>Ga0123352_10000437_pt1 | contig 50583 bp, 33 predicted proteins | sample TergutLab28metaG_FD_89700 | JGI IMG/M metagenome (GOLD analysis project Ga0123352, IMG submission 89700) | Labiotermes labralis P1 segment gut microbial communities from Petit-Saut dam, French Guiana - Lab288 P1 | ecosystem: Host-associated > Arthropoda: Insects > Digestive system > Gut ... | reverse complement strand
GTATCCACAGTCGACCGCATAACTCACGTCCATCCCTGCTAGGATCTTAAAATTACATAACATTTTACATTTTATTGTATTATATCGTTTTTAATCAATAGTAAATAATTTTTAAAAAGACTTAAAGACCAATGTAAACCATGGGATCCCATCGGTATAGCGAACGAATGTACCTTAATTAATACCATCTTTCTGTAAGCCTGATGATGGCCGAACAAGGCCGAAACATGTCGCTTAATTAACCAGTAGTAGATTTGCAACTCTTATTTGTATGTTGTGCAAAGACGGTTAAATTTAATAAAAAAAATCATTTGCTACAGCTGCAGTGTTTCAGTGGTAAGAAATATGTGGTGTGGTAAACACGTACCAACGTTTATGAGGCAATTTTTGCCTCCAATTCAGGGTAAAAGTGCCACAAATCAGTAGACAACAATACACAACTTCATGGGCGTGAAGGACTCAAAATGTACGGTGTTATTACGAGGTACGTATGTAATAAGAACCAGCAAAATGTACACTTTTTACATTAATGTTTTAATTTAATTCGACATATTTCGAACATCTAAGTGCTGATCCTCAGGAAGCCTTGCACATGCAGTTTTATGGTATTTCTTTCATGCATCCATATAAGCAGTCTGGTCGATGGCTGGATACGCGTGATCATTTATTAGGATAACACTAAAGTTCAGTTACTTGTATCACTACATAATAAAGTACCTTGCATAAACTATCTTGACAATTATTTGTCTAAATTCTTATAATAAAAGCCAACAAGATGCGCTATTTCTCAACTTTATTTTGGTAAACAACTCTACATGTTTCGGACAGACATGTAGAATTGTTTACCGAAATAAAGTTGAGAAATAGCGCATCTTGTTGGCCTTTATTACAAGAATATTTCACAATGCACATTCCTCTGAATGTCAAATTCATATTTGTCTAGAATTTGTCTGTCACGTGTGCTATCAGACAGAAAATATTAATTTCGGCCGCTACACTGGTATTGGAATTTCGTCTCCCTCTTACAGATTTTCCCTGTACTGCTCTGGGTGCTCGGAATCTCTTACAAAGATTCATCAGCTGAATATGTTATGTTTGAACTGAAGCTGAGCGCAATCCACAACACAGAATTTAAGGAAACGCTTATGATAATAATCCGGTAATTGACACTGATGGAAAACGCACAGATATTCTTGTCCTGTCCGGCATTTGAAACAGTTACTGTACGCAAGGAGGATATTCTTACGTTAACGCCTAATTTACAACTCTGTTAACAATAATTTTTTTCTGGAAATTTTGCTGGGAACATGTGTGCATAACAAAATGTGTGTTGCATTAAGCGTTCTTGTTTCATATTAATTTTTATTCCAAAATATCCACGAAAAGGAAATATCAGTTAAAGATGGAAACTGAATTATGTGAAGATTCAAGTATCCTGGAGTGTTACGCTGTTGTTGGGTTCATACTTCACGACGTTTCAAAGGCACTACGATCCTTCGAACGTTGGGAACTATTTAGAAGCGACACAGCCTAAGATCCCAGAAATTCAGTCTTCAATAACACTTCTGTCAGAACAACAAATCTCGCATCTAACTACTACTTAATTCTTGGGCAAAGTATCTAAATTTCAGAAAACGTGAAGGTATTTTAGAACACATTTCGCAAAAGTGATTTGTGTTCTTTTTCTGTGGGGGGGGGGGGGTTGCATACAGTGAGTTTTCATCACTGTGGAACCATGACGTTTTGAGAGTGATCTCCATTTTACAGGAGGTTTTTCCGATTCTTCCTCCGCCTGAGTGCGCCCTCGCAAAAAAGACGCACTCCAGAGTGTCCATTAATCGACCTTCTCCTTCCTAGTATGGTTTATGGTTTTATTCAGATAATCGACCCACCTGTGCACTAGTTTCTGTACGTGTATTATACTTCTAACAGTTTACATGGATGCCTCCTAAGTGAAAAAGAACACTTTAATTAACTTATTGTCACTAATAACTATAGTATGTAGGCCACCTTATTTTACTTTCCTGTGTCTCTATATATCGATAGAAAAATACTTATATATTTAAAAGTTGTATTTAGTTCTGTAAGCCAATTAAAAGCATTACCTACAAATTATTAAAATGCTACTGCAGTCCTGACGGCAAATGTGTTTTATTGGAAGTAAAAGCAGTATATCTTATACCATTTACATGAATTTCATATTTCAAAGCTTTAAAACAAAAATTATTTTAAAGCAGTTACTTCCATCACCTTTAAGTTTCAGTCACTTTCCGTACACCAGACCCTGTAGACCTACACACAATTGGAGTTCGTGCCAAAGATTACTGTAGTCTACAATGTGACGCCGTCTCGTAGAAGTGCAACGACGTGTCAGGGGAAAGATCTGACTCCATCTTAGAGGTTAAAGAGACAGAACGTTCCTTTGAAATGTGGGTACAATTTTACCAGAATATTTGACGTCAAAACCCGGGGGACAGTAATATTCATACTAACAGCTGTGAAGCCCCGTTCTTACATAATTAGTGGTGTTTCTTTCTATGTCAGAACTGACAACCATAGCAAATGTACGAAGTTTATACGATACAAAGATTTAACTTATGCAGAAACTAAACTCAGACTGAGACATAATTTAGAAGCAACTCACAACAGTACAATAAAGTAAAGATAACAGTTTCATATTCGTCAGGTAAAGCTTTCTTAACGGAAAACCTTTAAGCCCTTTGTGAACTGTTACATGCGACCAGACGGACAGAAGTGGTGAAACAAATGTCTGCACATATGCGTTGTAAACGCCCTAAATATGACTGGTCAGAATAACTTAACTCCTTAACCAAGATTAAGATCGGCTGTCTTCAGAATATACGGCAGCTTTGATTATTCATTGCTTGTAATTTTTTCAGGGTGTTACTACATAACACTATTTTAAATAAACTGAATGGAAAGAAGGAAATACACAAATAATTTAAAATTACCTTTTCATGGCTTGTTAACAATTTAGCACAAAATAATAAAGGAAGAAACACGCGTTTAACGTATTATGAAAATAATCTGCTATACATAATTCTAATTTATAATTTGGGCGATGGAAATTTCATGTCAAACTAGGTCTACAAATAGGCTAATTTCATTATGATAGCGTTAAGTTTTGTCTAAAAATGTGTAGATATTCAACTTCTACCAAACAGAAAACATGTTGGTTCTCACTATACAACAGTATTAACAGGTTAATTCTATTTAGAGGAATACTCGTTGTTTACTCTGAAAATCACCCCGAAACTCATAAATACAATGTGTGGCTAAATGCAGACGGTTTAGGTATTAAAAGTAGGTGGTACACGCAATAACCATTGTGACTTAAAGCGTTTTAATGTGAGAGAGTATATTTAGAAATCTGTATGATGGATTTTAACTATGCTAAACGGAACTATCGAAAGAAGTGGCTGAAAAACGTAGAAAAAATTCCCGACAATGGGAAATAATGCATGAATTTTTAAGCTCACGGGCGATGTGCGTTGTATCCTAAAAACTGATATGTCACATATGTACAAAGATGCGTTAACTATAAAATATAAGCAGAATATAGTCGGACACAACTTAATTAATAATTTTATTAAGGTGTATTCTTACGTTGTTTCATTCAGCAACATGTTTCAGCTCTAGTTATGAGCCATCTTCAGGCTGATTACTTTTTCTTACTAAAGCAAAATATACAATTAGTAGGAAAAAGTAATCAGCCTGAAGATTGCTCATAACTAGAGCCGCAACATATTGCTAAATGAAAAAATGTAAGTATACACCTTAATAAAATCATTAATTGAGTTGTGTCCGACTACATTCTGCTTATATTTTATAATTCTACATAACACAGCGGGGATGTCTCACCTGAAAGTTGCGTTAACAGTCCGTATGACCAGTTACTGTATTGTTTCAGCCCCTCGAAAAATGTTTTAGAATAATATTTTTTCTTTTATTTATTTATCTGTGCTTCATGTAACGATGCTGTCAGTAGCTAAGATTACTTAGCAAAATACAATAAACTGATCGGTGAATAATGAATTGAGAAGGTTAATGAGGGAAGTGGTAGTAGCCTGTTCTAGGGTTTATCTGCAGCTCCTCAGGAAAACCAAGAGACATACATTCAGGATATTTGATCCCTGGTCTGAGATTTAAACTGGGCACCTCACGAATACGAAGCAGCAGGGCTACAACTGTATCGTCACATTTGGTTTCATTCTATCATTTAGAGACGTGTTTTTAAATGATCCATGAAACAGCTTGAATCCAAAAGGACATACCGACAGATGATAGAGAAAGCGATGGAAAAAGACACCGGCCATAAAGATAGAGAAATAGTTTTGATATGCTGTGAGGTTTGTAAGAATGAGGGTAATTGATCATTGCAATTAGATGTGTGATACTGAATATTAACCTTCAAATGTAACCCTAGAATTTTGTACGAAAATTATCAATATGGTGGTGCTGTGAGTTTTAAGTCTACACATGGGTAACCAAAGGGTACTTTAGCAGATATTTTGTATTACGGCAGAGGCCCAATTGAATTAATGTACAATAAGGGATATAAGCCTAACATTTCTTCCATTCAAATGGCATCATATAAATAAGTATATAACATAAACTCCTCCAACAGTTATTTTAATACTGTGTTAAACACAATAATCTATCAGAGAGCAGTCAAAACCACGGATTAATCAGGCTTACAATGTCTATGAAAATGATTAAGGATTTTTCGAAAGCAGCATACTCCTTACAGATTACTCACTATGAAGTAGGAATAACCTAACCGAAAATGTGCCTTCCAATTACCACATTTTAATTCAAGTTCGATTGATCCCGTACCATAATAATAACGTTGTGCCTATCCCTGAGGACTGTACATTTTTTTTATCTGACAGTACGTTTGTGTTTCCTCTATGCTGATGTGGTATTAAGTGCTGTGTCAAATGACTGATGAATTCAGCAGACTCTCATCAGATACCAGATATGCAATTCGTTTTTAATTAATGAAGCTAAGTTCCACGCAGTGAGTTAATAGTTTGAAGTTGCAATTTCATTAGTGAGGAATGACAAAACAAAGGCTACATAACACTTCCTTTCGGAGAAATGTACTCTATGCAGATAATATCATATCCAGAGGAAGTGGATACTTGCAGACTCAACAAAATGAATTTTAATATCAAGTGTAGTGAGAGAACGTAAGAAAATATGCAGTTAGTAACATAACACAAAAAGTTTAATATAGGAGCTAGAATATACAAAGAGGCAGCAAATCGAGACATGTTATATGGCATAAGACTACAGCGCTTAGGTCTGTATGTGTTTTATTGAAAAGTCTGCACTTCTACAGATTTCAGGCGTGCTGACAAGAAGATGGTAACATCTGAGAATAAAGATCGAGAACCTCAACTGCCCCTGTACTATGAATACTATCCTAAAAATTCAAACGTCGTAGTGCATAGGCCTCAGGCCACTGTATGGTATAGACCAGAATCGTTACCAATATGCAGCAGTATTCCAGATGGAAATCAGAGGGAAATCCGATATACACACCCATCTGCCTTCCACAGTGTAAGCACAGTGATCTACAACAACGATCGGCGAAGGCTTCATAAAATGGGGCTAAATTACAACACCGAGGCGGAGGAAAACACACAAGTAACCTGGTGTTCTACTGGAGACAACTATAGATGTTCTGTGGCTGTTGCTGCAGGAGAAAGAGTTGGGGACGTATATCTACCAAACAACCTGAGAAAATGTTTGGACGACATATCGCGCTGTGGTGGACAGGATAATGAAAATCAAGGTGAAACCGATGTCGTACATTACAAAACTGATGTTTCCTCGCACATTGCCAGTTCTCCAGAGGGCAGTTTTAGAAGCGACGAAGGTTCAACCTTCTTGCCGCCCGTTGATTCAAGTACGAGACACATGAATTCAGAGTGCGTATTAAAAACAGTGATATCAGCACCCATTAAAACAACCAGCCATCAGATGTGGGACGCCTCGTCGACAGAAATCTTGGCCAAGTGTACAAATTTATTTGCAAAAAACAGCGAACAGTATCGTTCGGGACCTGTTTGCGTTTCAAATATAGGCTTGCCAAGGTCACACTCTCCACCTAACAGAGTTACAGCAGGTTGCAATAAATCTTCAAGTCTTTTTGAAGATGAAACTCCTTCGAAAAATATGGGTATTCCGCCTACAGCAGGATTGGGTAACAACGAGATGAAATGTTGGTTACAGCCAACCATAATTCCGTCTCCTAGTAATGAGAAACACTTGTCAGGGAAGCAAGTTACAGACTCGAGACTTGTCAAAGCCGACATTTTTTTCAAGACAGAAGGTAGTTTGGTCAAAAGAGATTCTTGTAATCTCACAGAATATGGGCTGAGATCACATATTTCTTCGCCTAACAGCAGCAGTGAGGAAAAAACAAGTAACTCATGTACAACTGCCAGTAGTTTTAATGACAAAAGTTCGTCCAGGAAAGAACCAGAACAAAATATGTACAGCTATAACCCCAAGAAAAACATACTAAGGAAAGCAAATTCATTACCAGCTGTTAAGACCCAAGACTCTGTAGTACAGTATCGCAAAGTTAACACACCACACGACATTAATTTCAATAGCATCAGAGTTGATAATTCTCAGACAGCGAGACTCGGAACAGAAGAACAGGTCACGAGGACTAACGATACTGAGAGAAATTCACCGACAGACACAATTCGTTCAGTAGAATTTCATGACACTGGAACTTCTGTTCTAGCACTAACTACCCAAAGTAAATTTATTAGCGGAGAGCATACTGATCGTGAAACTTTTATAATGAAGTGTCCAGAAAAGGAAGATAAACACAGTCTTTGTGAAAGAAGTAGTTCCCCCACGCTCTATTCAGCCATAAGGTACCACACACAAAACCGTATAAATAGCCCTTTCCACGAAACGCTTGTTTCCGACCAGCAAAGTACCTCTGGCGAAAACAAAACAGTCAGCAATGAAGAGAGAGGAGAATCTCTGCATAAGAGGTTTAATTTGGAGAATGACATCATAACTGAGGATAAACAACGCTTGGTGGTCAGACGTGTGCTCTCACATAAGTTTGCGCACACTGAAAACGACAATGAAATTATATTCGAAAAGCGAATTGACTATCCTCAGCATAGTTTATCTGTCGTAAACCGGATGAAAATCGGTGACTATCAGCGTATCGATCAAGGTGACTTGCCGCAAAATATTTCTCCACTGGGATCTTCCAACCGAATGGATGACAAACAAGGCTCTGAAGATCATAACAGATACCTACGGCGAAGTCCTTCTATGGAAACCATCGTAGTAATCGGCGACACAGATCTCGTCGAAAATATCCCTACCTACAGCAAAAAGAATTCACTAGGAAGTCAAAAGCAAATTATCGAAGAACAACGTCCTCCCAAACAAGACTCTCCAGATCAACATAGTTCTCCTCTAAACCATTCGCCACAGACAGACTCCCAGCATCTTTGCAGTAATCAAGATATTCCTTGTCATCGGAGTACTGTGCTTGTTCCATCAGGGGATTTACGACACAGCGGTGGCAAAACCGCCACTCAGGAAGTGGACAATGTCCGTGAAACAAAGCTCCGTACAGAATTAAAAGGGCCTTCCCTATTTTCTTCTGAAGACACTGCGCTTAAAAATCGTGTGCTTGTTTTGCTGTGGGTCCTGTTGGGCGAGAACAGATTGCGTGAAGTGGGGTTCCCAAAGGAACCCGTGCATCGGATCCTGTGGCGTGCTGTCGACGTCTGTTGTTCTGTGGCTGGGGTGAAGAGCGCGGCAGCGGTACCACTCAACTCTGACCACGATTGTGGCGTGGATATGCTGTGCTTTCGGGACCACACACACCGCTTCCTAGAGGTCTGCGCCCCAACGCGCGAGCACTGGAAGCAGTTTGGTTGGGCAGGTCTCACCGTCGATGCCGTCGTGCGGAAGATCTACGACGAAGGTAAGTTCTTGATTTCTTCTATTAAATCGATGACAGAGAAAAAATTCTTATTGTCTGTTTCAGACAATTATCCGAACAATCAAGACGAGCCTCAACTACGGAAGCCGTTCAGCACATATTCGCAATCGGTGACATGTGTGTGTGTGTGTGTGTGTGTGTGTGAGGAAAACTGCGTTTCCTGAAGTTTGCATGTATCTAAATTGGCGTGCCTTAAGGTTATGTTTAGTTTACTTTTTAATATGTGCGTATGCCTGTACCAAATCTTTCGAATGTTCTAACTTCCTGAGACACCTATTAGGAAAAGTAAATAAATTATATTTTTCTCATAAAATGTGCCCATTCTGTCCATGACAGGTGGTTTTAATGCAATTTACGTGCAACGCGTTACCAATAATGTGATCCCATGACATATAGTCTATATCCGTGACATGTTCCAGTGGGTAGGCTGGCATACTTACCATTATGCTGCCATAAAACAGCTGTCTGTATTCCCACTGTCCAACACTCTCCCGTTGAAATACACATTTCATATAATTCATGAAAACTGAATTTTTGCTATAAAGAAAATTCTTTATTGCTATATATGTTATACGGTCAAAGATGGCGATATCTTTCGGCCTTATGCACTGGCCATTATTAGGTAGTTTATGTATTAGAGAACGTACAAAGACATTTAATGTTTATAGCATGAAATTTAAAATTATAAAACGTAATGATTTTATCTAAATGTAACAGTTTTCTTTAAGAAAGGAAATCTCATGACTTTTACAAATCGTAGTTTTGCATGTGTCTGTTCTTTGTCTCATTACTTTTACTTTTGCAAAATATTACATGACTTTGATTCTGGTGTGTGATTTTTTTTTATTTGTATTGATTCCTTTATCTAAAATTACCTTAGTTTCGGTTTAATTATATACGGCCAAATAATATAATGCTGTCTGTAAGGAATGTATATAGTAAACTATATTCATCATACCTTCTCCTATCATACTTAGTTCAGAGATTGACGTTTGGCAGATGCATATCTTGTCCCAGACATTACGTCCATCTTTGTTAATTTCTATAATATCTGGAGTATTCTCATGACATATGCTGTGGGTCATTTTGATAACGTTACTGAATTGAGTGGAGAGGGTATGGATCTTAAACTGTTATAAGTAATTCATTGTGTCTATAGAGTGGGCCGGGTAGCTCAGTCGGTATAGCGACTGACTACGGGCTGGACGGTCCGGGATCGAATCCCGGTAGGAACCAGATTTTCCGCCCGTCCAGACCGGCCCCGGGGCCCACCCAGCCTCCTGTAAAATGGGTACCGGGTCTTTCCCGGGGGTAAAGTGCGGCCGGGGTGTGCTGCTGACCATTCACCCCCTTCTAGTGCCGCGGTCATGGAAGAGTAGAGGTATAGCTCTACCCACCCACTGGGCCACACCGGGCCTGTAACGGAATCACTTTACCGTTACCTTATTGTGTCTATAGAAGAGCAAGAAACAATTGCTAAGTTAAAGGTATGTAGTCTATTAGCTATGTATTCACCTTTGCTTTAGACCTGACTTTCGGAGGCAAGTATGACTTTTGTGGTCCTATGCCTGAACGTTCGGTGTGGGAGGGAATACGTTGAAATTTAGGCCGTACACCACCCTGTGATCACTGCCGTGCTCTGCCTACTGTATTTTGCTCTTTATGTAGTAACTACTGAATAAGATCATGGAAGTGAGTTACTGTTGAAAAGCTAATTGTCACACAGAAATTTTCCGCCTGTTATGAAACGCTAATGTCTAAGTCATGTTCAGACGGTCCTGCCATTGAGCCCTGTGCTGGTGCATATGAATCCACCTCACACCACCTCGACACATTCTTTTAAGACGTGTTTCATTATTAACTTCCCATATACTCCTATGTTTTCCAGGTGATCTCCTTTAGGCTACCTCATGCATTAGGTCTACGTGATCAATAATTTACAAAATAAGATATTAAAAATTGTTGTTGCATTCAAGTGTGTAGCCTATGCATGCTGGTTTGCGCCATAGGCCATTAACAGTTTTGCACAGAAACACATTTCGGGGATGAAAAATTCTGATACTAAATACATTCCCCTAATACCTTATGATGATAAACTGAAATTTGAAGGATGTATGTATAACAAGTCAGATAGCTGGAAATTTTACATACAGACACCTCACATTAATCTCCAGCACATCACTTATTTATTCAAATTCAATATTAGCCACACGTTTGGCTATGTTAAGGCATCCTCAGGTTGAGTACAACTAGTCTGTATAAGCGGAAAATTTACAACTGTAAACGTAATATTATGAAGAACTGAGATATCTACTTATGCCATACCAGCCGTCTTCATTTATTAATATATGACAGGTAAAGTCAAGTTCACCCTAGAACAGGCCATCAAGTCCCAGAACGGGAGTACAGATGTAGCTCTACTCTTTCTTTAACCTCTGCGCTAGATTGGATTGGGTGGTCACCGCATCGACTCGGCCGCTTTATCCTCGTGAAAGAGCCGGTACTCCTTGTATAGGAGGCTGGGTTGTCTCCAGGGCCGGCCTGGGCGTGTGCGGAAAATCTAGCCCCTACCGGGATTCGATCCCGGAACCGTTCAACCCTAGCGAGTCCCAACACCGACTACGTTATTCCGGCATACCACATACCATGATATTAAAAAAGATACTAAAACATCATTGGTACAGACGGCTTATCGTTTAATGCTAATTAAAACACAATTGCCTTGAGAACTGAGAAAGAACACGTACAAAACGGTGTTCAGTACCCTGTAGAGGGTACGAACACCGGGGTCGGCTACAAACACCTTTTACCTAGTCTCGGATCTGAAGAATCCTTTATACAGTTGTTTTATAATAGACACAACGTATCTGAGCTGCTTAACAAACCTATTCTTGTCTTGGTCATACTACCTAATTCGACAAGTTTTAAACAATACTAACGAGGAGATACACTGTCTGACCACGATATAAATACGAGTATATTAGTTAATGCGCTCGTTGAGGAGGTCAAGTTCCACCCAGGGATGTAGGGCCAATAGAAGAAGAAGTTAGTTGAAGAAGCCTTAACGTGTTGTGTCTAGTAGACTTCTATACTAACAGTCTGTAGGATTACACGTGTAGCGATTTATTCAGATCTTGGAGTACGTAATACACGTGTGAAGCCGGCCAACTCTGAATGTTTCCTTTACGTGGTACTGAAAATCGCTTTACACCTATTCTTCTCAAATAGTAAGAACAATGTCTATCATCATTATATATTATATATATATAATCCATTTGAAATACGACTAGTATATTTGAATATTGTATTATATGACAAGCCATATTTACAAATTATAGTTTAACATTTCTCTTTAATATTACTACGTAATACATGAACACAAATGATGACATAAATCGAGACCTTAATTTTTAATAATATTATGTCACTAGTTGTAAACTCTCTTTCTAGATTGTGGATATTGATAAATAAGTGTTGTGTTTGAGGGGTATGTTTAAGAGTCCATATGTAAACACAACGGGATTAACCATAGGAAATGAAAACTGCATGGTGGCGCAGATACGGTGCCTCATCAGTTTTACTACGACAGGTACAGCATGCCTGGTGACAACGAATTTTTAAACTATAGTCAGAAGTCGGCCGACATTTACAAGACAGTAATTTAACACCCGCTAAAAAGTCAACATAAAACGTCTTCATTTGTTGCATAAAATTGGTCAGGTATGCCTTCGTCTGCTCGTAAATTTAGCATTTGCACAAATTTCGTCCCTCGGGAAAATAAGTGACCCCACATCTTCAACCCATATCTCGTCTCGTCTTGTCTTATATCCCTGTAGTATCTTTGCCTCCTCCTTAATTTTTTTATTATGCTCTCCGTTTTATATTTGACCATCTTTCGTCATTTATTTTTCCTTCTACTTTACTTTTAAACGGCTTCGGCAAATATCTTTCAAAGGCTTTCTTAGTAAGGCGAAAGTAGCTATGTGCGTGAGTGAATAATTCGTCAGGGCTATTTGACATATAACGCCATCTGTCAGACTCTCAGACGGTAAGGTGTGAGCGCATTATATAAGGTCACAACCTTTCATTCGAAGACTGTGTCCTGTGTCAACGAAAACAGATGTACATACAGAAATTGGTTGTTATGTAAGTACTGTCCTGCGTAAAGTTCCTCACTGAATTCATAGGCACACATGTAATAAGCGTGGCACACGATGTAAATAAGGCTGCTTGCTTCACCGACTGTCGTCATGTTTTTTGGATGCACAAATGTTGGGGGAGGTCGCAGGTACTTTAATTTGAACGGGAGGCAAAAGCGGTTTAGTTGAGCTTCTACACGGAAAGTAATCATAGGTCCCATTACCACACGTTTATACACTTCAAAACTTCGTGTTAGGTTAATTGTAGGTATCCTAATTTTAAGGACTGCGGTAGCACAGTGGTTAAGGTTCTGTGCTACAAATCGGAAAGTCGCTGGTTCGATCCTCAATCGATTAGACCCATGCTACGAATGTAACGCATATTGCATTCTCCCCTGGCGTACTGCTCCGACCCGAGAAGACACCCTCCGATTGTAGACGCATATCGGTAAGTGCACTATGTACATGTTGTGTACCGATACTGCAATAAATGCATCTTAATAATAATAATAATAAATGCATTTTAATAATAATAATACAGAAAAAGATCCCAGCTGGTGTCAATGGATTTTTTGTTGATACAAAATCCTTCCGATCGCACTATGGTCCTGGGGTCGACTCAGCCTCTAACAGAAATTAATACCAGGAGTATTTCCTGGGGGTAAAGGAGTCAGGTGCGTAAGGCTGACAACCTACAACCATCCTGTGCCGTTGTCACGAAATCTAGGAACCTTAATTTCGTGGATCCCTCTGAGCCTTTCCAGGCCTGTAATGGGACTTTTTATCCGAATTTTAAATACTCTGTATTTGCCCTCAGTGTCGGCCTGTTTGCGGGTTCCTTCAGATTCTTTAATTGTTACTTTCCCCAGCCGGATTAACTGATTTGTATAATGAACATAAATCATGAAGAATCATGTATTTTTTGGATGTGACGCCGTGTAATCTGGTAGAAATTTTCCAGCGTTGCGGAATATCCACTATCTCATTTTATTCTGAAGTTTGTCGTCAAGTGGTGCACTCAAAAAATTTATTCTGCAAATGAACACAGTGAGTTTTTCACAAACTTTGGAAAATTTCTACCAGATTACACGGCGTCCTATCCCAGAAGATAGCACAGCCGCCAGAACCTCGAATTCCACCTAAACGCCGTTTTATTGTATTGTAGGGGCTCAATATTTAATACTGTTCGGATAAATATTACACTACAACACATTGAACGAGGTCAGAAAATAGCCGTATACAGAACACTTTCAGAGAAGAATAGTAGCTATAATACCGCAACTATACCTACGTCAGAAAATCCTCATGCATCGGCATTGTATTTAAGGTTTAAACTATAATTATACAAAATACTGAACATGCGATATGGTTATATATGTATAAATATATATACATATTTATAACCGGTCCTTAGTTTATCTGACCTAACTTTTGGTCACTATAAAAATCGCTTCGCATGACGGCAAACAACGGAATGCTCGTGGCCTTTTAGATCAATTTGCTGTGATTAATGTCATGTCTTCTTACACCTTATTCAAAGGAGATGCTAGGAAGTTTCATTTCAGTGCACTGCGGTTAATGCTAGGTTTTTATTGATCATGTTTAAAGAAAAAGACGCTGAAAATTGTTTCCTGCGACCCGTGGACACGCGTTACAAGTAAACGACGTTTTTCGTTGTACAAGAAGTTAGATACTGGTACTGAAAACACTACATTTTGAATGCTTTCTTTCAGGTCGTCTTCAGTGCTGGGAATATCACTGCACAAATTGTCCTTTTAATATGTCCCCCAAGTAAAAGGCAAACGGGTTTGGATCAGACGAGCACTCTGTGAACAAAGTACAGGATTTAATTTAAAATCGTATCATGACAGTTTTAATGCTGTAAGAATATGTGCATCACATAGGTGTGAATTTATAACCTCGGAGATATAGAACCGATAATCCCACTGCGAATTTTGTACATGGGGGGGGGGGGAAGTTAAAATATAATATGTACAGTGATAATCCTTGCACACAAGCATTCAGAATGATGTATTGTGCTACGGTGTTGCGGTTTTTAGATTATGTTGTGCCTTGATGGTATGCTGTTTACTTACTTACTCCATGGAGCAGAGTCCTTCTTGAGAAGCCAGTCGGTTCTAAGTTAGCCAAAAAATTCCCGCATTTTATGCAACCCGAAGGTTCATTACCGCATTCACAATTGCCCGCCACCTGTCCCCATCTTGAGCCGGATCTATTCAGTCCATGCTCTCACATCCCACTTCGTGAAGATCCATCTTAATATTATCTTCCCATCTACACCTCGGTCTTCCAAGTGGTCTCTTTCACCCTGGTTTCCCCACCAAAACCCTGTATACACTCTACCCTCCCCCATACATGCTACATTCCGCGCCAAACTCATTCTTCTCGATTTGATCATCCGAACAATATTGGATAAGAAGAGATAATTAAGTTCCTCATTATGTACTTTTCTCAATTCCCCTGCCATTTCGTCCGTCTTAGGCCCAAACCTTCTCCTCAGCATCCTATTCTCAAACACCCTGAGCCTACGTTCCTCCCTCAATGTCAGCGACCAAGTTTCGCACCCATACAAAACAACACGCAAAATTATAGTTCTATATATTTTAATCTTTGTATTTCTGGATAGCAAACAGGAAGACATAAGTTTCTGCACCAAATGATAACAAACATTCCCTGAATTCAATTTGCTCTTAATTTCTTCCTGAATAGAATTTTGATTTGTTACGTTTGTCCCCAAATATTTCAACTCTTCCACCCTTTCAAAGGAGCTATTAACAATGTTCGTATTGTGCCCTCATCGTGCATTCTGATCTCGAGTCATGACCATGTATTTAGTTCTATCAGCATTCACTTCTAGACCAATCTCCTTACTACAGATTAAAAAGCTTCTGTGTTTTTCTTTATATCATATACGCTTCCGCCCAATACATTAACTTGGTCAGCAAAACTAGAAGCTGGTGTGTACCATTTAATTTCAAGCCATCCTGGTGTACCTGAACCGTCCTAATGGCATACTCTATAGCAAAGTTGAATCGCAATGGCGATAAAGCATCTCCTTGTTTCAAGCTATTCCTAATAGGAAACATGTCAGACAAGGGCTTGTCTACCCGGACACTGCTATAGGTTTCATTCAGACACATTTTTATTAGCCTTGCCGTTTCATGGAGATAACAAACTTAATCAGAATATTATGCAAGACTTCCCTCCTAAATGTATCATAAACTTTTTTGAAGTCTATAAAATGCTGAAGCAATGCTTCATTGTATTCCTATTTTTCTAAAGTATTTGACGAATGCAGAATATATTATCAGTAGTTGATCTGTTGCGTCAATATCCACATTGATGATCCCTAGTAATTCCTTCTGCATATGGAGTTGACCTTGATAGCAGGATACTGGGTAATATTTTGTACGTAGTGGATAAGAGTGATATGCCTCTACAATTACTACAGTGTGTTTTATCGCCCTTCGTATGAATAGGTACAGTGATCCAGGTATGCTGTTTAAATAAATTAAAAGTTTATCATGCGCTAAGTAACGAACACATTCGAGAATTCTGCGAGCTGCATTGACTTTCTGAAAAAGGCACATGTTCTGTCTTAAGCGAACTGGTGTTAAAAAATGGTGTCAAAATGAATACGTTGTTGTGCATTAATGGGAACAGTAAAAAATTTTCCAAGTAATTCTTGTTATTCTCGTAGCACACAGCACACCATCCATAACATCATGCAACGGCACTTCTTGTACTGACATGGAAAAGCTGTTATTTTGTGACTTCAAAGGTCCACGGTGTCGAAACCAAGCTTCTAGGTTAAACAGAACGAGCATCGGATATTTCTTCATCGTACACTGAATGAAGACATCCGTTCGCAAAATCCAATTCTGATTAACGATCTGTTTCACAGAATTCATCAACCAAAAGGGCCTTATATAGAATTTTGTTGCAGTTCCTGCTGTTGCAGATAGGCCAGTTTCCTGTGCAAGTTGAAAGAAATATTTTCTTGGGAGTGTCTCCAATGTACTACCAATTTCGTCTTTTTTTTAAGCATGTGTCGTCTGTCTCCTCTCTTCTTGTCTAGAATTGACCATGCTGCTGGATATATTTTCACATATTTGAAAATATTTTTCCGTGCTTGGAACAGGCGCACCAGGAAATTTTGGACCGAATTTGTGGCGCTACCTATCCCTAGGACGACGAAGGATGTCAATTTACATTTATTTATTCACAGTTTTACCTCATGCCCCTATTCCTGTAAATTATAACAGCGAATTCCATGAATTTTTTTAAGCTACTACATATATGTTTTAAATACAGTACACAAAAGGCTATTTAAGTTTGCATTGAAACGAATGATCAGAATGTAATTATTCGCAACCGAACGGAGTTACAATTTGGCGTTCAGAGAATAAACGTACCATGTCACGACTAATCCTACGCGCTTGACAAGGAACAGTTTATGCGAACAGTTCCGTCCTTAGGTCGTAACTTAACTTCGCTAAGCACAGTCCTCTCTAAGAGGCTATTATCAATTAATCCTCCTTTCCTGAAACCTATCAAAATTGAGTATTGGCCTATTTTCATGTCTTTTGAGCAAAACGCAGGACAAAATCACAATATAAAGTTAGGAAATAAACTCTTTGAAAGTGTAACAGGGTTCAAATATTTGGGAATGACCCTAACAGATCTAAATTGCGTTCATGAGGAAATTAGGAGCATACTAAACTCTGTTAATGGCTACTACAATTCGGCCCAGAATCTTCTGTTTTGCAGTTCTGTATCAAAATATGTAAATATTAAAATATACAGAAATATAATTCTGCCAGTCGTTTAATATGAGTGTCAGACCTGGCTCTTCACGCAGATAGAGGAACATAGGCTGAGGGTGGTTGTGAATAGGGTGCTGAGGAAGATATGTGGGCACAAGAGAAATAAGGTAGCAGGGGAATGGACGAGACTGCACGATGAGGAACTTCATTATCCGTACTCCTCGTCAAATACTAATCGAGTGATCAAATTAGTAATAAGATTGGTGTGGCATGTAGTACGTAGTGGGAAGGAAGCGTTGCTTAGAGGGTTTGTGTGGGGAAACCTGTGGAAAAGAGACAGCGTGGAAGACCTAGGTGTAGGTGGAAGGATACTACAGAAACTTGATATTTAAGAAAGACTGGAATGAAATGATCTGGTTGAGGATAGGGAGACTTTGCGGACTATTGTGAAGAAGGCAATGATCCTTCGGGTTTCATTAAATGCGGGGAATTTGTTGACTACTTCAGGAACTATTAGTTCCTCAAGTACTCTCTCTGCCTCATGGAGTAAGTTAGTACTAAGTTCTGAAACATATCGGTTTAGCATGTGAGGTGTCATTACCATGAATGACTGCAACTCGACGAAGTCATATGGGTGGTATAGGATCGGAAAGACTATGCATTTATGGAGTATGGAAGTAGGCGTTACGAATTCTGCTAGAATCCGACGTTAATCATTTGCGTCTTGTCAAAAAATTTGACTTTTCATCATGCCTTTCACTCCTTGGAAGCCAATCAAACAGAAAAATAAATACTCGAAGAGTCCTTTTATCAAGAACAGATGTGAAGCGCAGTTTACTATTGGAGAATATTCGTACTGTGGGCGGTTCCCGTCACACGAACCTGATTCGCAAGTGTACTACACGTGTGCTTATTGAAGTACCATTATCTCCTGTTACGTGTGATATCAGGTACAATGGCGCCAAACTAATTGAAGGCCATGCAGCAGCGTCGCAAATACGTTGTGATTGTTCAGTGCAAACAATTGAGTTTTCCAATGCGTTTGTGTAGTCACTATAGTGACTAGGCTGCGGGTTGTACGTCAGAGATATCGTACTTCGATTCCTGGCAGGGTAAAGAGTTTATTTCTTTAGCAGAGCATCCAGACCGAATCTGGAGTCCACCCAGGTTCCTACTGAATGGGCACCGAGTGCTCTTTCCCTGTTAGAAAAGCGGTCGGTTCGTGAAGCTGACCACTCACCCCATCCAGTGGAGTACCGAGGGGGGTTTGGGGGTTTCAAACCCCCCTCCCCCGAAATTCCGAAGGCCCTCCAAAATCGTGCCAAACTCAACCCGATTGTGAAAAATGTTAAAAATTGCTGAATTTAGGACGCCAACACCCCAAGATGTTCGGAAAAAGGCAGTAAAATTATAAAACTACCTAGGTTCGCAAATGTTTTACATTTGTAATGACAAATAAATTGGTAGTCATCATAAATAGTCTTAAAGATTCAAAAATTAAGAAAATTTTACTATAGGAAATGAAATTTCTTGTACCAAATTACGGCTGCCTTCAGAACTCCTGACTAGGGGGCTACCGCCCCCATATTCCCGTTCTCTCTGTCCTCTGTCCTTTGTTGAACCCCCGTCCCCCGAACAAAATTCCTGGGTACGCCACTGACCCCATCTAGTGCTGAGGTTAAGAATGAGTGGAGCTATTGGAGCTATAGGCCTACCTACTATGCTGCCATGGCGTGCACAAGGAAATTTTACTTTTTACATTTAGCAGGGTTGCACAGGGTTTCCAAAAATTTAGAACCCTAAAACCCCAGGCGCCACAATAGTGATATGAAGCAACTTTCGTAGTGAGGATCTACAAATATTAGGCGCTGCCGTACAAAATACAGCCGTCTGGTCGACCAGGCCCCCGGGCATTGCGTAATCCTGCTTTTAGCAACGTCATAATCTTTTGAGGATGATGGGCGATGGCGAAACTTCGCCAGATTTTACGAAAAAGCTGAGGCGTAGTCTCTCTGCATTGGTGGGGCCCACGCATTTCCCCCACTATGCACCGACTTATCAGTCTCTTTTCAGCACGCCTGCCTCAAATAGGCTACAAGTTTCGCGGAGAGTTACCTAATAATGAGTGTGGATCTGACTGGCTACAACTTATTGACTTTTGGCACCACTGTGCGAAAAATAGGACCACAGATATTTGGTCTAATTACGTCATTCTCCAAACATGTCACCAAGCGAATTGCGATATTCGACGACTAGGAAAAGATAACTTAGCAGCCACGTGCCCCGACTTAGTCCAAATAGGCATCGAATCACATTTTGCGTATGACTCCAACATGTGGCAAACCCACACGCATTTGGAAAATAAATGAAGAACCTTAGATATAATTATTTATTTATGTTGTTAAACCCACAGAAAACTTTCCTTCGGCCTGTGCTTTCTTATATACAAATTTTTTTTCATTTTTAGCTAAAAGGAATTATGTTTTGTACCTTTTACCCTGAAATATGTCTAAGAGTTTTCAGTGATGGCACTTGGAATTTTTTACATTAATGTAAAAACTGTCTCATAGAAAACGGAATTCTTTTGAATATGAAGAACAGTCCGATTGTATTATGGGTAGGCCTGTTAGTAGAATACAATCTCCCCTTCCGCATGAACAGTAATAAATGCAGCTGGATGAAGAAGTTGCATCTATCCAGAGTATTTCCAATGGGCTTTTAAGCAATTTTCTTTTTCCAATGGGCAGGGGGCTGGCCTCCTTCATCAATCCCCAACCTGGAGGACCAGGTGATTTTTGATCAAGATTTTCTTCCTCTAGCCCTTGATACGCCATTATCAAACTGCAAGGCAGCAGTGCTAGTTTTGTCCGCTCCGGTTATTTTATTTCTCCGATACCCGCCATATCTGGTGAGCATTACCCTATCCACCATCAGGGGAGGCACCCGATGGAAGACTAGCAACTCCTCAAATGGGCGCAGGAAGATGTGGAAACATTGTACAATCTGCTAAATAAATAAAATAAATGAATAAGTTACACAGTTATTTCACTATCAGTCTACTAGGTCTATCGTCATAAAGTGCAGTGGGTTCAGGTTTTTTGAGAAAGTTTGTTTCCGCCAATTCAGAGTTTTAATGTGTGTTACGTCAATATCGAAGTTCCAAAGAACTGAGGGTTTCAGTACGATATTTGCTACTTCTTCACCATCTATGAATGTACGTGCCGACTTGGTTCTCTTTCGCAAAGGCTAGTGTTTTTTTCAGAATAGCATAATTGTGGGGTGCCAAAATTGTTCCTCCCATTAACCATGTTTTGTCCATTTATTGATTAATAATATCGGGACATCTGAAGTTTGTAGATGTTATAATTGATTTTCTTTGTTTAAAATATTTACCATTCGCATAAATACTTCGAAATCTTTCAGTTACCTAAATGAAGACTATTTAGTGCAAATTTAACGTTCGTGTTTCCGTGCATCGTTAGTATAATTACAATTGATGGCCAACAAGATGCGACTATTTTGATTTATTTACTTCTAATCAACTCTACATGTTTGGAAGAAAACATCGCCAAAAACATGTAGAGCTGATTAGAACTAAATAAATCAAAATAGTCGCATCTTTTTGGTCATCAATTGTAATTATTTACCGCAAATTCGCCAACTGAAGTATTCACAGCACTCTGAACTCGCTATTTGTTCTCAGCTGCACTTCTAAACTTTACTCCGTGTAAATGGTGACATAATGCAATTCTGAAATTTATATGCCCTGTCCCTCGTGGAAAAAGAGCAAGGGTTTGACGAAAATTTCCAGGTAATATAACCGTAATTGGGGCACGCGGTGGTGCAGTTGGTTGAGGCACTGTGCTACAAGTCGGAAGGTCGCGGGTTCGATTCCCGATTGTGCCATTGGAATTTTTCATTGACATAATCCTTCCGGCCGCACTATGACCCTGGGGTCGACTCAGCCTCTAACAGAAATGAGTATCAGGAATATTTCCTGGGGGTAAAGGCGGCCGGTGAGTAGGGCTGACAAACTTACCACCTTCATGTGCCGATTGTCTTGAAATCTGGGAACAACCTCCTGGAACCCTCTGGGCCTGTCCAGGTCTGTAATGGGATTGCTGTACCTTTTTAACACTAGGCTTATTCAGAAAGAAAGTACCGTTTCGCTGTAAAAAAAATTGAATAAGGTTTCATATAAAATCTTATTATCAGATTCCTACATTCTTCAAACTATTTTTCCACATATTCGCCGCCATTATTGAGGCACTTATCGTAGCGGGGCACAAGTTTTTGTATACCCTCCTCATATAATGCGGCCGCCGATAACCCAAATGATTACTGACAATGTCATAGATTAGTGTCCTTGAAATATAAGGAAAGTGCAGGGACAGATCAGAAATTGTGAAACGTCTGTCGTTACGCACTCTTTCGTTGACCTTACGTACCAAATCATCATTCACCAAAGATGGACGCCCATTTCGCCCCTCATCGTCACGTTCTCTCGTCCTTCATTGAACATCCGAACCGATTTCCTAACCATGCCATCACTCATCGTATTTTCACCATACACTTGACAGATATGGTGATGAATCTCACTTGGTAGCACATTCCTAGCTTTCAAAACACGAATTACAGACCTATTTCACAGTCGGCGGCCCCTTCAATTGTCTTAAACATGTTTAACGCACAGGAACAAACATAAACATAAGACGAATTTCACGAAATGGCGTCTGTGACTCCTCAATTGATAGAGGAAGTCACTGCACATGCGCAAAGTGACAGTCTCAAGGATGCGCGAGAGATATGCGCAGACGGTACTTACTTTCCGAATAACCTACGTATAACCGTAATTCCTGCCATAGCTGATTTATTTCTCCACGCTCTGCAGATTCGAACGATGCATTCCGTGACACAGGGCACACATTCTTAACAATGAACACTTTTTAAAATAAAATTGTTCATTGAATTAAAACATCTTAAAAATTTTAATAATGCATCTATGTGTTACGTTACTTTTAATTTTAAAAAATCTGAACGTGTGAAAAAGTCATTTTCACTTTTGATTGTATCTTATAAAATAAAATCCTTCTTTCGTATAAATATTATTTTGGCTTGCACATTTATTTTTCTCTCGACCGACCTGTATTCACCGTTCACTATTAGGAAAATGGAATTATCCTTACTCACCACAACCGATGTACATGACGCAAATATCTCTCTTCACTCACATTATTAATTGACCGGAAACAGAATTATGCAGACTCATAAATGCAACTGAAAACAGGTACATTCTAATTATCTATGAAAGTTGACCCTACAACAGGCCATGAAGGCGCAGAGTGGGAGTACAGGTATAGCTTTACTCTTTCTCTAACCTCGGTGCTAGATGGGGGAGGGTGATGAACGCCACGTCCCGGCCGCTTTACCCCCGGCAAAGAGCCCCGGTACCCACTGTACAGGAGGCTGGGTGGGCGCCAGGACCGGTCGGGACGGATGTAGGAAGTCTCGCTGCCACCGGTTTTCGATATCCGAACCGTTATGATATTAGCGAGTCGCTAGACCGACTATGCTATCCCGGCCTACACTTTATTTGCGTATGCTGTAGCCTAAAACTGTAACCACTGTTTATGCAAAACTGTATATCCTAAAATTTGGTATTTACTATTAAACAAGTAACCTGACATGAGGCTTTTAAATTCTTACTTATTGATGTTTTGCTGACCGTGAATTTCAGTATAATCTTAGCAACTGACCAACTTAATGCACAAATTCTTGTTTTATAATGAGAGTGTGACGATACCAGATGCTGTATAATACGCGTACAATTTGATCTCCTGATGATGAGCACAAAAGTGCTCGAAAAATGTAGAGGACTATAATAAAGTTATTATAAAACAAGAATTTGTGCATTAAGTTGATCAGTTGCTAAGATTTAAATTCTTAGATGCAGCATTTAAACAAATGTTTATAGAAGCGTGAATGCAGGCTGATTTGATAGTTCCTTTTATGCTTCCCTTCCCTTTTACGAGGAAGATATTATTATTATTATCCTTCTTATCACCTTTATTCAGGGTATTTACAATTACATACCTGAAACAAAACCATGTTTCTAGGGTATATATAGTGTTGCAGGTGTTTTGTACTTACAATTTATGCTACATGTAATGTTATTGCGCCCGTGAAATATATGAAAATTTTCTCACCTTCTTTCTTGATGGCATTTCTGTCTCCAAGGATTGCAACATCTATTAATATGCATGTTTCTTGTTTATTATCACGGATTATGATGTCCGGTGTTTTGTTTGGAATAGTTCTGTCGGTTTGCACTTGTTGGTTCCGTAGTATGGTAACTTTACCTTCATGACTTGTTCGACTGATTTTGGTAAATGGTCGTACCAGTTTTTGTTGTACAATTTTAACCCTATATCCTTGCATATATTAAAGCGCATTTGAGCACACAATCTAACATGTCTCTTTTGTGTATTGTTCTTTTGCCAATATTGGGCATGCTGATATGATGTGTTCCGTTGTCTCATCAAATTGTTTAGAATGTCTGCATTTGCTGTCTATTTCTGTTGGTAATAAATTTGTCGCACGATATTTGATTTGTAATGCCTGATCTTGAGCTGCTATTATTTCACTTTCAGCCTTTCCTTTCCGATCTTCCCTCGATAGGCATAGGAGCATGTCTTCTTCACTAATAAGCTGTCGATCCATACTTCTAATATAATGGCCATACATTACTTTGTTTTCCCATCTTTTCTTTAAAGACTTCCCTTATTTTCTTTTTATGTGTTGTATACTTTCATTTTTCGTGTCACTGTTCACATTTGATTGGTTTAATTCTTCTGCAACATTTACTGCCATTTTAATTGTTGAATTCATGTTTGGTTGATTGCTTTCGTGCTTTTTAATAATATTTACAAACTGGTCTGTTTTATATTTTGTGTTGAAATATTCTGCAATATTGATTATCTCTGCTTGATATGTCGCTTCAATTTGTAACAGGCCTCTTCCACCTACTTTCCTTTGCACACAGTTTTGAGATGATGCATTTTGTACATTGTTAGTACCTTTCTAGTTTTCCTGTCAATTTGTCTTATTTCTTCTAATCTGCAATTAATAATACCAAAACTGTATCTCAATACTGGAACAGCCAATGTTCCAATTGCTGTAATTTTATTCTTAGTATTCAACTCGGATATCAGTGTCATTCTTAATCTCCCGGTGCATTTTTTCTTCAATCTTCCTTTCATTTGTTAATGTTATATGCTCTCACTTCTTCAATCCGTAGGTACTTGCATGTTTTTTCCTGTTTGAGCTCTTGTATTTCTCCGTTGAAGTCAAGTATTAAATTTTGTGATTGAACTAATTTTTCCCTCTTAAGTATAATCTTTTCACAATTGTCAAGACCAAGTTCCTTATGGATATCACCACTGAAGTTTCTAACTACTTGCATCTGTTTTGGGGGTTCTTCATCTGTTTCACCTATCAGCTGCAAATGATCCCTGTAGAGTAAATGCGATACTTTTGTTTTTGTCGTGTGTTCTTCTTATCCTTTGTTCAACTTGTTCAAATGCTATGTGAGGGGCATTAAGCTAATGCAAAATATCAGTGGTGATATTGAGTATCCTTGCAATATTCCACGTTGTATTTCAAAATTTCCTGTTTCTACTATCTTCCCTTCTGTATGTAAGCGCATACTTGTCTTCCAGTAACTCATGGCTTTCTTGCAAAGATATTATTGTATTATTAACACCAATTAACTCTAAGGATTTGATTATCTGCGAGGCGCACTGTCACATGTTTTCTGATAATCTATCCATGTCATGCATACATTTTTCTTCCTGCTTTTACATTGCTGTAATATTGCTTTCGATACTAGTAGCTGATCTTTGCGTTTTTTGATCCTCTACAGCACCCTTTCCGTTCTTTAGGCATCAAATATCTGTCACCAATATCCTTCTTTATTTGTATGCTTATGATGGACGTAATGGTTTTGTGTATTGTGGGCAGACATGTTATAGGTCTGTAATTCTTAGGTCTTTAGTGTTTTCATGGTTCGCAATGAGAATTGTTAAGCCTGTCGTCAGCCAGTCTGGTATTTGACCTTCCACAATCAGTTCGTTGAAAAGGTTTGTTAAATATGCGAGTGTATTGCTGTAAGTTGTTTGAACCAAAATTTGTTATTTGGTCTCTTCCAGAAGCTTTCCAATTTAACGTCGTTCATAATATCCCTGCGACCTCCGTTTCAGATATTGGGCTCCAAATCATACTGAGATTTCGTTGGCACTGGTTTCTGATCCAGTAAGCTTCTTCATTGTGATGAGGCTTTTCTCCAAATACTTCTTTCCAAAAGTTTTCTATTTCTTCTTTAGTTGGTGCATTTTTTCACGTAAAATTCCTTGCAGTCTGTTCTACACATTTTATTTTGATAGTAAGGGTTTTGTCTTTTCCTGTATCTAGAAAATCGGAGCGTCTTGCCAATACTTTTTGTTTGAGCTCTTCAATAACTTTATTGTTATTAGTATGTTCTATTATATTAAAGATTCTCAACTCTTTCTTCGACCTCAGCGTGTACATTACAGAGGACGCAGCACCCCATAACAACGAAGTGCCATCCAATCACACCAAGAGAGTCAGTTCCATCATTCTGTGGAAGAGAAACCCGCTGCCTGGACCCGTTCCCGTGGACTGGTTCTGATTTATTTTCAGGGCACATGTCATAGTCAAACTGAATCTACTCCAAAATTTTAAACTCCTGCGTCTGTTTCTTGATTTGTTACGACTGCCACGGATAGAGCATATCACCTTCTTTCCTTCCGACAAATCATTTCTCGCCATATTTTTAATAAGTTTTCACCCACAGGAGGACACACGAATATTTCGCAGTGTAATTAAACTTAATAATTAGGAGAAGTTCTGGCCCGAGTAGGAATAGATCACATAGACACGAGACCTACACACTGAACAAGTAGAATTTCAAATAAGTTTGTTGAGAACGTAAATAACTTGAAGATCTTAAATATGGAATAAACAACACAAAAGTTTTGGGTCTTGGAGTATGTGGACTAGGAATGTTGGCATTGTAATTTCTTATTGGTACAGATTCTTACAAAACTGGGTGTAGAGTAGTATTTACTTGTTGGACCTTGAAATTCCGTCGTCCTTATGGTTACGTGTGGGCCGGGTAGCTCAGTCGGTATAGCGATTGACTACGGCCTGGACGGTCCGGGATCGATTCCCGGTGAGGACGAGGTTTTCCGCCCGTCCAGACCGGCCCTGGGGACCATCCAGCCTCCTGTACAATGGGTACCGGGTCTTCCCCGGAGGTAAAGTGCGGCCGGGGCGTGTTGCTGACCACTCACCTCTTCTAGTGTCGCGGTCATGGAAGAGTAGAGCTATACCTGTACCCACCCTCTGGGCCACACTGAGTCTGTAACGGGAGCACTTTACCTTGACCTTACAGTTACGTAGATCAGTTAATCCTCCAATTGTCTTTTATGGATTCTTGAAAATTTCGACAGTGAATCAGATAGGATCAATTATTGTGAGACCAACAGCAAGATAAATTATCACACACATTATTTCAAATTCGCGTGCATTCTTGGACTTCATCAATCAGTACTTAAGTAGAAGTGTAACAAGATTTGTGTCTTCTTAGTACAAAGTCCCTAAAATTAACACATATGATCTGTATTTGTTGAGTCAACAGTACAAGAGTACGTAAGTACGGAGTACTGTGTCCGATAACATCAGGTTTTGGCAGTACGCAGGCCATATATAACATTAAAACCATACCCATCACCAGCAGCAGTTACTTCAGTTTGTTTCATTCTGCAATAATACCACGCTCTTCATCTCTACTCCTGGGGGTGTTTTCGTCATTATGTTATCAAACTTAAACATTATATTTCTATATGTACACTTTCCGAAGTTTCTCAGTACCGAAATCTTCGTACACTCAACAATTTTTATATGCGACCTGATACAGCCCGTACTTGGTTCGATCCCAAGAACAGGTTCTGTTTACGTAGGAAGATTAGTACTCCGGCATGTTGATCTAGTTACGCGTAAGAGACGTGTGATTAGGGCCGTTGTACAGCATGCTTATTCCCTTCCCCGAAAATATTCCCTTAAGAACGAAGGACTTAAAGCTACTGAGTTACAAGAGTAGGCTGCAACCCTGCTGTGTACCGCTGCTGTGCAGGCTACCAACCAACCGAGAGGTGAGCGACCAGGTGCACCCTTCTTCATTAACAGTTAGCCTCTTTTTGTTCAGAAATTACTCTCTACGCCCCTGCGTTTCTGTACAGTTTAGAAATACTTGAATGACGTTCTAATCATCACAACACAGAGGGCATCATTCTACATTATGACGTAATGGATACTACAAGCCCCGCCCATCCCATTCTTCTGGTTCTGATTTCCCGAACAATATTGGGTGAGGAGTACAGGTAATTAATCACCTCACTATGTAGTTTTCTCCACTCCCCTGTTACCTCGTCCCTCTTAGGCCCAAATATTCTCTTCAGCACCGTATTCTCAAACACCCTCAGCCTACGTTCCTCCCTCAAAACCATACAAAACAACAGGCAAAATTCTGTTAAACTGCTGTCTGGATTTTCGGTTAAGTATGATATTGGGAATTTCCACTAAAATTTGTCTAAATATCTAATTTAATTTTAGTTCACATCGGCCCCTACTGCACACGAAAATCTATCTAATGTTATCGAATTGCCAACAAACAAGTAATCATACAGAAACTTTCCGAACTTACAGTATATTTATTTATTCGTATATTTAAGACACAAAGTGTTTGACAGAACATGTTAGTCAAGTGGTCAGGATTCTGCTGCTTATCCGGATGCTCAGGTTCAAACTTTCGGGATGTTCCCGGTTAAAACCTCGACTGCAGAATGCTATACTGACTATTTTCATGTTCTCCCCTGCACTTCAGGCTGGGTTCCGAGGTAGTACCTGAGGTGTGGGCCACGACCGCTGCTTTCCACGTCCTTTCGAAATCGTAGTTCACTATTCATTCTACCATTGAAAGTTACAATCCGTTGAGTGAATTATTGACACTGAAATTGTCCGTCTTCGGGCGGCTTTTCGGTTTAACCTTGCCTTGCGTATGATGCACAGAACAGACGGCAACAGGATAAAAGTGTTGGGTATTATAATGGCTTCAAGTACCAATAACTGTATAATTGAATAATTGTTTGTCTTTCTTTCATTAAGGAATAACCAAAGTTTATGCGATCAAAACGCCATCTGTGTGACACTACAAATTGCTTTTGCACCAGTTTATCGATTTTCTCTTAATTTTGTATTGGTGTTCGTCACGGGGCCAACCAACGCTGCCCTTTATTATTTCCAACAAATAGCAGCCTATTGACAAGGCGGGCGCGAGAAAGTGTGATCTCGGGGGAAGACACAAGCAGGCATTCATGTAGGATGTTGAAAATGTTGTGATACAACACCTTCGAAAAAATACAAGTGTTCTTTGGGATTCTGACGACAGTATGTAACATTTGGAACAATTTAATTGAATTTAATGCCTTTTCCATCATTCCATGTTAAAAAATAACAACATTTAGTGGATAGGATCGGTCCAAGACTTCAGAGAAAGAATAAATGAATGCCCTCTCAGTGGGCCCCGAGAGGTATAACTGTTTTCACCACATGTAATCTCAGGAAGCCTACCGATTCTGTTCGCAAAACGAAGTTTTTTTTTTTTAAACAGGACTTTGGAAAAATACCACAATGTAATTATTTTTAATCGTAATTTTGTTACCGCAATTTTGTTAAACGTAAAACAAACTGGTGACTGTATGAAATTAGTATTTAGCACTCAGTTTTGTGAAGATAATTTAATGGGACAGTATTTTCCCGTTCGGTCGTTAAAGTTTAATGAAACGCTCTAGGTAGATACTGAAATCTGTTAGAGAGGCAGACATGAGCGAACCCACATCTTTGTGAAAATATTATGTAAACAGTTCAATAAGGCAAATATTAATAACATTCTGCAATAATGTAAACTTTCATGACAAATAAATTCACTGAGGTATTTTGTAGACACAAAGTGCTTGGGCACGAACCAGATGATCGCCGCCCAAGAGGAATTTAATCCATTAACAAAAGAGCCTCCCATTACATCTACTTCAGCTAAGTGATTCCTGCATTTTCGGTTATGCGATAACATTTCTTAGGCCTATGAATATCTCATCTCCCAATATGAGCTACATAACCTGCGTGTTTTATGTTCTTTGACATAATCACTGCAAAAATGTTTTCCACTTAGGATGAGTTACAAAAGTCACATCACATAAAACTACGTATACTGAAGGTCATTACATACGCGATGGAATAACACAGCATGCTGGACTGAATGGCATCATTCAGTACCAGAATTTTATCTGCTGGGTTTTAACCACTCCATGCTCCTTCATTATCTACTGTCGTTCCCAAATATGATATGTATGAGAGCAGATAAAAAAAATGGCACGTGTATATAATGTTCTCTCTTGCACATTCCAGACAAAGCTTTATTTATTTATTTATTTTTACTACCAGATAATCTCAGCATTGGTTGCCGCGTGGAGTATGGTTTGGGTATTAATTTGACAACAGAATAAGCCCTACTCCTAGACCTTGAAAAATGATGATGCAGAATTTCTTAAACTTATACTTTATCGAAAGACTGTCATGTATGCGATTAGTATTTATCATTCTGTTTTTTTTTAAAGGAAGAACGTAAGAAGATAGTATTGCAGTAATGTGTCTGTAGATCGAAGAGATTGTGAAGTTGATCTGAGTGTCAGGCCGAAAGTATGGTATTCAATATGACGGAAATTTGTCTCCTGGCCTTAAGATATTACTTACGATATGCATAAGGAAAGTTTCTCTTGAGCCAATGAACATGTACTGATATGGGAACTCCAAGACAGAAGATGATGTTTTTCTTATTTTCCATGTCGCCATGCCAGATATACGCAAGGATCATAAGAGGTAACAGGACCCAATGGTTCAGAACTGCTAATAAGAAAACCTGTCACTGTCACAGTCCTGAGCCGGTGCCAACCACCTCGAAGCCTCACACCCTGATTCCCTTAGATTCGTCTTAACGGCTTCCGTTCAAGGTCACCTGCTGGTGACCTTGTCACCAGCAGGCAACATCATCGGTGCATTATACCACAAGCTGTAAACACAGTCTAGTGCCCCTGTGGATGGGCGAAATTATCGCCCGAAACATTTTGAGCTCATTGAAATTACTAATAAATTGCTATTGTTGAATCTAGTTGGTTGTTTGTATTATTGTATCTAAGAGGCACGGTCACACAAACAAATTTGTTTCCAAAGACAGAATTCGCCAAGGAGTTACTGAGCATGTGAAATTGATGAACACGTAATTTTAGTTTTCCTTGCGTCCGCGAAGAAAAATGACGGGAGGAAGCGTATTTTCCAACTAAAGTTCTGCTTACACGCAAAGTATACTGCAAATCCTTTCCTGCGATTTTGAACCTTGTATTGGCCTTTATGTTCTACCAGCTTTAACGTAGGTGAATGAAGCCAAGAAATGAAACCCTGTTGTTATTCTACCCCCATTTAGCAAGACTTTCTTATATGTAGTTATGAACATGTAGTCCAGATGGTAGTGATGGCCGAAAATAGAATGTCGTTATGAGACAACAGAGAAGTACCCTAATGCTTCGTCGGTTTTGCAGCCCTGAGTTTTGCAGAGACAACTTATCCCCGTACACTGGCAAATCTTAACTCTATGAATGTCTTCCTAGAACTGTCAAGGAATAGATGTTCAGTAAAACTGTGATATGCAAGTATCCAAATTGTATAACCGTTGATCAACGAGAAGGTTTGTCTACTGAAACTGTAGCTATAGATGGAAACTGTCAAATTTAAGCTTACTAGTTCATAGCAATGTAAGTGGGAAAAACTACTACGTGTACACAGAAAAACGGCAGTATGGTGTTTACGTGGAAATTTGAAGTGTCCATCACTGTCTATTTTGTAACTGTCATATCACTAGATCAACAAATAATATATAATCATTTTATCGAGGCATGAATTTTTGTTGGGGTAAAAGGTCAATTATAGAAGGCTGTACCATGAAGGAAAGAAGCGGGATAGCGTGGTTGTTAGCATGGGTGTGTAAACTGAGAGGATTTAGAAAGAAAATAAAAAATGCTCCTTATGTTTACGCAACATACGATGCCATACATACATATTGCTGAGCTGTTCAGTAACCAGAAAACTGGAAAATGATTTTAAAAACATGTTGAACACGAAAGAGAAGTTAGAGTGTAAGAAAATACTGTGATGCACTAATGAAGCCGCTGTTATAGATCTGGGCAGATATTTGAATTAATAACTTAACTAATTAATCAACCGTTTTCTTGAAGATGCTCGAACATCTGGTCTTCGGTCTTCCAAGTTACCTCTTCCCGATTCTTGGGTACCTTATAGACGCGTAGGTTCACTTCGATTGGTCCACTCCTGCTATATGTCCTCCCCATCTCCACTTGAACATCTTCGCTCATGCAGCTGCTTCTCTTATGCTAGTACACCACTAACTTCAGGGCTTCGAACCTTGCCCTTCAAGGTCACTCCTAAAACCCCCCTTTCCGTTTTGCGTTGACAGAGTCCTATCATTTCTTTGTCTTTACCGGAACCAGTAAGTAAAGTAAGTTAATCATATTATGGAATCTACAAGTGGAACACTGACACAACCATTTATAACAATAAACTGGACAACACAATCCGTGATAATGAAAAACGAACATGTCTGTCTAATAATATACATTGCATTCAGGAAACAGAAATGTGATAAAGAAAAAACAAATATATTTAAAAAATCTTTACTAAAGAAATACAGCGTACAAGTACTGTAAAAACAAAGTTATATCAGTAATAAGACGGGCAAATGACACCATCGCAAAATCATTCAGAACGCAGCATCTTCTATATTATATACCACCAAAAATGATTTTTTCACTATGTAATAGTAAATATCCTGTATAAAGGTGAAACAAATGTAATAATAATAATAATAATAAGAAGAAGAAGAATAATAATAATAATGTTACGTTCAGCCAAAATTTGACTGAGATAAATGTATATTTTTTGTTTAGTGTAGATGGTTCTTAGACATATTTGATTAAGTCTGTGTCTTTGATAATTTCTATGTGAAGTTCTAACATTCTTTACTTGCTAATTACTCATAAAACCTTCATGTTCAGGAAGCTAGGCACTAGCGGAAAAAAAGGTCCGCCCATGCGATACTTCTTCCTTTGCCTTACATAGTAACGAAATTATTCAACATTTCTCACCCTAAACAATGAAATGTCTTCAATACAACACTTTACTTCATGCAGAAAATCTTATCAGTACATTTTTAAGGAGAACGCAGTTCTCAATGCGAAATATATGGTGACACTAACTTTTCTATTAGATGCATGTTGTCTCCTAATATGAGGTAGTCGGCTTTTTCACGCTGTAACAAACAGTATTATATTTTTGCTGAACACGGAACTCACACAGTAGTCCTCGTGCACCCAACCATAGCACTTCATACACATTGGTCTCATTTCTTCCCACGCACGTCATGCGAAAACATTTCTGTGCAGAATAAGTACAGTCCATCTCCATCGCCTGCGTGAACAACAAGTCACGATTTTCAAATCACTTTTCCCTCTGCATTACCCTTCTACATTCACGTTTCTCTTGTTTCTTGAAGATTTTTTATGCTGTGAGACACAGTCTCATATTAGGAGCTCACAATCTCGAGTTTTAAATAAGAATTCAGAGCCAAGATTACCTTCGGAAGGACGAACAATCAGTATATATTATAGATCACTTTATGACCTGTGAATATGTGTAAATAAAACAAAAATCTGTATTTATCTTCAGAGAGAGAAACTGACGTGTACACAGCTACGTCTGAAACTGAAAAAATCTGATTCTGTTCCACGCATTCTCCCCTACAACACATAACTTCCGGTTGCTTACTGATAATTTTCAAGGTCCCGGTGAAGCAGTTTACATGGTTACCACCACACCTCAGCACTCACTTTGGTCAAAATTGAGATGACTCTTACTATACACTACCTTATAATAGGCTCCTTTGCCCTATCGGTAAAAGATTCCATATTGCAAGGGAATATAAATAGTCTTGTTCACACAATTAGTCACCAGATAAGGCAGCCTTCCCTTCAGTGAGCTAAATGGCGTACACTCTTTCGAAAAAATATTTTACCTTTTGATTTATGCAGATGTGAATCTATGCTCATCGTCCTCACGGAAGCCTATAAGTTTGGGATGTCTGAGCACAAAGTGTTGGGGAGATTCTTTGGATCTAACAGTAAGAGGCGGAAAGTAGCAGAAATTACATAATCATAATATTTATCACGTATTTAACTCAATATTATTTGGATTATCAAATAAATAACGACAGGATGCCAGGACTTTCAGTAAGATACTCGTTTAAACTGAGGGCTTATGCTGAAATTGCGGAGTACTATAACAATGCATCGAAAGCAATCCTATACAGACTGGAATCAAATATTTTATGACATAGTACTGTTGTGAACATAGTAATAAACTTACGGATGTCATAAAAATGACTAATAACTTGACCTGCAGATTTGCTATCAAGTTCACAAGAAACAGTCTGTTCAGTGGAGTAAGTAATCCCTTGGACATTAAACCAGAAGGCAACAACTACTGAACTGTTGTTTTAGGTCAATGTTCACTCTTTATGACACAAAAAACAAAGAAGTCTACAAGCTAAAAAGTAAACCCGCAACGCCTAGGTATCTAATCTGCGTGCACTACAAAGCTATCGGGCATTTGGTCACTTCCTTATTGCACTTGTTCGAATCATTATAGTAAGGTTTTCCTTATTTTTCTTATTCCGTTGTATTTTCGGTGACAGTTTCCTCTTAGATAAAAAGGTTCGAGGGACTTTTTATGTGACGTTATATGACAGCAATATGATAAAGTAAAGTGAAGAAAGGCATTAGCCTTTTAATGGGGAGTGGTTATTATATACAACCTACTACAACTGTTAAAAACTCGGTATTTCTCCCAAGTACTATACTTTGGCTTATATGTGATTCTAATAACAAATTGTGATTACTAGGCTCCATCGCAAAGCAGTTGCGAAAAGCGAATATTAGCACAAATATGTCTGTCCGTCTGACCGTCCACACGGAAGAAGACGACTCTAACCGGAAAGAGTTTCGTGAAATTTCACATTAGGAATTCCAAATCTTGTAAATAAAGCCAACTTGGTGCATATTTTTTCTTAGTATGTTTATTTCTTTTCTATACATGTTTCGGGAGACTATGTGCCCATCATCAGGAGAAACAACTGTATTTATGGGACACTTGGTACTTGTTATTCTGTATGGATGACTGCCTGGTATTCAGGATGCATACCAGACAGTCATCCATACAGAATAGCAAGTACCAAGTGTCGCATAAAGACAGTTGTTTCTCCTGATGATGGACACATAGTCGCCCGAAACATGTACAGAAAAGAAACGAACATACTAAGATAATATTGTGCACCAAGTTGACTTTATTTACAAGATTATGCAGGGATGCACGGTCAACAAAACACAATATTAGGAATTTCTACTAACATTTGTCGACACTTTGCGATTTCGGCCGAAACGGGGCAAAAATAGCACACACGCCATAAGAAAACCTACGCAAATTTACGAAAACATACTCCGTTATTGATTTTTATAATCGAGATACACTGTATTTTCTGTGAGGCACAAGATGAGGTCGAAGTGGCAGTTAGCAATCGAACTACAATAATCAAATATGATTATTATCCATCTCCCCACTGACGATATATTAGCGTGTGCGATATGTGGATTATGATTAACAGCTAAATCTGGTGAGAAGATGCGGAGAAATCTTGTAGCGTGTGTTGTGTAAAACGCGGGAAGACACATTTAACATACGCTCATTGGCAGTGTTTTTCTTCGTGTTATTCGCGAATATAACATATATGGAGATGACACAGCGAAAGCGCTAGTAGCTGTACGTTCGGCGCAAATTTTCTCTTTTCCTGCTAACTCATTGGTGCTTGTAGCAGAGATACAGTGCGTCTTCTGTGATGTAGAGAGCTCTTTTTGTAAAGTTGAGTTAAATTTTAAACTTCAAAATGCTGATCCGGTGGCGGGTCACTCTGAATTTGCTGGAGCGATCTGCTAAATGAAGAAATGTCAGTAAAGCCAAAAACGGAGCTCATTTCCCAATAATATCTGAAGGTTCTGACGCCAAGGCGACTTTTCGAATCTAGACAGCCACATGTTCAATGCATATCGGTACTCTTTACCTGGGGGAACATGGTTATAACCACTCACATAGTATACCTTGAATTGGGAATAAGAATTCCTGTAGCCGTATGTCGTCTGTGATACTTAGACACATCTTCAGCTTATCAGATTCCTACTGTTAAATGCCACCAATCTGTAGTGCCTCTCGCGGCGACGGTTCTTATTTAGACTTATTACCTTCCTAAAGAAGCTCCACAGTTCGTGCAAATTAGCAAGCTCGCGCTAGCGTCGTCTTAGCCTCAACAATTGCGACAGTGCTGCCACCATTCAGTTTTGGGTTTTCTAGGCAGATTAGGGACAACTGCTTTGTACAAAATTATAGGTAATGCTTCACACACACATACACACACACACACACACACACACATATATATATATATATATACTCGCAGTCTTTATACTGCATTAAAATCCTCTTAAGCCGCGTAACTATTCGGGAACTCAAGGACGTTGTTAAGTGGGTATCACATTACTACTGTTGACTCACATTACTAACTATACTGTAAAAATGGTATAGTCTGATTTACTAAGTGCTATATCACTACAAAGGATTACGCTATACAAATCAAGTGCATAATCTACAATTAATTTAAAGTTTCAAGTTTTACAAAACTTACATAAACGTTAAAATTAGTGGTCACAAAAAAAATAATTACCTTGCCTTGACTCTCGCTATAACCGGATGAAGTTCCGAAGTTTTAGAATTTAGGCGTTAACAAAATAACCACATATCTTCAGCCAAAAGTGCTCAGTCGCGACGTGGAAATTACCAACTGCAGTGTCAAATTCTTTCCACATTCAGCACGGCTTACCCTGTACAAAATAAAGCCAGATAACCTTCAAGCAACTCATAATAATTATCTTCTTCTTCTCCTCTTTCTTCTTCTTCTTTTCCTCCTTCTCCTTCTTCTCCTTCTCCTCCCCCTCCTTCTTCTTCTCCTCCTCCTCCTTATTCTTGTTATCCTCCTCCTCCTTCTTCTTCTTCTTCTTCTTCTCCTTCTTCTTCTCCTCCTCCTTCTTCTTCTTCTCCTCCTCCTCCAAAAGGAACTCTGAGCCGGTCTCCATGTATACGTGTATATCAAAACTAAAGTTGTGAGAGTGAGGACGATTAAACTTCTAACGCTCGATTATATAGAGAAATCAAGGCATGCAAAAAAGTCTGGTGTTGAATTTTATACAGTTATCGAACTGGCGAGCAGAAAGCCACCTCACTTCTAGCGTACGGTAGTTAACAAAAAGTTAAACATCAATAACCCAAAGTTCAAATAAAATTTTTCAAATTTCGCATTCATTACAGTATAGAAGTAGCGAATTCTCCTGTCCTAAACCAGCTCCTCCCAGCTCACTAAGTCCATATATCAAAGTAAAGGTAAAGCAGTCCCATTACAGGCCTGGACAGGCCCAGAGGTTTCCAGGAAGTTAAGGTTCCCAGATTTCGTGACAACGGTACAGCATGGTGGTAGGTTGTCAGCCTTACGCACCGGCCGCCTTTATCCCCAGGAAATACTCCTGGTATTCATTTCTGTTAGAGGCTGAGTCGACTATATATCAAAGTCCGCATATAAAATCACTCTCCGAAAGATGTCTCGACTTCGTTCCAAGTCTTCAGAAAGAGGAGGCATCTATTCCTGTTCACATGCGTAACGTGAGAGTAAATGTCCAGTTATGTTAACCCTGACGCTATATGGAGGCTGTTGAATCGCCTTTCGATCAACTTTACCACCGGGGACAAAGTGCCGTTTTATTATGCTGGTTAACTGGGACCTACCGCATGGAGAAAACGGTTCTCCCAAATATTCTTTCATCACACCAACAAATGGATATTTGATTCATAAAAATATGTTCTTACATTGCTCCAACACGTTTCGGCGTCATTGACGCCATCTTCAGAGATTTTTACACAAAAAATTAAAAACTTACTAAAAATAATACTTTAAAAAGTAATTCTTATTATATTAGAGCATTCCCACTTTTAAAAAACAAAATACCTTGAAACAATAAAATAATAATATTTTGGGGTGTCTTCATTAGTTATGGTTAAAAGGTTTGTGTTAATATGTTACAGATTTCTCTTTCCTTTACATATAAACATCTAATTTTGTCGTCGAAACTTTGCGGATCTTGTCCTTGTATGATGTGTTGTGAGTTGCTTATAAGAGTCACCTCTGTAGTTAATAACCAATGTTTCGGCAGAGCTTGTGCCCCTGCTGCGCCTGCAGGTGCTGCCACCCGGAATACAGCAGGCTGTCATGCATCTCTCGCAATTGGACCGCAAACCACTGATACAACAGAACCCATCATTTCAACGGGCGCTGGAAAGCGACTCTAATGCAGATAAACTGCCAACAACTGTGGTGGTGCCGATCAAGAAGAAGCGGGGCAGGCCAGCCAAAATATCTCGTAAAGTGGACGAAGGTAAAGAGCATATCGCCCATCTGCAAACAGAGTGTCACAACGCAAAATTTGGCATTTTTGAGTTATTGGTTTAGAAAGAAACATTTGCAGATGCACTTTCAACAGGTATAGTGTCATAACGCAGTTTGCAAAACTCGCCACTGGAGAGCAGTTGTGTTGTCGTTGCACTCATAGAAAATTATAGCACTTCCAAAACTTTAAAAGTTTCTCCTGAAAAATCACAGATTTTGAGTTGTGACACTCTTGTCGCAAATGAGCGATATTAAATTACATTAGCCTTTATAGGCTATCCACTACCCAACGCCGTGTTCACACTTATATGATCGTAAGTATACTCTTTCATCTCGAGCGTGCAGTGGGCTTAAGACAAACTAGTAACTGCAGAATTTATCTATTCCATAAAAACTCTTGTTTCTCCTTTCTTTAAGTCATCCCTGCTACAGTACCGTATACAACATGATGCATACAGTGATATAATGCCCATCGCACTTTTGTCACTCGGCAACCACGCGTGATATATCGCGTCTTTTGTATTTTATTGTGTATTTAGTTCTTATCACCATATGGTGGCAGGGCGGCAAGGAACAGAAAATGTGTGACTTGGTCGTTATATGCAAATTTAAGAACAAAACATAAAACACCGTTGATGTTAAAGATGTATTTCAAACAGTACGAAAAGTAGAAAATATTATTTCTTCGTGCTGACGACAGCAAAATTGGTAGTCTGTGCTAACTGGATTCCAACATAACACGCACCTACTTGTGCAAGAGTAGCAATTATAAGGTAAATCTATGCAGGCAGGTCAGAACAACCTATGTTGAGGTACTTTATGGTTTATACAAGACAAGATATGTGGACCGCGGTAGCACAGTGGTTAAGGTGGTGTGCTACAAATCGGAAGGTCGCTGGTTCGATTCCAGATGGTGTTTTTGGAATTTTTTATTGACATAATCCTTCCGATCGCACTATGCCCCTGGAGTCGACTCAGCCTCTAACGGAAATGAGTACCAGGAATATTTCCTGGGGGTAAAAAGTGGCCAGTGCGCAAGGCTGACAACCTCACCACCATCCTGGGTCATTGTCACGTAATCTGGGAACCTTAACTTCCTGGAACCCTCTGGGCACCTCGGGTCTGTAATGGGACTGATTTGCCTATTAACTTTACAAGACAGGATATGTAGCTATGTTGGAAGAAATGGAAAGCGTGCAGAATATTTTTTGGGGAAAATTCATGGACACTGTCTGCATGGAACACTGGGAATAAAATGGAAATAATTCGTAGGGGTAGGAGGAGGATGGAACTGTCTAATTCAAGGCCTTGGTTTTAATGCAGTTGAATTTTGGGCTTTGCTGCCGAGAATTTTGAGATAACCACGTCGGAAGAGAGGGTTAGGACATTTTCCTTGCATGCTCTATTATCGTTTCAGGGGGTCGCATTGAGCGAGTCATGTTGTGGCGTTTCTTGCTGAATCTTCTGGAGGACCCCAGGAATGCTCCCTGCATCCACTGGGTACAGCGCGAAGAGGGCATCTTCCGTATCCTCAATACGGACTGGCTCGCCAGACTCTGGGGCAGGCGCCATGGCAACCCTAGGATGACGTACGAAAAGATGGCGCGCGCTATGAGGTAGGACCTTTTGTTTTACGCAGTAGTTATTTCGCGAAATGCGAATACACGCAAACCTATAGAGCTTTTACAGTAAGTTCGGAAACATTCTTGAGAATGTATTTCTCAATAGTATACTCGAAGGTCTTGGGACCACAGAGTTAGTCCCATTTGAACAAGGGGGTGCTGATAAGTCCTTAGCCCGACTAGGAAAGAAACAAGCTATAGCGACTAAACTCGGGGTTTATTCAGCATACTCCCCACGAGGCTCATTATACTTCTTAGCCCGTTGCTCTAACTTTTGCAAGCTACTAAAAAAATTCAGAGAGTTTTCCGTCCAACCAAGTCTCCGCGGCAGCAATTACCTCTACGTCGGACGAAAAATGGCGAACTTTCAATTGTTTTATTCAGTCCAAGGAACAGGTGGTAGTCGGACGCGACCAGATCCGGAGAATAGGGTGGGTGATCAAGATATTGGAAGTCCAGGTAGGCCAGTTTCTTCTGGGTTGCAAGTGCCCGGCGAGCCGGGGCATTGTCGTGCAAAAAAAGGACCCACTTGGTGACGGTCCCGCGGCGATTTTTCCTTCAAAATGTCCTTCAATTGCACCAGCCGAGATGAGTAATACTCGGCGTTGATACTTCGGCCCTTTGGAAGGTAACCAATGAGGAGGATGCCGTCTTGTTCCCAAAAAATCGAGGCGAGAACGTTTCCAGCGGATTTTTGCACTCGGAATTTTTGGGGCGGGGTGAGCCGCTATGCCGCCACTCCATTGATTGTTTCTTTGTCTCTGGGTCATAGTGATATAACCAGGTTTCGTCCATGGTCACCAATCGCGACAGGAAATCATATGGATCGCGCCGAAAAAATTCCAAAAGTTGCTCAGACGAATGGCACCGTTGACGTTTTGATCCGCGTTCAGGCATTTCGGGACCCACTTCGCGGAGAGCTTCCGCATGTCCAAATCTTCATGAATGATGGACCCAACTCGCTCACGTGAGATGCCCAGTTGCTCAGCTACTGATTTAGCCGAAATCTGGCGGCCTTCAAAGATTAGCTTGTGAATTTGATCAATAATCCTCGGGGTTGTCACTGTTTTGGGTCGTCCAGGACGAGGCGCATCACAGGTGGAAAAATCACCACGTTTAAACTGGGCCACCAAGTTTTTGACGGTGGCATACGATGGTGCATGTTCCCCCAATGTTTCTGTCAGAATGGCGCAAATTCCTTTCGGCGCCTTGCCTTGCAAGGGGGGGGGGTAACTTGATGACAGCTCGCGTCTCCATGTTGTTGAAATCGCGCGCCTCACCTGACATGCTTCCTTTCAGCTCCTGTAACAAGAAAAGATTTGTAATTTGGCACATGAACAGACCCCTCTTTCCAACGACACAATCGATTCCGTTCTACGACATTGGGAAGTAGGTCGGGCTAAGGACTTATCAGCACCCCCTCGTAAGAAGTAACATTCTACTGACGTATGACGTGTATTGAAATATTCAGGAGAGGCCAATTTCCATTTACAATAATTAAGTAGTGTAAAATATGACAGGTGAACTTATATTTGATATTGTATCTTCGTAACAGATGAAAATTATTTAACCGTTTATTGCATAAAAAGAGTTATAAGCAACTGTTAGTGAAAAGACACAGAAAGCCGACCCAGACAATGCATTATCTTGAGACATCTGTCCCTCAAATCCATCTGGCAGCTGAAATATTTTTATTGTTGAAATCAGGTCCGCCTCCTGTAATTTAGTTGGTCAAATTTAATTATTTGCTTCCTACAATAACCTCTGAACTCTTTACCTAGGGGCAGCTATCTTGCCAGAAGGTGGGCAAAGAATGCACTTGTTGAAGTAGTTTTTGAGACCACTGATTAGAAACGAAGTGAAGAGCACGAACCTCTTGCTATATGGAATTTTACGAAATTCAAGCTTACAAAAAAATAAGGCTGAAATAAGGCAACCAATAACATTAATACTTACTTACTCGTACTTACTTACGCCATGGAACTGAGTCCTTCTTGAGAAGCTAGCTGGTTTGCAGCTAGTCAAGAAATTCCCCGTATTTCACGGAACCCGAAGATTCATTACCGCACTCACAAGCGTCCACCACCTGTCTCTATCCTGGGCCAGCCCAATCCAGTCCACATAGCCACATCCCACCTCCTGGAGATCCATCCTAATATTATCCACCCATCTACGCCTAGGTCTCCCCAGTGGTCTCCTTCCCTCCGGTTTCCCCCCAAGACCCTATACACCCCCTCTCCTCACCCATACGCGCCACATGCCCTGCCCATCTCATTCTTCTCGATTTTATCACCCGCACAATGTTGGGTGAGGTGTACAAATCATTTAGCTCCTCGTTGTGCAGTGTCCTCCATTCCCCCGTTACCTCGTCCCTCCTAGGTCCAAATATTCTCCTCAAAACCATGTTCTCAAACACACTCAGCTTCCGTTCCTTCCGCAATGTCAACGACCAAGTTTCACACCAATACAAAACAAAAGGCAAAATTATAGTTCTATATACCTTGATCTTTACATTTTTGGATAGCAACCTGGAAGACAAAAGATTCTGCACCGAATGATAGCAAGCATTTCCTGATCTCAATCTGCTCTTAATTTCTTCCGCAATATAATTTTGATTTCTTAAAGCTGTTCCCAAATATTTAAACTCTTCCACCCCCTCGAAGATACTATTATCAATCCTCACACTGTGAATTCATCCTGCATTCTGATCTCGAGACATGACCATGTACTTAGTTTTATCAATATTTACTTCAAGTCCAATCTCCCTAGTAGCAGCTACTAAAGCTTCTTCATTTTCCTTTAGAGTATGTATGCTTGCTCCCAGTATATTAACATCATCGACATAAGCCAGAAGCTCATGTGTACCATTTAGTTTTAAGCCATCCTGGTTTACCTGAACCCTCCTAATGGCGTACTCTAAAGCAAAGTTAAAATGCATTGGTAATAGAGCATCTGCTTGTTTCAAACCATTCCTAATAGGGAACCTGTCAGACACATTCTTGCCTACCCGGACTCTGCTGTATGTTTCATTCAGACTCATCTTTATTAACATTACAAGTTTCCTAGGGATACCAAACTCAATGAGAATCATAAGCTTTTTTGAAGTCTATAAAGAGCTGATGAACTTCTTAATTTTATTCCCATTTTTTCTCAAGTATTTGGCGAATGCAGAATATATTATCAATAGTCGACCTGTTGCGTCGAAATCCACATTGATGATCCCCGATAATTCCCTTCGCATATGGAATTAACCTTGACAGCAGGATGTTGGATAAAATTTTGTAAGTGGTTGGTAAAAGTGATATTTCTGTATAATAATAACATTAATAACACTTCATTATTCCAAAACCTGTACTGTAAGAAAACGTAATTACAATCAGAAACAGAAGCATCCGCTTTGTGATTCTTGATCAATGACAGTACTACCTTGTGACATTTCCTGAAATAAGGGATGATCATGCAGACAGAAACCACACATATTCCGGCACTTCGTAATTAAACGGCGTTTCAAATTATGTAAATCGCCTCTACAAGAAAAAAACTTCGAAATGAAGAAGCAAGAAATGTAACATAAGGCTAAATATATTTATAATAACTGCAGAGAGTAGAGTGTTTTCTTGAGAAACTGGTGATCGCTGAGCTAGTCGAGAATTTCCCCCACCTTCCACGGTGTGTGTGTGTGTGTGTGTGTGTATACATACACACACCTTCCACGGTGTATATATATATACACACATACACATATATATCCAATCGCTGAAGCTATCAGTTGTAAGTCCTTGTGATTACATTTAAGCCCAGGACAATACGTGGCCCACGTTCACACATTCTGCAGCGCGTGCAGCCTTGGAGACAGCATAAGAACTGCAACAGCTCATGTGATAAGTAAACAGTTTACAGCCACTTCATTACTAATATTCCAAGATCAGAACGCATCACTCATGTTTGGTGACGCAACACTCTCAAGTCATGTTCTATATTTAACAAACGACTAGTGGGGGAAATTGTGTCTTCTAACACAGATACTCGCTCTCAGCCCCTTATATTTAATCAGTTAAATTTATCTCAGAATATAAGTCTGTGGGATAAAACGTACTATAGAATAAGCAGGTTTGTACTATTTTTCAAAACATCAAAAGCGCGATCGTCATCACTCATAATGCTAGGTGTATTGAGACATGTTCATGACATTTCAAAATAAAGTCTTCTCATCGTTTCAGATCGGGTGTCTTACTAGACTTTCGTTTAAATATCATCGATATGTTAGAAACTTTTTTTAAAAAAAAATTAGAGCTCATCTGTCAACGTGTTCTTTCCAGCTCTAGATTTTTTTTCGACAGCCGGCTCACAAACACTAAAATTACCCAATCAACTAATTTCATGCAGCATAGTTAGTCAAGTAATTCCCCCTCTATTCACGCAAGAGTAACGTTCATTACTTTATTCATATTAATTCGCCATTGGTCCCTGTCTAAACCGTCTGAATTCAGTCGTCTTAGGCTACAACATTTCCACTGAAAGTGTTTCTTTGGCGATTTTCATTCGGAAGGTCCCCGTTACAAGTCTTGGCCCGGAGACTGGTTATCGTCTGGTTCTTGATGGTTTTTGTTCGATGCCTGTGGATCAGCGGTATCCAAGCCGCGACCTGCCAGGTTCTGTTTTGCGGCCAGCGGCCACTTTTGTGAATCATGTATTGAATTATCTGTATATATTATATATATATACACTATTAAAGTTATGCAACAATTTAGGGGGTTAGGAGTAGGCCTACCATATCTTGTGAATTTTACATGTCCGGCCCGCGAATTAGGACACAATAACAATTGGGGGACTTTGTCAGAAACGTTTTACACCCCTGCTTTAGACCAAGCACGTCGTACTCTCTGAAGCATGTACGCTGGAATGAGGTAAATTATTTAAATTTTGGGTGCAAAATTTTAAAAAGAAAGAAAATACCTAATACTATAAACATGTCACCAATTCGCAAATAAATAAATCTCTTTGGATCCACGTTTCTATCTATGAGAAAACCAAAATCCGGGGACACTGAAGTCCAGATTAACCCACCTTCGACCCTCCGACATTCCGCTTTATCCGACATTACCATTTGACGTGCTATTTTTTGCTACGCGCACATGCGCCAACTACAACTCGCAATTATTGGGAAACAACCAAAAAACCTCGATCTTTCAAAACAATAGCTCCTGATGCTGCTCTACCAGTTTCGTATAAGAACGCACGGTTGGATTCATAAATTTTCCGAGGCCGGTTTTTCGATGAATTTCTGCATTATCCGACTTTTCCGTAATACGACCACCGACTGGCCCGGTTTAAGTCACGTAATCGGGAGTCTACTGCATTCATATTTACCTTACTTACGCCAGGTTTAAAATTTGTGTTGATGTCACGTTTACTATTCATGAAAAGTGTGTGTCTGTTAGTTGTGATCTTTCGAGGCTTCGTTTTCGTTTCGTGCGTGAAAACAACAGGTCATACACCTACAGTACATACACGTGTGTGGTACCAAACATCATACATATTTGACAAAAAAACCTGAATAATTTTTTAGAGATACACCAAGTCCTTAGCAGCATAAAAGTACGAAATAGCTTCTCTCAACAATTTGGTAACTGACTTCACGATGTTATCCAAGAGCACTCCTTTTTAGAAGGTTTAATCTTTGGTCCGCACTCATAATGTTTTTGAAAAGTTTAGGAGGCAATCACAGGAATCAAACGGACCGTATGCATCCCATGGGTCGCCAATTTGACATGCCTGATTCAGACAAATAAAGGGATCATGCCCAAGCCACGACCGTTGCAGGCCACATCTTTCCAGTTCATCGACGCTAACCATCTTATCATTCGGGCTATTCACAGCATCGCTTAAATGAGACAATGTACTTATAAATGTAACGTTGCCGTGGAAAACAATAAGTGTTACATATTCTGAGTGTGTTTTTATAGCCTTAGTCATCCAGCATGCAAATCGAATGCGCCGTGTTTTATTGTCATCTGTGGCCTGTCTGACTCTCCTATATTTTTTCACATAATCTCATAAAAGGTGGTACTTGGGGGGGGGGGGGGTGGGAATAGTGTAAAAAAATATGGGTTTTGATTTTCTCTACAAATTTTGGCTGAAAAATTGTTCATTCTGAAAAAATTGAGCTAGGTATTATCATAAATGCACATAGGTCTTCTAGCAAAACGCTCGTCTTTCTTGTTAGATTTAATCAAAATTGAATTTTCTGGATATATTTTCGAAAAATACTCAAGCATCGAAGTCATGAAAATCCGTCCAGCGGGAGCCAAGTTGTTCCATGCGAACGGATGGACAGACAGGTATTACGTCTCTAATAGTCTCGTTTCGTAATTTTGCGAACGTGCCTAAACACTGGAAATAAACAAAATAAATTACACTTATTTTTACGACACGTTGTAATATTATGTTTTCGTCTATGACTGCGAGACGCCAAGTAACCTCTTCCCTTCAAGTTTCGTGACTAGAAAGCAGAGTGCATTTCTCATGCCCCCATTCATTCAACCTCACTCTTACATTTATAGGCTACGATAGAACAGAATCAGGCAGTGAAAGAGAGGTGGAGTTGGATGTTACGTAACTAGTCCACTATATCGACCATGTTTGTTAGGATTTGACATGGAATAAATAAACAACAGGATACTGATAGGAGAACTTCTGACTCAAGAAATATAAGATATATATTTCTGCAGAACAAGAACTCCCTGTTGAGTTGTTACTATCCGAAACACACATACAATGTAGTATAGCAAATCTCTAAGATTTTGAGCCCACAATGGATGTCAAGTAAATGTACCAAGTTAGTGATGTTTGCAGTAGACTATGCAGAGGACAGAGAGAGAGTTTGCTGTAACGTCTCGGAGAAAGAGTATTCCAGTCTCCTAAGAGTCTCGCCTCTCACAAAGTATTTTTACGACGTATAGCTAATGCTTATATAAGAGTGTGTTATGGAGACTACGGGCTACATTGCAGGGAGTAATAAAGTGTCAAATTTGAGGGAGAACGCACCCAGCGATGACACTTCTCGCGTCGGTGACAGTTGGTAAGATTCTAGTTACGGGTACGAGGTCACGCGGTTGTTGTTGCTGCTGGGTACAGTGCTTTTATTCATTAACCTGGTGATAGAGTCGTTTGTGTGTGTGAAGTAACATGTGTGATTTGTCACGGCAAGTCTCCTGTTTTGATCTTTGAGAAACGGTATGCGCCAGTCAGTGCTGTTTTTCGTTGGTTACGTACAAGCGCTCTGAACTTCTGGGATTTGTAAGTGATGAATAGTTTGTGCATACAGCTCACTCTGAAATACCTTGGCAGTTTCGATTGTCTTCTAGCAAATCGGCTGATATATCTCATAATAATACTTTAATCGTGTCATGTCAGGGAACTAGATACGGCATGACAAAGGCTTCAGATACTAAAAGACGCGATACCGTTGATGAATATGTGCATGATTTCTATTGGCTAGTAAGAGAAGCTAGTATGAGCGGTGAATATTCTTATAATAAAAGCCAACGAGATGCACTATTTCTCAAATTTATTTTTGATAAAGAACTCTACGTGTTTCGGACAGATCTACTGTCCAGCATCTGGAGTCTCAACACTATACGCAGCAACACGTATTTGTCATGCTAGTTATGTCGACTCCCCAGCCTATCTCATTCTTCTCGATTTTATCACCCGCACAATATTGAGTGAGGAATACAAATCATTTAGCTCCTCTTATGCAATCTCCTCCATTCCCCCGTTACCTCGTCCCTCCTAGGTCCAAATATTCTCCTCAACACCATGTTCTCAGATACCTTCAGCTTCCTTTCCTCCCGCAATGTCAGCGACCAAGTTTCACACCCATACAAAACAACAGGCAAAACTATAGTTCTATATAACTTAATCTTTAAATTTTTGGATGGCGTATGGGTGAGGAGAGGGGGGTGTATAGGGTCTTGGTGGGGAAACCGGAGGGAAAGAGACCACTGGGGAGACCTACGTGTAGATGTGTGGATAACATTAGGACGGATCTCCAGGAGATGGGACGTGGGTATATGGACTGCATTGGGCTGGCCCAGTATAGAGACAGATGGCGGACACTTGTGAGTGCGGTAATGAACCTTCGGGTTCCGTGAAATACGGGGAATTTCTTGACTAGCTGCAAACAAGTTAGCTTCTCAAGAAGGACTCTGCACCATGGAGTAAGTAAGTAAGTTATGTCGATTGTCCGCTAACGAGGTCCTTCGACTGTCTGCTGGCGCGGTCAGGACTTCGCTAGCAGACAATCGACATAATTAGCATGACAAATACCTATTGCTGCGTATACAGTGTTGATACTCCACGTGATGCACAGTAGATCTGTCCGAAATATGTAGCTTTTTTATCAAAAATAAATTAGAGAAATAGTGCATCTCGTTGACTTTTATTATAAGCATATATCTTGATGCACGGTACTCTGAATATCAAGTGAGCGGTGACGTCCACTTGTATATAAACTAGGAAACACGTGTCTCTAAAGGAAGCCGCTGCAAGTGTTTCTATGCGTGATTTCAGGCTTCCGCCGCGGTGTAAATGAGAACTTCGCTCTTCTGGGATGTTACGTAGCGTAGATTTGTAGTTACTGAATGACGTTCTGGGACAACCCGTCGGTCCCATTTTCAAGGGTCATGCAGTTTTATTTTTGGATTAAAACCGCTTGACCCTTGAAAATGGGACCGAAAGGTTGCCCCGAAACTTTGGTTAATAAGTACCACTCTGCGCTGCGTAACATCCCAGAATAACGAAGATCTCGACCATCCAGTTAAGAAGTGGCATCTGATTCTCTGAGCCTCATTCCATCTGTTTTAGCGACATACGATCAAACCTTCAGATACACTGAAGCAGAACAATCTGACTAGTTATTAGTTTTCATTCTTTATCGGAATGAACGTGCCCGAAATATACACGTTTGTATGTGCCAACTTCAAACTGCCCAGCTCAAAGTTACTGAATTACTCTCAACCCGTCCGTTTACAAGAGGCTTACCTCAGGTAACATTTACCGGGGAATCTCAAACCTACTGTGTAGATGCAACTTCTATTTTAACTAACATTCACAAACATGACTTTTAAATAATTTAAGTAATGGGGTTCTTGCAATTAATTAATATACATTCACTACTTAATTACAATACGAGAATGAAATCGGTAGACCAAAAATGAACAGTGTATTACAGTTTCTTTATCTGCAATGATAATCGCGAAGCCAAAAATCTCTCTGGTCCTGTAAATTTTCCGCAGTGCTTTCTTCTCTTTCCTATTGTCAATAAACAATTTATATCCAAGAAAAACTCTGCCATTTCCTGTCCCTTCTCCTTATCACTAAGGACTTTATTGCTTCGTCCCTGTGAGAGGGGCAATAAAGTCCTTAGTGATAAGGAGATTCGTTAGATCCCTACCAATCTTTATTATAGGCATGTCGTAATTGCACACTGCGATCACAGGATGGAAGTATAAACGCTCTTGCCACATTCTAACTTTGAATAGTCCTATTTTAATTTCATTCCTATGTCATTATTTAAATCGCTTAACAGCAAAATATTTTATCGTCTCATCTTTGAAAGCTCTTTCCGAGACTTGCTCTGCGGACCGGGGCCGGATATACGTCACAGTATAGCAAATACGCCAATTTAGCAGTCACACTAACGTAATATTTTTGTTGTTTTAAATGCCTCCTGAAGAAATATTACATGATGGTCAAGGCGAGAAAAAGAGAATATCCCACGTACAATAAACAAGAAGGCTAAATGGATTGGTCGCATCTTGCGTAGGAACTACCTTCTTAAATACGTTACTGAAACAACGACAGAAGGAAGAACAAAAGTGATGGTAAGATGAGGAAGAGTACGTAACGAACGAGAGGATACTGGAAATTTAAAGGGAAAGCACTCTATCCCACTCCGTGGGGAACTAGCTTGGGAAAAAGCTATGGACCTGTCCTAAGACACTACGGATAGAAATGTTTCCGTCTCACGTTGGGCAATTGAAATTGAGATAGGGTTTTGTCTTAACGTGTGCTCAAGACACGCTTTGTATACCAGCGCGATGGTTTTGCTTTTCTCCAAAAGGATATTCGATTACTGAGATACGTGACGATATCTGTGATATGGGATTAAAATTTAATTCTTTCGTTGATTATGATTTTTGTTTCTAGTGACGGACCTTTATGAAATCACATTCGTTAAATGTTCACAAGGGATACGAATACAAATTATTGATCTTGCATAAATCGATTGTTTAAATAACAACATAAATCTATCACTGAATAAAAAAAAACTACGATCAAATACTTGCCGAGCAAATAATAAATAATTCGTAAATACTGAGTTGAAAAAGGTACAGAAGTAAGTGGTCGTGGCATGAGTCACCATGCCGGTGCTCGCCTGGAAGAACTGAGGAAAGTCACGAAACCCCTCACTGAGTAAATGCGGTTACTGGAACGAAATCAACGATGGGAGCTTCGGAATATAAATAAGGGTGTACCTAACCTGAACGCGAATTTCAGTAGCTTTTCATAAGGAATTCCCGACATCCATAAATTGTGAAATTTTCAGCCGTGTACTTTGTGACATTCATTCCCCCAAACAATCATTACAGTACAGAGAATCTGTCATATAGTTCCTTTTATTTACCTCCTACACGTTTCGGTCGCGATTCACCATCTTTGGAAAGAACATTCCAATACACTAACAGATACCTACATAATTGTTACACATAAATGTGTACATTGGTCCGACCATGTCCGCATAGTCAATAAGCATAATTTACATAATCAGTTTTACAATAAAAGTGCACAAAATATGTAAAGCCAGTGCTATAGGCTGATATGGTAATTGAATTGGGATTCATTAGAACTGAATCAATGCAGAAAAATAAAAGGAATGATACAACAGACGGTGTGCTGTGATGGTTGTTTTGTGGAATTTCAGGCATGTTCTTATGAAGCGACTAAGTAATCGCATTAATTTTGCCAGAGGGTAAAACATTTTGAGTGAAATTTCATAAAAATGTTCAAGTACAATAAACATGAAAGAGAGTACTGCTGCATATTTATACACAAACCCACCACTGTACGGAGAGATACACAGCAATGCGCAGACCGAATCAATATCCCTGTCTGTTACTTACCCACTCGTTTGTTTTAAGTTTGCACACTATCT
>Ga0123352_10000436_pt1 | contig 50622 bp, 50 predicted proteins | sample TergutLab28metaG_FD_89700 | JGI IMG/M metagenome (GOLD analysis project Ga0123352, IMG submission 89700) | Labiotermes labralis P1 segment gut microbial communities from Petit-Saut dam, French Guiana - Lab288 P1 | ecosystem: Host-associated > Arthropoda: Insects > Digestive system > Gut ... | reverse complement strand
CTCCGTAGGTGCTGTCGGCCGGGAGCCCCGCGGCGGGTGAGGAGAACCCGACCGCCAGGGGTCTCGACAAGCTCGACCACCCTGGGTCAGGACCCGACCACCCGCCGGCCGGCGACGGCGCCCGACCGAAGACCCCCTCGTCCCGTCGCTGCTGTCGGCCGCAACCGAAGCGCCGGGTGAGGAGAACCCGATCGCCAGGGGTCTCGACAAGCTCGACCACCCAGGGTCAGGGCTCGACCATCCGACGGCCGGCGACGGCGCCCGACCGAAGACCCCCGTCCCGTAGCTGCTGTCGATCGCAACCCAAGCGGCGCACAAGGAAGCGCCCATCGAGCCGGCGGCTCGGACCACCCGACCAACGACGGCGATCAGGAAGCGGGAGCGAGCCCACTGCTCCAACACCGCGACCAGACCGGGCCTGTCGGCGCCGAGGCCTAGCGTGCGTCCATGGCCATCGCACGCAATCCTTTCATCGTCATCGACTGCCCGGAGCCGGCGGTCCTGTCGGAGTTCTACGCCGGGCTGCTCGGGTGGTCCAGGCAGGTGGACGAGGACGGGTCCTGGGCGACGGTCCGGCCGGACGCGACGTCGACCGGCATCCACTTCCAGCAGGTGGCCGGCTACCGACCACCGGAGTGGCCCGAGCAGGAGCACCCGCAGCAGATGCACCTCGACGTGGACGTCGACGACCTCGACGAGGGGGAGCGGGCGACGCTCGCGCTCGGCGCGACCAAGCACCCGCACCAGCCCGGCGCGACCTTCCGGGTCTTCCTCGACCCGGCCGGTCATCCGTTCTGCCTGGTCCTCGCCTGAGCGTCGCTTCCGGCCACCCGTGCCGCGCACTAGCGTGTGCCCCGTGCAGAGCCGTGAGTTCACCGACGACCAGCTGACGACCGGGCTGCGAGCGGCAGCGGTGGAGCTCGGCGAGCCGGTGACCGCGGGCGGGTACGACGTGTGGCAGCGCGGTCGCGACGACGCGGCCTCGCCCGCGTTGCTGATCCGCCGGTTCGGGAGCTGGCGCGGGGCGTGCGCCGCGGCGGGTCTCGAGGCCAACTCCACGCGCTCGACCAGTCGGCGCTGGGACGACGCGGAGGTCGTCCGGATCGTCGCGGACTACCTCGCCGCCGACGGCACGACCGGCTCGTTCGCCGACTACTCGGCGTGGGCGAAGGAGCGCGACGAGGCGCCCAGCGGGGCGACGCTACGCCAGCGGGCCCCCTGGGCCGACTTCAAGCGGCGGGCCTCGGAGCTGAACGGCCGCGACGGCCTCAGCGGGTGAACGCCGAGCGGACCTCGCCCTCGGTGAGTCCGTAGTCGCTCAGGTCGTAGCGGTGCGACGGCCGCCGCGGCCCGGTGCGCGACTCCTCGTCGAGCCGGTGGACGGCGTCCTGGGCGTCCTGGCTCCAGGTCAGGCCGAAGTGGTCGTAGATCGCGCCGACGGTGCCGACCGGGTCCTGGGTGAAGCCGCGGTAGTCGACGTCGAAGAACTGCCCCTCGTCGTACGACGGACGGGCGCCCCAGAACGCCTCCCACTGCCGGGACAGGTGTCCGAGCTGATCGCGCCCCAGCGTCTCGCCGACGAAGGTCGTCGAGTGGCCGGCCGTCGCCTCCGCGGACAGCGAGCAGGCCGACGCGACCGAGGTGACCGGGTCGCGCTGGGTCATCACGACGAGCGCGTCGGGGTAGACGCCCATCAGCGCGTCGAGCGCGATGAGGTGCGACGGGTTCTTCAACACCCACCGCTTGTCCTGGTCGTTGAGCCCGATCAGCTGGAGGTTCTGCTTGTGCCGCTCGTAGGCGTCGGTCCAGTCCTGGCCCGCCAGCCACCGTGAGTACGTCGGCACGTGGGCCAGCGACTCGAACCCGATCGACTTGCCGGTCTGGCGCAGGACCCGCCAGCACTCCTCGGGCTCGGTCGCGTCGGAGTAGTGGATGCCCATGAACTCCGGGTTGCTGATGTGATGCTGCTGGAACGCGGCCTGCATGGCGTTGAAGATCGGGTCGCTCTCCCAGGTCTCGCGCGGCGGCCGCGGCTGCGGGAACTCGGTCAGCCACATCTCCAGACCCTGGTGCGCGGGGTCCGCGCACAGCAGGCGTGAGAGCGCGGTCGTGCCGGTGCGCGGCAGGCCCACGACGAAGATCGGCCGCTCGATGGCGACGTCCCTGTGTTGGGGCAGCTCGGCGAAGCGCGCCTGGGTCATCAGCCGAGCGACCAGCGCGCTCTTCACCTGCGAGCGCATGAAGTAGTTGCCGATGCCGGTCAGCCTGGCGTCGGCGGAGCCGAGGTCGTCGACGAGGACGCGGAACGCCTCCTCGTGGCCGTTCCCCTCGAAGCCGAAGTCGGTGAGGCCCGTCGTACGGGTGGCGGCGGCGCAGATGTCCTCGAAGCTGCCGACGTCGGCCCGCTCACGGGGGGCCTCCACGTCAGACGGCATGGAACTCGCCGCAGTCGACGTTGAGGACCTGCCCGGTCACGCAGCCGGCGAGGTCGCTGGCGAAGTAGAGCGACGCGCGGGCGACCTCCTCGGCCGTGGCCAGCCGCTTGAGGTCGGTGGGCGCGGCCTTCTCGGCGTACACCTCCTCGTGGGTGCGGCCCGACTCCGCGGCCAGCCAGTCGAAGTAGGCCTTGTTGACGTCCTCGTAGATGTAGGACGGAGCCACGCTGTTGACCCGGATGCCGCGCGGGCCGAGCTCGGTGGCCAGCGACGACGAGAGGTGCGCGAGGGTGCCCTTGGAGAGCTTGTATCCGGAGAACTCCGGCTGGCTCTGGTAGAGCACGCAGGAGTTGATCATCAGGATCGAGCCGCCGGGCTTGTCCGGCGCGGCCGCGAGCGCGTCGGCGAAGAGCGCCGAGAGCCGCAGCGGAGCGAAGACGTTGGTCTCCTGAGCGGCCCGCAGGCTGTCGAGGCTGAGCGTGCTGATCGGGTCCATCGGCGGGATGCCGAAGGCGTTGTTGATCAGGCAGTCGACCCGCCCGAACTCCGCCAGCGCGGCCTCGACGAGATGCGCCCGCGCGCCCTCGTCGGTGATGTCGGTCGGGCAGACGAGGGCCCGCCGGCCGTGCGCGCGCACGACCTCGGCCATCCGCTCGAGCCGCTTGGGGGTCCGCGAAGCCAGCACGAGGTGGGCCCCCATCAGGGCCGCCTCCTCGCCCAGCGCGCGACCCAGACCGGGCCCGACGCCGGAGAGGACGACGACCTTGTCCTTCAGCAGATCCATCCCATGCCTTCCGGTCGGTGCGGAACCTCTCGGTCACTGAGGAGGTCGCGCAGCGACCGTCCCGAAGTGTAGAACGTGTTCCAGTTCTTGGTCGAGAAGATCTGGAATAGTCAGCGCTGGAGCGTGTTGGCACTCGGTATGACCATCTCTCGAATCGACCTCAACGACAGCACGTCCATCCCGCAGTTCGGCCTCGGCGTCTGGCAGGTTCCGCAGGACGAGACCGAGCGGGTCGTCTCCGAAGCGTTCGAGCTGGGCTACCGGCACGTCGACACCGCGCAGATGTACGGCAACGAGGCGGGTGTCGGTGCGGCCATCAAGTCGTCCGGTCTGGCGCGCGACGAGATCTACGTGACCACCAAGCTGAACAACAACCGCCACGAGAAGCAGATCGCCAAGGACTCCCTGCGGGAGTCGCTGGACAAGCTCGGCCTGGACAAGGTCGACCTCTTCCTCATCCACTGGCCGCTGCCCACGCAGTACGACGGCGACTTCGTCTCCACCTGGCAGACGCTCGCCGAGCTGCGTGACGAGGGGCTGACCACCTCGATCGGCGTCTCGAACTTCCAGCCCGACCACCTCGACCGGATCGTCGCAGAGACGGGCGTCGTACCTGCCGTGAACCAGATCGAGGCACACCCCTACTTCGCCAACGACGCGGCGCGCGCGGCCACCGCCAAGCACGGCGCGAAGGTCGAGGCGTGGTCGCCCCTCGGTCAGGGTGGCGGCGAGCTGTCCGACCCCGTGGTCAAGGAGGTCGCGCGACGGGTCGGCAAGAGCGAGGCCCAGGTGCTGCTGCGCTGGGCGATCGACCGGGGCGACATCGTGTTCCCGAAGTCGACGCACAAGGAGCGCCTGGCCGCGAACCTCGACATCTTCGACTTCGAACTCACCGCCGACGACGTCTCCGCCATCGCCGCGCTCGACAAGGGCGAGGCCGGCCGGCAGGGCCCGAACCCGGACACCTTCGACTGGATCCCCGACTGATCCTCAGCGCGGCAGGTGGTCGACGAGCTCGTCGACCATCTGCTCGAACGCGCCGACAACGATCGACAGATGTCCCTCGCCGTCGATGAGGTGGGGCACGACGCCGGGGAGGTTCCGCGCGAGCCACTGGCCGTGGTGGAAAGGCACCATCAGGTCCTCCGACCCCTGCCAGAGGTACGTCGGCACGCGGATGTCGTCGAGCGCGAACCCCCAGTCGCGGGTGAACGCGAGGTCGTCGTCGAGCCAGCCGTAGAGCTCCTCCACGCCCCCTTGCAGGTTGGCCAGGAGGTCCGCGCCGACCTCGCCGGTGAGGCATGCGCGGTCGACGTCGGGCAGCAGGCTGTCCAGCGTCCTGATCACGCTGTCCGCGTCGGCGTCGATCATCCCCTCGCGGTCGGCCTCGAGGAACGGGAGCAGCGCGTCCTCGCCCTCCAGCGCGAGCGAGAACTCCTCCACGTTGGCCGACCCCATCCCCTCGAGGAAGTCGGGTTGGTCGACGTACGGCTTGACGCAGCAGACGGCGAGCACGGCGAGCACCCGGTCGGGCAGCCCCGCGCCGGTCGCGAGCGCGTGCGGCCCGCCGCCCGATCCGCCACCGGTCAGGATCTCGTCCGCACCGAGGTGGTCGGCGATCGCGGCCACGTCGTCGGCGATCGAGGCGACGGTCCGGCCCTTGTTGCGGGTCGATCCCGCCGCGCCGGCGCGTGAGTAGGACACCAGTCGCAGCCCTCGCTCGTGCAGCACCCGCTGCTTGTCGGCCGGCTGGTAGCTGCAGCCGGGGGTGCCGTGATGCCACACGAACGGTATCCCGTCCGCCGGCCCGGACACCTGGACGTCGAGGACCCGCCCGTCGGGCAGGTCGAGCGCGATGCGTTCGGTCATGCTCCCGAGCATCGCACGGGACGCGAGACCGGCCCGGGGCTGACCGGGGAGGATCCGATCGGCCTGCCTGATCGGATCCTCCCCGATCAGCTGATCATCCGCCGGGCGACGGCGATCTGGCGGGCGGCGATGCGGGCGGCGTACTCTCCGGGCGACAACGCGGCCGCGCCGACGCGTGCCCCCGCATCGGCCGCCTTCACGACCTCGACGGTGGGGCCGTCCTCGGCGGTGATGTCGCGGTCGACGTGCTGCCAGCGCAGCATGATCGGGCCGGTGCGGTGGCCGGTGGTCTCGAGCCAGTTCGCGATCGGCGCGCCCCCGGGGCCGGGCGGGTGCTCGGCGACGACGAAGCGCATCATGCCGTCGTCGTCGACGTGCGCTTGGGCCTTGGTCAGCGAGGACTGGTGGGTCTCGTAGTCGGTGGAGGCGTACCAGTCCGAGCCGATCTGCATGCCCTGGTAGGTGCAGTCTCCGCAAGCGGGCACGGTCACGATCATCGCCTCGTCCTCGGCGAGCTCGTAGTGGCCGATCGAGGAGAACTGCGAGGACAGCCCGCCGGGCGTCGACGCGGGCACGGTCAGGGTGTTGACCGGCTCCTTGTACTGGAAGAAGTGGGGGAAGGCGAACCACGTCTGGATGGATCCGGTCAGCGAGCGGGCCGCGACGTCGTACTGCTTGCGGAGGCGGTCGAGCGTGCGCTCCTGCTTCGGGGTGCCGAGGGTGTCGGGCCGCTCCAGCCAGAGCGTGCCGCGCTCCTCGCGGTCCCAGTCGTTGAAGACCTCGCGCACGATCAGGGTCTTCGCACCGGGCTCGGCGGTGTAGCGCAGCTCGAAGGAGCCGTCGTCGGCGATCGACAGCGAGCGGTCGTCGATGGCCAGCATCGAGGTGGCGGCCGACGTCGCGGAGTACATCCCGCCCATCACCTGGAAGGACAGGTCGGCCGAGGTTCCGCGCCGCCCGCGTACGACGTACTCGACGCCCTCGCGGAGGTAGGCGTTGAAGTAGATCGCGTCCGGGTTGTCCAGGCCCTGCTTGGAGAACTGGTGCGTCGGGTTGATGAGGAGCGGGTGGTCGAGGTCGTAGTCGAAGGCGTTCTGCATCGCCATCCGGATCCGGCCCGAGAGGTACTCATAGCCCTCCAGCCGGTCGGCATCGGTCCTGATGAACGGCGCGTTCGCGATCAGCTCCTCGGCCTCCGCGATCGCCGCCTGAAGCGGCGCCGTCAGGCCGTACGACGCCGAGCCCGTCGCGGCCTCACCCATCGCACTTCGCGATCACGTTCTCGGCGAACTGCTCGAGGTGCCTGATCTTGGGCTCCAGCGGCTCGGTGTCGGGACCCTTGATGTAAGGCACCCGGAAGCCGACGATGCAGTCGGTGACGCCCTTGTCCTCGAGGCGCTTGACGCCGTCGGGGGAGTAGGCGTCGAACGAGATGACGTGCACCTCGAAGTCGTCGCGGGTGTCGCCCTCCTCCGCCCTGATCTCGGCGAGCCGCTTCAGCAGCCGGTCGAGCTCCTCGCCGTCGCCGCCGGCGTGCATCCACCCGTCGCCCTTGCGTACGGCGCGCCGCAGTGCCGCGTCGGAGTGACCGCCGACCAGCAGCGGGATCCGCTCGGTCGGTGCGGGGCACTGCTGGAGCGGGGCGAAGTCGTAGAACTCGCCGTCGTACCCGAAGAACTCGCCGGACGTGAGCCCGCGCAGGATGTCCATGCACTCGTCCATCCGCTTGCCGCGCCGCTCCCACGGCACTCCGAGCGTCTCGAAGTCCTCGGGCCAGGGGGAGAGGCCGACGCCGAGCCCGAGCCGGTTGTCGGACAGGAACGCCAGCGACGAGGCCTGCTTGGCGACCAGCACCGGCGGCCGCACCGGCAGCTTGAGCACGAACGGCGTCAGCCGCAGCGTCTCGGTGACGGCGAAGAGGTGGGCGCAGAGGATGAAGGTCTCGATGAACTCCTTGCCGAGCAGGAACTCCCGGTCGCCGGTGTCGGTGTAGGGGTACTTCGAGTCCGACTCCCTCGGGTAGATCAGCGAGTCGGCCACGGTCATCGACGTGTAGCCCGCCGCCTCCGCCGCCCGCGCCAGCGGCGCGTAGTAGGTCGCCCGGGTCATCGCCTCGGCGTAGGTGAAGCGCATCGTCGCCTTTCGGTCACTGAGGAGGTCGCTCAGCGACCGTCTCGAAGTGTAGAACGCGTTCTATTTTTGTGCCAGAGTTCGGTCATGGCGCAGCCCAAAGCGAAGCCCGAGGGCCTCGACAAGCCGATCGTCGCCACGATCATCAAGTACGCCGCCAAGGCCAATGTCGCGGTCTTCCGCGCCACCAACGGGCGGATCGGCAGCACCTGGCGGATCGGCGCGGGCTGGAGGAAGCCCGTGCCCGTGCTGCTGCTCGACCACGTCGGTCGTAGGAGCGGCACGACGTACACGACGCCGCTGCTCTACATGGTCGACGGCGAGGACGTCGTGATCGTCGGCTCCCAGGGCGGGCTGCCCAAGGACCCTCAGTGGGTGCACAACCTCAAGGCCCACCCCGACACGACGGTCCACCTGCGCGGCGAGCGGGCCCGTCCGGTCACCGCGCGCATCGCCACCTCGACCGAGCGAGCGGTCCTCTGGCCCCGTCTGGTCCAGGTGTACGCCGACTTCGACAGCTATCAGTCGTGGACGGACCGGGAGATCCCGGTCGTCGTGCTGGAGCCCCGGGCCCCTCGCCAGGCTCAGGGAACGAAGGAGGGCTGATGGACATCCAGGAGCTGAGCGACCGGGCCGAGATCGCCGACGCGATCATCCGCTACACCCGCGCGATCGACACCCGGGAGTGGGACCTGCTCGACACGGTCTTCGCACCCGGCGCGCGGGTCGACTACACCGAGTCCGGCGGCGCGGCGACCGAGCACCCGGCGGTCAAGGCCTGGCTGAGCGAGAACCTGCCCGCCTTCTCGCAGCGCTACCTCCACACGCTCGGGCAGCTGTCCTACGAGTTCGCCGCGTGTGGCGAGGAGGCCGAGGTGGCGGCGTACTTCCACAACCCGATGGTGATCGCCGACGGCAGCGGCGGCGAGCGGGTCGTGGAGGTGGGCGGGATCTACCACCACGCCTTCGTGCGGACCGCCGAGGGCTGGCGCAGCCGCCGCCTCCGCGAGCAGGTGGTCTGGACCCGCGGGTTCTGAGCCCTGCCCGGGTGTCACCTACGATGACCGGGTGAGCCAGCCGCCGTACGACGACGACCGCCCCGTCCGCAACGGGCTGCTCGCCCTCGTGGGGGTGTCCCTCGGAGTCGGGCTGGTCGTGGCGATCGTGGCGCTGGTCGGCGTCCACGCGGTCGGCCTGGCCGGCGGCAGCTCGGGCAGCGGTGGCCCGGGCTCGGGCGAGACCATGTCCATCCCGCCGTACCAGAAGACGACGGAGGCCGGGGGCCCGCTCATCACCCTGAACACCCAGGGCGCCGCCGCATCCAAGCCGTCCTCCGCTCCCAAGGCGCCCTCCTCGCCGTCCAGCTCGGCGTCGAAGAAGCCCAAGAAGGGCCAGATCTCCCTGCAGGCCCTGGAGACGACCGTGCCGAACTTCGGCAAGATCGACCTGAGCGGCACCTTCCCCGGCGGTGAGGGCGAGATCCTGCAGGTGCAGCGCAAGACCGGCTCGAGCTGGGGCGACTTCGCCGCGACCGTCCCGGTCAGCAACGCGACCTTCTCGACGTACATCCAGACCGGGCTGAGCGGCAAGAACACCTTCCGCGTCCTCGACAAGACCCGAGGCATCGCCTCGAACCCCGTCGTCGTCACCGTCCGCTGACGCCGCCCGGAATCTCCTCCGACCGTCGGGAACAACCCCGTCGGCTCGTCCGTTGAGCCGTATGTGAAACTTGAGTCGTAGCGGCTCAAGTAAGTTGCAGCCGGATCGTCAAGGAAGCCGGCAACGGCAGGAGGAAACAGACATGGCACGAGCTGTCGGCATCGACCTCGGTACGACCAACAGCGTGGTCGCGGTGCTGGAGGGCGGCGAGCCCACCGTCATCGCCAACGCCGAGGGCGCCCGCACCACCCCGTCGGTCGTCGCCTTCGCCAAGAGCGGCGAGGTGCTCGTCGGCGAGGTCGCGAAGCGTCAGGCGGTCACCAACGTCGACCGCACCATCAAGTCGGTCAAGCGCCACATGGGCACCGACTGGAAGCAGAAGATCGACGACAAGGACTTCACGCCCCAGCAGATCAGCGCGTTCGTGCTGCAGAAGCTGAAGCGCGACGCGGAGGCCTACCTCGGTGAGACGGTCACCGACGCGGTGATCACCGTACCGGCGTACTTCAACGACTCGCAGCGCCAGGCGACCAAGGAGGCCGGCGAGATCGCGGGCCTGAACGTCGCCCGCATCGTCAACGAGCCGACCGCGGCCGCTCTGGCCTACGGCCTGGACAAGGGCGAGGACCAGACCATCCTGGTCTTCGACCTCGGTGGCGGCACCTTCGACGTCTCCCTGCTGGAGATCGGCGAGGGCGTGGTCGAGGTCAAGGCGACCTCCGGCGACAACCACCTCGGTGGCGACGACTGGGACGCCCGGATCGTCGAGTGGATGGTCAAGAAGTTCAAGGACTCCAACGGCGTCGACCTGTCCGCGGACAAGATCGCCGCGCAGCGCCTCCAGGAGGCCGCGGAGAAGGCGAAGATCGAGCTCTCGTCCTCCTCGGACACCACGATCCACCTGCCGTACATCACCCACGGCGAGTCCGGCCCGCTGCACTTCGAGGAGCGGCTGACGCGCTCGGAGTTCCAGAAGATCACCTCCGACCTGCTCGACCGGACCAAGGTGCCGTTCCAGAGCGTGCTCAAGGACGCGGGCGTCTCCGTCTCCGGCATCGACCACGTGGTCCTCGTCGGCGGCTCGACCCGCATGCCCGCGGTCACCGAGGCCGTCAAGGAGCTGCTCGGCGGCAAGGAGCCCAACAAGGGCGTCAACCCCGACGAGGTCGTCGCCGTCGGTGCCGCGCTGCAGGCCGGCGTGCTCGCCGGCGAGGTCAAGGACGTCCTGCTGCTCGACGTCACCCCGCTGAGCCTGGGCATCGAGACCAAGGGCGGCGTGATGACCACCCTGATCGAGCGCAACACCACGATCCCGACCAAGCGCAGCGAGATCTTCACGACCGCCGACGACAACCAGCCGTCGGTCGAGATCAAGGTCGCGCAGGGCGAGCGTCAGATGTGGGCGCAGAACCAGCCGCTCGGCAACTTCGAGCTGACCGGTCTCCCGCCGGCTCCTCGCGGTGTGCCGAAGATCGAGGTCACCTTCGACATCGACGCCAACGGCATCGTCCACGTCTCCGCCAAGGACCAGGCGTCCGGCCGCGAGCAGTCGATGACGATCTCCGGTGGCAGCGCGCTGTCCAAGGACGAGATCGACCGGATGGTCAAGGACGCCGAGCAGTACGCCGAGGAGGACGCCAAGCGTCGCGAGACCGTCGAGGTCCGCAACCAGGGCGACCAGCTCGTCTACACCACGGAGAAGTTCCTGGCCGACAACGGCGAGAAGATCCCGGAGGACGTCAAGACCGAGGTCCAGGCCGATGTCGAGGCCCTGAAGGCGGCCCTCGAGAACCAGGAGGCCGGCGCGGACGAGCTCAACCCCGCCATCTCCAAGCTCGGCGAGTCCAGCCAGAAGATGGGCGCCGCGATGTACGCCGCCGCCGAGGCCGACCAGGCCGCGGCCGGTGGTTCCACCGGGGCGACCGGCGAGGCCGACGACGATGTCGTCGAGGCCGAGATCATCGACGAGGACGAGGGCGGCGCTGACCAGTGACCGACGCTTCTGACGAGACCGGAGCCCCGACCCCCGAGGGGGTCGGGGACCCCGTCATCGACAACGAGCCCGACACCAGCGGCGTCGCCAACTTCGTCGAGGAGGGCGCGCCGCTGGAGCCCGGGGACGTTGCGGAGACGGAGGTCGCCAGCGCCGAGCAGCAGCTCGTCGAGCGCACCGCCGACCTGCAGCGGCTCCAGGCCGAGTACGTCAACTACAAGCGCCGCGTCGACCGCGACCGCGAGCTGATCAAGGAGAACGCCCGGTACGCCGCGCTGGCGCCGATCGTCGACGTGCTCGACACCATCGACCGCGCGCGTGAGCACGAGCCTCTCGAGGGCGGCTTCAAGGCCGTCGCCGAGCAGCTCGAGCGGGTCGCCGCCGGGGTCGGCCTGGTCAAGTTCGGCGAGGCCGGCGAGCCGTTCGACCCGACCGTGCACGAGGCCCTCAGCCACCTGGGCGCCGACGCCGACGTCGAGGTCACCACGGTCAAGGTGGTCGCCAAGGCGGGCTACAAGATCGGTGACCGGGTCGTGCGCGCGGCGCAGGTCCTGGTCGTCGACCCCGAGTAATGGTCGAGACGTCACTTCTCCACGGTCGAGTGGGCAGATCTGCCTCTCGGGCCGTGGAGAGGTGACTACTCGACCGTGGAGAAGTGACGTCTCGACAGGATTGAGGGAGGTGCGCGATGAGTGACCCGATGGACGGCATCAGGGCCGACTGGGCGAACAAGGATTTCTACAAGGAGCTCGGCGTCGCCAAGACGGCCACCGTCGACGAGATCAAGAAGGCCTACCGCAAGCTCGCGCGCGCCAACCACCCCGACTCCAACCCCGGCGACACCGCCAAGCACGACAAGTTCAAGGCCGTCGCCGAGGCGTACGACGTCATCGGCGATCCCGAGAAGCGCAAGAAGTACGACCAGGCCCGGGAGATGTTCGCGGGCGGCGGCTACCCCGGAGGCTTCGGCGGTAGCGCCGGTGGCTACGGCTTCGGCGGTGGTGCCGGCGGCATCAACCTCGAGGACCTGCTCCGCGAGCAGGCCGGCGGCCGCGGCGGCGGGGGCTTCGGCGACCTGTTCGGCGACCTGTTCGGCGGGGGCGGCGGGCGTCGTACCCAGCGGGCGGCGCGGGGCGGCGACCTGGAGACGACCGCCACCATCGGCTTCACCGAGGCGCTCGACGGCGTCACGGTCTCGCTGCGGATCTCCTCCGACGCCGCGTGCCCGACCTGCCACGGCTCGGGCGGCAAGCCCGGCACCAGGCCGCACGTCTGCCCGACCTGCGACGGCAGCGGGTACGTCGTCGCGTCGGTCGGCGGCGCGTTCTCGATGAACGAGACCTGTCCCGGCTGCGGCGGTCGCCAGATGGTTTACGACGAGGCCTGTCCCGCCTGCCACGGCTCCGGCCGCGGCAAGTCCTCGCGCACGATCCAGGCCAAGATCCCCGCGGGGGTCAAGGACGGCCAGCGGATCCGGCTGCGCGGCAAGGGCGCGCCCGGCGAGCACGGCGGCCCCGCCGGCGACCTCTACGTCACCGTCAAGGTGGTCGGCCACCGCGTCTTCGGCCGCAAGGGCGAGCACCTCACCATCGAGGTGCCGGTCTCCTTCGCCGAGCTCGCGCTGGGCGCGGAGATCAAGATCCCGACGCTCGGTGGCTCGCCGGTGACCCTGCGCATCCCCGCCGGCACCCCCGACGGCCGGACCTTCCGGGTGCGCGGCAAGGGCGCGCCCAAGCCCGGCGGCGGCACCGGCGACCTGCTCGCCACGGTCGCCGTGCAGGTGCCCGGGTCGCTGAGCGACGAGGCCAGGTCGGCCCTCGAGGCGTACGCCGCCGCGACCGCCGACATCCCGCTGCGCTCGAACCTGTTCGAGGGCCACTGAGATGGCCGGCCGGCGTACCTCCGCGGCGGGACCGCACGGCCCGCACGACCCCGCAGCCGCCGTCTTCGTGATCAGCGTCGCCGCCGAGCTCAGCGGTCTGCACCCCCAGACCCTGCGCACCTACGAGCGGATGGGCCTGATCACACCGGGCCGAACCGGCGGTGGCGGCCGTCGCTACTCCAGCCAGGACATCGACCGGCTGCGCACCATCGCGCAGCTCACGTCGTCCGGCATCGGCATCGAGGGCGTACGCCGCATCCTCGATCTCGAGAACACCGTGCTCGCCCTGAGGGCGCGCAACGAGGAGCTCCAGGCCGAGCTGGAGGCGACCCGAGCGGCGCTCCACGCCGTCCCGGCGCCCACGCTGCCGCCGAGTCCGCGCGACCGGCTCCCGGTCCTCCGTCCGACCACGACCGCCGGCTCGATCGTGGTCTGGCGCCGGCCGCGCTGAGCGCGGCGGGGCCAGGGAGGGGGAGTGATGGGTCGCAGGCCGGCGGGCAAGCGCTACCGGGCGGGGCTCTACTTCCCGCTGTCCAACCTCGTGCTCGGCATCGTGATGCTCGCCGCCATCGGTGGGGTCGACGTGATCGGGGTCCTGGCAGCCACGAACGGCGCCGGCAGCGGTGACCGGGCCTGGGCGGTCGTGGCCCTGGTCATGTCGCTGCTCGGGGTCGTGCTCGGCCTGGCGTGGCTGCGGCTCGGAATCAACGCGCTGCGCCCGATCGTGGTCGACGACGAGAGCCTGCACCTCCCGGTCCTCGGCCCCCGCGTCGGCTGGTCCTGGCGGTCGATCGCGCTGCGCGACGTCGCCGGGGTGGAGATGGTGTTCCTCCGGGAGCCGCGCAACGGCCGCTGGCAGCTCTCGATCATCCGGATGAGGGGGAGCACGTTGACCAGCGACAGCCTGACGTCGGGGCGTGCCCGTGGCCGTGGCGTGAGCGGCACGAGCGCCGCACGGTGCGCCGAGGAGCTGCGCCGCTCGCTGCCCTCGCGGGAACTGAGCTGAGGGGCGATCGACGGCGGTGCATGCGACAGCGTGTCCTCCTTCCGGGTGACCTGGGGGTGTCGCAGGCATTAACCTTCGCCCGGGGCGGGCTGAGGAAGGGTGCTGCGTGCTGAACTGGCTCAACGACTGGGCGAACGGTGTCGACTGGTTCGCCTTCGTCTCGATCCCGATCTTCACCGGCGTCGTCGGCTGGCTGATCAACTGGTCGGGCCTGTGGATGCTGTTCAGCCCGGTCGAGTTCTGGGGTGTCAGGGTGATCGGCCTGCGCGAGATCGCGGGCGTGCTGCCGCGCAAGCTGCAGGAGGTCCCCGGCTGGATGGACGGCGGCTTCGGGTGGCAGGGAATCGTCCCGGCCCGCGCGGCCAAGATGGGCAGCATCGCCGTCGACAAGGTCATCGCCAAGCTCGGCACCCCGGCTGAGTTCTACGCCCAGCTGGAGCCCGACGAGATCGCCTCCCACATCGTCGAGGTGTTCCGCCCGGACCTGCCCCAGCTGGTCGACGACGTGATGCGGCGCGAGCACCCGCGGCTGTGGCGCGACCTGCCGACGGGCATCCGCCAGGCCGTGATCGATCGCGTCGAGGCGCAGCTGCCGTCGGTGGTCAAGACCATCACCGACGAGATCGGCGTGCACATCAACCAGCTGCTCGACCCGAAGATCATGGTCATCGACCACTTCCGCAAGAACCCCGACCTCGTGGTCAAGGTGTTCAAGGACGTCGGTCAGCGCGAGCTCAACCTGATGGTGGCGTTCGGCTTCATCTTCGGCTTCCTGCTCGGCGTCCCGGTCGCGCTCATCGACCAGACCTGGCACATCTGGTGGCTGCTGCCGATCCTCGGCGTCATCGTCGGGTGGACCACCAACCTGCTCGGCATGTGGCTGATCTTCGACCCGCCCGAGGAGCGCCGGATCCTCGGCATCAAGGTGCAGGGCCTCTTCCTGCGCCGCCAGGACGAGTGCGCCGAGGTCTACGCCCGGATCATCGCCGACGACGTCATCACCCTCGAGCGCATCGGCGACTTCCTGATGGACGGCCCGCGCGGCGACCGCACGAAGCAGATGATCGGCACCGCCATGAAGCCGGCCATCGACAAGGCGGCCGGGCCGCTGCGTGGCGCGGTGAACGTCGCGATGGGCTCCCGGCGCTACAACAACATCAAGGACTCGTTCGCGCTGGAGGCGGTCGGTCGGACCATCACGCCGTTCCGCGACCCGGAGTTCAGCCGCCAGCAGTCGGACAAGATCCGCACCCTGATCGCGCGGCGTACCAAGGAGCTCCCGCCCCGCGACTTCGTCGAGATGATGCGGTCGGCGATCAAGGAGGACGAGTGGATGCTCTACGCTCACGGCGCGATCATGGGTCTCGCCGGTGGCTTCCTCCACCTGGCGATCTTCACCTGGGGCGTGATCCCGGGATTCCCCCCTTCGTGATCGGTGAGTAGGAGTCAGCACGTGGCGAAGCGCCAGAACCGCGACGAGCAGCGGTACGACGAGGACGGGCTTCCTCGTCTTCCCGCGCTGCCCGGCCCCGCGGTGGTCGACACCATCCCGGGCCTCGCCCGGGTCGCCGGGTCCGCGGCGCTGCACACCGCCGGCTGGGGGCTGCGCACCACGACCCGCAACTGGATGCGGGTCGGCCGCGCCGTCACCAACCGCGACGAGGCCGCCTCGCTCGTCCGCGAGGTCAGCCAGTACGTCGGCACGGTCGGTGACATCGCCCGCCAGGTCGCCGACGGCGTACCCGTCTCGACGGCGCTGCTCAACGCCGGCGCCGCGCTGAGTGCCGCCGACCACCGCCGCGTGGAGCTGGCCAACCCGGCCGTCGACGGCCACGTCGTCGACGACCGCCCCAGCACGCTGCGCGAGCGCGGCCAGGACCTCCTCGCCCGCTCCCGCGACGTGTGGAGCCACGACGACCGCCACCCCGCGTTCGACCGGATCCTCGACGAGCTCGCACCCGACGAGGCGCGCATCCTGGTGATGCTGCTCCAGCGCGGTCCGCAGCCGTCGGTGGACGTCCGCACCGGTGGGCCGATCGGCATGGTGTCCAGCCAGCTGATCGCGCCCGGCCTGAACATGGTGGGGCCGCGCGCCGGCCTGCGCTACCTCGAGCAGGTGCCGGCGTACCTCAACAACCTGTTCCGCCTCGGCCTGGTCTGGTTCTCCCGCGAGGCCGTCGTGGACCACCAGGAGTACCAGGTCCTCGAGGCCCAGCCCGACGTCCTCGCCGCCCTGCACTCGGTGAAGTTCGCCAAGGTCGTACGCCGCTCCATCCACCTCACGCCGTTCGGCGAGGAGTTCACCAAGTTGGCCCTGGTCGACGAGGCCACCGCCTCCGGCGACCTGCCCGAGCACGACTCCCCGCCGGAGATCGAGGGCGAGAAGCCGATCTAGGCCACGGCCTAGGGTGTGTCGCCCAGGCGCCGTGCGGGGGCGTCGTCGTAGCGGGGCAGCTCGCGCGTCCAGCGCTGCGGCGAGAGGAACGGCGGCAGCCAGGCGAAGGCGCCCCCGACGGCGGCCACGAGCAATGTCGGACGTACGCCGACGGCCTCGCCGAGTGTCCCGCCCGCCAGTGCGCCGAGCGGGATCGTGCCCCAGACGAGGAAGCGCATCGTTGCGTTCATCCGGCCGAGCAGGTCCGGCGGGCACAGGCCCTGCCGGAAGCTCACCTGGGCGATGTTGTAGACCACCACGGTGCCCCACCACACGAGCTGGGTGAGGGCGAGCAGCACCAGCGACCAGTCCCTGTGCACGAACGGGACCACGAATGCGAGCGGCGCGGCGATCGCCATCGACAGCCAGATGGTGGGTCCCTGGCCGAGCCGGGCTGCGACGCGCGAGGCGAGGAGGGAGCCGACCACGCCGCCGATCGCCGACGTCGCCGTGATCAGGCCGATGATGCCGGCCGGCACGTGCAGCTGCCGGGCGAGGAGGACGTAGAACACCGCGATCGCCATCGAGGAGAAGAAGTTCGAGCTCCCCGTGCACATCGCGATGGCCCGCAGCATGCGGTTGTGGATGACGAACGACAGGCCCTCGCGGATCTCGCGGCCCAGGTGTCGGTCGGGCTTGCGCGTAGGCTTCGGCGGTCGTGTCGCGATCGTGCCGACCCAGATCGCCGACCACAAGAAGCTGGCGGCGTCGACGACGACGGCGTACGGCGCGGTGAGGGCCTGGATCAGCAGCCCGCCAAGACCGGGGCCGGCGACCCGGCTGACCGACTCGCTCGCCTGCAGCCCGGCGTTGCCCCGGACCAGCGCGCCGCGGTCGATCAGCTCGGGCAGGTAGGACTGGTAGGCCACGTCGAAGAACACCGTGCTCACGCCGACAACGAGCCCGACCAGGTAGAGCTGCGCGATGCCGAGCGCGCCCAGCCAGCTCGCGATCGGGATCGAGGCCAGGGCCGCCGCCCGGACCAGGTCGTTGACGATCAGGACCCACCGGAGCCGCATCCGGTCGACCCAGGCGCCGGCCGGCAGGCCGACGACCAGGAAGCCGAGCGAGTCGAACGCCGTCAGCAGCCCCACCTGGAACGTCGACGCGTGCAGTGCAAGCACCGCGACCAGGGGCAGCGCGATGCCGGTGACCTCGGAGCCGAGCTGGCTGACGGTCTCGCCGATCCAGAGACGGCGGAAGTCGCGGTGGCGCCACAGCGCCGGCGGCGCGGCGACGTCGCTGGTCATCCCCGCATCGTAGGTCGGCCCGATGTCGGCGCCCGCCCGGGTCCGTGAAGGACGAACCTGAGACTGGGCAACGGGAGCCAACAGTCAAGCTGAGACGATCGCGTGGAGCAGATTGGGACGGATTCGTCGTGTCGACCGACGCCCGGGACTCGTTTGTATCGTGTAGCGTTACGCGCTACATTGACGACGTGATCGTGAGCTTCAGGCACAAGGGCCTCGAAGCTCTCTATCGCGAAGACTCAGCGAGGGGCGTGCGCCCCGACCACGCACCGAAACTGCGCCGCATCCTGGGCGTCCTCGACGTCGCGGCCGAGCCCGCCGACGCGGACCTTCCCGGCTACCGGCTTCATGAGCTCAAGGGCGACCAGGCGGGGCGCTGGTCGGTCAAGGTCAATGGCAACTGGCGCGTGACGTTCGCGTTCGTCGGAACCGACGTCGAGCTTCTGGACTACGAGGACTATCACTGATGAACACCACCGTCACCCACCCCGGCTCTCCCGGGATGAAGAACCCGCCTCATCCCGGGGAGATTCTCAAGCACGACGTTCTCGCCGAGCTCGACTTGGAGATCGGCGAGACCGCCGAGCGCCTCGGCATCTCCCGAGTCGCTCTCTCCCGGGTGCTCAACGGTCACGCCAGCATCTCTCCGGCTCTCGCGATGCGTCTCGAGATCGCCGGCGTCGGCAGCGCTCGTATGTGGCTGGGTCTGCAGACGGCCTACGACCTGGCCGCCGAGCGCGAGCGAGACCACGGCGTCGTTCGTGCCCTCGGCCCGGCCTGAGACGCGGCTGTGCTCGTGCATGCGTAGGCGCGACCGGCCACCGAGCGCCGCCCGCCGAGAAGGGACTGCTTCTCGCGCGGGTGTCACGAGAACAAGCCCGATCCGGGAGTTCCGGAGGCCCTTGTCGATCTCCCGAGCCGTCAGCGAGCCAAGCGGAATCTCCTCCTCGCCGAACCGCACGGACACGCCGTTCGCCTTCGGCTGGCGGCGAAGCTCTTGGATGTGTGGCGCGTGATCCGGGCCATCACCGCCCCAATGCTGTGTGGCATGCGGCATTGGTAGACGCACTTCTCCCGTGGCGACCGGCCGAACGGCGCCTACAGAGAGACCTCGTTCGCGATCAGCGCCACGTCGATGTTGTCGCGGGTGGCGTTGGAGTACGGGCAGACCTGGTGTGCCGTGCGGACCAGGCCGGCGGCCTGGTCGGCGGTGAGCGAGGGCAGCGAGATGCGCAGCTCGACGCCGAGCTGGAACCGGCCGCCCTCGAGCGGGAGCAGCGATACCGACGAGTCCACCGCCACGTCGTCGGCCGGGAGCTGTGACCGCCGGCCGATCAGGGTCAGGGTGGTGGCGAAGCAGGCCGCGTAGCCGATGGCGAAGAGCTGCTCGGGGTTGGTGCCGTCGCCGTCACCGCCCATCTGCTTCGGCTGACGCAGCTCCAGGTCCAGCTGTCCGTCGCTGGTCCGTCCGGTCCCGTTCCGGCCGCCGGCGACGTGTGCCTCGGCCGTGTAGAGCGCTGTGCTCATGATCGACTCTCCTCATCATCGGATTCTTGTTCTGAAATCTAGAACTTCTAAATCAAGAAGTCCATAGGTATGGTGATCGTAGTCAAGGAGAGGAACGAGGCCATGGCGGAGCTCGAGATCGGCTACCTGCTGCCGTCCCGCGACCGAGCGCTGACGGGTGATCACCGGCTGGATCGCCTGGTCGCCCAGGCGCGACGGGCGGAGGAGCTGGGCCTGGACTCGGTCTGGGTCGGCGACAGCCCGATCACCCGGCCGCGGGCCGATCCGATCGCGCTGCTGGCCGCGGTCGCGCAGGCCACCGACCGGGTGACCCTCGGCACGGCGGTGCTGGTCGCGCCGCTGCGGCACCCGATCCTGCTCGCGCATCAGCTGGCAACGCTCGACCGGCTCGCCGACGGCCGCCTGGTCGCCGGCCTGGGCGCCGGGTTCCCGACCGCGGCCACCGAGGCCCAGTTCGTCGCGATCGGCGCCGACTTCGGCCACCGGGGCGGGTACCTCGAGGAGTCCGTCGAGGTGATGAGACGGCTCTGGTCGGGCGAGCCGGTCTCCTACCGCGGTCGGCACGTGGCCTTCGACGACGTACGGATCGCTCCCACGCCGTCGAATCCCGCCGGGCCGCAGATCTGGCTCGCCGGCGACGGCCGCACGGCCCTGGCGCGGGTCGCCCGCGTGGCCGACGGCTGGCTGCCGTACCCGCCCCAGGTCACCGGCTACGCCGCGGGCGTACAGACCATCCGGGAGGCGGCGACCCGGCCGGTCACCGCCGCGCTCTACGCCACGCTCGGCCTCGACGAGGACCCGGCGCGCGCACGGCGGCGGCTGCGCGCCAGCATCGAGCCCTACTACGACGCGCCCCTGGAGCGCGTCGCCGCGATCCAGGCGATGTTCGCCGGCAGCGCCGCCGAGGCCGCCGGCTGGCTCGGCGGGTACGTCGCGGCCGGCGCCCGCCACCTGGTGATCCGGCTCGCGACGGACGACCACGAGGCGGGCCTGGAGCAGCTCGCCGCCGGGGTGCTGCCCGTGCTGCGCGGCATCCGACCCGAGACCCATCACGAGGAGGACCTGTGACCACCTACGTACTCGTCCACGGCGCCTGGCACGGCCCGTGGGCCTGGGACCGCGTCGTACCGCTGCTGCGGTCCGCGGGCGCACGCACGCTGACCCCGGACCTGAGCGCCCCCGGTGATCACGGCCTGCACGACCATGCTGCGATCGTGACCGCCGCCCTGGATGCCGCTGCGCCGGACGACCTGGTGCTGGTCGGGCACAGCTACGCCGGGCTCGTCGTCCGGGAGGCGGCCGACGCCCGTCCGGACCTCGTCGGCGACCTCGTCCTGGTCGACGGCTGGGCCGGACCGGACGGCGCCAGCCTGTTCGGCCTGGCGCGCGAGCGGTTCGTCCGGGCGATGCGAGCAGCAGCGGAGCAGAGCGGGGACGGCCGGTCGATCCCGGCGCCGCCACCGTCGGCGTACGGCATCGAGGAGGCCGGTGCCGCCGCCTGGCTGGCGCCCCGCCTTGTCCCGCAGCCGCTGCGCAGCTTCGCCGAGCCGACCCGGCTGAGCGGCGCGGTCGAGCGCATCCCGGGCACCTCGATCGGCTGTACGCCGCAGGGCTTCCCGTTCGACGCGTACGCCGAACGGCTCGGCTACCGCCGGCTCGCGCTGGAGGGCCCGCACGACATCATGCTGACCCGGCCCGATGCCCTCGCCGACCTGCTGCTCGCGGCGGGAAGGTCCTAGAAGCGGAACCGCCGAGCCTAGAATGTTGAAGTGGAGCAGCGGACCTATCACCAGTACTGCGCGACCGCCCGGACCCTCGATCTCGTCGGCGATCGCTGGACCCTGCTGCTGATCCGCGAGCTGCTGACCGGCCCCAAGCGGTTCGGCGATCTCCAGGCCGGGCTGCGCGGGCTCGGCACCGGCCTGCTCGCCTCCCGGCTCAAGCACCTCGAGCGCGAGGGGCTGGCCCGCAAGGTCACCCTCCCGCCGCCGGCCCGGACGCCGGCGTACGCGCTCACCGAGGCCGGCGAGGAGCTCGCTCCCGCGGTGCTCGCACTGGCCCGCTGGGGGATGAAGTGGGCGATGGGCGAGCGGCAGGAGGCCGAGACGTTCCACCCGGGCTGGGCGCTGCTCGGCCTGCGCGCCTGCTTCGACCCGGAGGCGGCGGTGGGCTTCCGGGCGACCTACGAGTTCCGGATCGACGACGAGGTCTTCCACGTGCACGTCGACGACGGCGCCATCGAGACCCTGCACGGCCCCGCACAGCGGCCGGACGCGACCATCGCGATGAGCGAGGAGACGCTGCTCCGCGTGACCGCCCAGGAGGCCACCCTCGCCGAGGCGATCGCGGCAGGGGACGCCGCAGTGACCGGAGACCGTGCGGCCGTCGAGCGGCTGCGCTCGCTCTTCCGACTGCCGCGCCACCACGACCGCACGTCCTGAGGGCTCGCGCGAATCGCAGGACCGGTCCGGCGCCGGCAGCTCCGCGCAGGTTCGGCGAAATTCTCAAAGTTGAGGGGAATCGGCTCAACTTTCCGTGCGTTGATCCCGATGTACGACGCCGCAGTGGTGACCCGGCCGCGCAGCGTCGATGATCGGATCGACAGACCAGAGGAGCCTGCATTGAGCCAGTTCGGCGCCGACAAGTTCACGACCCGTGCCCGCGAGGCGATCGAGGCGGCGCAGCTCGCCGCGACGTCGGTGGGCCACAGCACCCTCGAGCCCATCCACCTGCTCCTCGCGCTGCTGCTGCAGAACGAGGGGAGCACGGCCAGCGTCGTCACCAAGGCCGGCGTCGACGCGAGCGAGCTCGTGCACGCCGCCGCTGCCGAGCGCGACAAGCTGCCGTCCGCCAGCGGCGCGACCGTCAAGCAGCCGACCGCCTCGGCCGCCACCACCCGCGTCCTGGCGTCCGCGCTCGACCTCGCGCAGTCGATGAAGGACGACTTCGTCGCCTCCGAGCACCTGCTGATCGCTCTGGCGACCGTCGACAGCACCGCCAAGACCGTCCTCGAGGGCGCCGGCCTCACCGCGGGCGGCATCCGCGAGGTCGTCGACGCGCTGCGGGGCGGCCGCCGCGTGACCAGCGAGAACGCCGAGGACACCTACGAGGCGCTCGACAAGTACTCCGTCGACCTGACCAGGGCCGCCGAGGAGGGCCGCCTCGACCCCGTCATCGGCCGCGACGCCGAGATCCGGCGTGTGGTCCAGGTCCTCAGCCGTCGTACCAAGAACAACCCGGTGCTCATCGGCGAGCCGGGCGTCGGCAAGACCGCCGTGGTCGAGGGGCTCGCGCAGCGGGTCGTCGACGGCGACGTACCCGACTCCCTCAAGGGCCGGCGGGTCCTCAGCCTGGACCTGATGGGCATGGTCGCCGGCGCGAAGTACCGCGGCGAGTTCGAGGAGCGGCTCAAGGCCGTGCTCGAGGAGATCAAGCAGTCCGAGGGCCAGGTCATCACCTTCATCGACGAGCTGCACACGGTCGTCGGTGCGGGCGCCGGCGGCGACAGCCAGATGGACGCCGGCAACATGCTCAAGCCGATGCTGGCGCGCGGCGAGCTGCACATGATCGGCGCGACCACCCTCGACGAGTACCGCGAGTCGATCGAGAAGGACCCGGCCCTGGAGCGCCGCTTCCAGCAGGTGTACGTCGGCGAGCCGAGCGTCGAGGACACCATCCAGATCCTGCGCGGCATCCAGGAGAAGTACGAGGCCCACCACGGCGTACGGATCACCGACTCCGCGCTGGTCGCCGCGGCCACCCTGTCGGACCGGTACATCACCGGCCGGCAGCTGCCCGACAAGGCGATCGACCTGATCGACGAGGCCGCCTCGCGTCTCCGCATGGAGATCGAGTCGAGCCCCGAGAAGATCGACCAGCTCCGCCGCCAGGTCGACCGGCTGAAGATGGAGGAGTTCGCCCTCGCCAAGGAGCACGACGACGCCTCTGTCGAGCGGCTGGCCGCCCTGCGCGAGGACCTCGCCGACAAGGAGGAGGAGCTGCGCGGGCTGGAGCTGCGCTGGGAGCGCGAGAAGGCCGAGCTCGAGGGCGAGGGAGACCTCCGCCGCCAGCTCGACCAGCTGCGCATCGAGGCCGAGCGGCTGCAGCGCGAGGGCGACCTCGGGCGCGCCTCGGAGATCCTCTACGGCCAGATCCCGGAGCTGGAGTCGCGGATGCGCAACGTCCAGGCCGCGGAGGCCTCGGAGCCGGCCGCGGAGAAGCTGGTCGGCGAGGAGGTCGGCGCCACCCAGGTCGCGGAGGTCGTGGAGGCGTGGACCGGCATCCCGACCGGTCGCATGCTCCAGGGCGAGACCGCGAAGCTGCTCGAGATGGAGCAGGTCATCGGTGAGCGCCTGATCGGCCAGTCCGCCGCGGTGACCGCGGTCAGCGACGCCGTACGACGCGCGCGGGCCGGTGTCGCCGACCCCGACCGCCCGACCGGCTCGTTCCTGTTCCTCGGCCCGACCGGCGTCGGCAAGACCGAGCTGGCCAAGTCGCTGGCGGACTTCCTGTTCGACGACGAGCGGGCGATCGTGCGCATCGACATGAGCGAGTACGCCGAGAAGCACTCGGTCTCGCGCCTCGTCGGTGCCCCTCCGGGCTACGTCGGCTACGACGAGGGCGGTCAGCTGACCGAGGCGGTACGCCGCCGCCCCTACTCGGTCGTGCTGCTCGACGAGGTCGAGAAGGCCCACCCCGAGGTCTTCGACATCCTGCTGCAGGTGCTCGACGACGGGCGGCTGACCGACGGCCAGGGCCGGACCGTGGACTTCCGCAACACGATCCTGATCCTGACCTCGAACCTCGGCTCGCAGTACCTCGTCGACCCGACGCTCGACCCGGACAAGGCGAAGGAGCAGGTGCTGGCGGTCGTACGCCAGAGCTTCAAGCCGGAGTTCCTCAACCGGCTCGACGAGATCGTCACCTTCGACGCGCTGTCCAAGGACGACCTCGGCCACATCGTCGACCTGCAGCTGCAGTCGCTCGAGCGGCGGCTCGCGGTCCGGCGGATCTCGATCGAGGTCACCGACGCCGCCCGACGGTGGCTGGCGGACGTCGGCTACGACCCGGCGTACGGCGCCCGGCCGCTGCGGCGCCTCGTGCAGACCGCCATCGGCGACCGCCTGGCGAAGGCGATCCTGGCCGGCACGGTCGCCGACGGGGGCTCGGTCACCGTCGACCGCGGCGAGGACGGTCTCGTCCTGTCGACCGACGGCTGACCGGAGGGCATCGGCCGCGAGGGTGGTCTGGTGGAATGGGGCGCATGAGCAGCCAGCCCCGTCCCGGCCAGGCCACCTTCGCGGTGTGGCTGATCGTGGGCGGCTCGCTGCTCGCGATCCTCACCGCGTGGCAGCGGATCTCGGGCCTGCACTCGATGGAGATGCAGCAGGAGCTGGCGAGGCTGGCGAAGGGGTGGTCCTTCGGAGGCACCCCGGCGAGCGTCTCGACGCTGTCCCGGGTGATGCAGGTGCTGTGCCTGATCGGCGGCGGAGCGGCCGCCGCCGCGGCGGTGCTCGGCTTCCAAGTGCTCAAGCGCTCCGCCTCGGCGCGGATCGCCCTGACGGCCCTCCTGCCGGCGGTCGTGCTCGGCTGGCTCGGCACGGCCGGCTACTTCGAGCCGCTGGTCATGGCCGGCATCGTCACGCTCTGGCTGCCGCCCACCCACGACTGGTACGCCGGCCGCGACTGGATGGCCCGCTACCGCCGGCAGGGGCCCGACGGGGCCGGCCGGCCCCGTCGGCCCGACCCCTTCGGGCCGCCGTCGTTGCACACACCGCCGCAGCAGCCCCCGGCGGAGCAGCGCGACCCGCAGGCGCAGCCGGGGCCGGTGCAGCTCGCGACGCTGCCGCCGCCGGTGGTGGCGCCCCGCCGGCCGGTGCCCGATCGTCGTCCGCCCGCGCTGCTGACGGCGTGCGTGCTGGCCTGGGCCGGCTCCCTGGTCGCCGCGCTGTTCGCCGTCGCCGGCCTCTTCTGGCTCGACACCTCCTCGGCCCACCACTACCTCTCCACGGGGCTCGACCAGGACAGGCGGCTGCTCGGCTCGCTCGCGAACGGCGTGACCGTCGCGCAGCTGCGGGCCGAGATGGCCGGCCTGCTCGTGCTGGTGCTGCTGTGGTGCGTGGCGGCGATGGTGGTCGCCGGCTTCGCCTTCCTCGGCCACACGTGGGCGCGGATCACGCTGGCCGTGTCCGCGATCGCGGCCGGCGTGGGCTCCGTGGTCATCGCGCTCACCTTCCCGCCGATCGTCCTGGTCGCGGTCTGCTGCGCGGTCGCCGCCCGTCAGCTGTTCCGCGCCGACGTCGCCGCCTGGCGGGGATCCCGGCGCCGCTGAGGACCTCGGGCACGAGTTTCGCCGTTCGCCCTCCAACCCGGAGCCCGGCGTACTAGTTTTTGCGCACCTGGCGGTAGTGGGCCGCCCCTCGGCCCATGGAGGCTGTACATGAAGGTGATCGTTCGCGGAGCGGTGCTCGCTCTGCTGCTCGCACTCGGGGTGGGCACGGTCCCCGCGCATGCCGATCCGGACTCACCGGTGACGATGGAAGATCAGGTCACGATGTACACCGGCGGCTTCGCCGAGCTGAACGTCCTCGCCAACGACACCGACCCGACCGGAGGCTCGCTCGCGGTCTGCGGACTGGCCGGCGTCCCGCGTGCGCTCTTCGCCGAGGCCGAGGTGATCGGTAACGGCAAGGTCGCGATCGGATCCAACGGGAAGGCCGGCACCTTCTCCTTCACCTACTACGCGTGCGACTTCCAGAGCGGCTACAACTCGGCCGGCACCGTGACCGTGACGGTCAAGGCGAAACCGCCGATGCACGTGCGGGTCGCGAAGCGGCTCCAGCACCCCGGGACGCTCCAAATCGCGAACCAGAGCGGCATCCCGATCTTCGTCGAGTGGGGCAGCTACAAGGCCAGCAAGCCCGACGCCATGGCTCGCATCGCGCCGCACGGCAGCCGCGTGGTCCACGTGCGTCGTACCTCGCTGGTGTGGGTCGCGGTGGCGGTCAACAAGAAGTACCAGGACTTCCGTGCCGGCATCGTGCGCGGCATCAAGCTGCCGAAGAACGTGAAGGCGCTGCCGCCCGGTGCGCCGCCGAAGGCGGGCAAGGGTCCGCAGGCGTCCAGCGCGCTTCCGCCGCCACGCGCCGTCGCTGGCCGGGCCGCGCTGCGCTGGGCGATCCGCGCCTCACGCTGACAGATCGGCCGCGGTGAGGCGGCGTACCGCCTCGTCGAGGACCTCCGGGCGCTTGCAGAAGGCCCAGCGCACGAGCGTGTCGCCGGCGGCGGTGTCGTAGAAGGAACGTGACGGCACCGCCACGACGCCGGCCCGCTCGGGCAGCGCCAGGCAGAAGTCGAGCCCGGAGGTCCAGCCGAGCCCACGGACGTCTGTGGTGGCGAAGTACGTCCCCTCGGGGACGTACGCCGCCAGCCCGGCCCGGTCGAGCCCGGCCACCAGCCGGTCGCGTCCGGCCTGGAGGGTCCGCGCGAGCTCGGCGGGGAAGTCCGGGTGCTCGTCGAGCGCCACGGCGACCGCCGGCTGAAGCGGGGCGCCGGAGGTGTAGCTCAGCCACTGCTTGGCGGCCATCGTCGCCGTGACGAGGTCCGCGGGCCCGGTGGCCCAGCCGACCTTCCACCCGGTGAAGGAGTAGGACTTCCCGGCGCTGCTGAGCGTGAGGGTCCGCTCGGACATCCCGGGCAGGGTCGCCAGCGGCACGTGCCGGCGACCGTCGAAGGTGAGGTGCTCGTAGACCTCGTCGGTGACCACGACGAGGTCGTGCTCGATCGCCACGTCGGCCACCGCTCCCAGCTCCTCGTCGGTCAGCACCCGGCCGGTCGGGTTGTGCGGGCTGTTGAGCAGGACCACCCGGGTCCGCGGGGTGATGGCGGCGCGCAGCTCGTCGGGGTCGAGGCGGAAGTCGGGCGCGTGCAGCGTCACCGGTCGTCGTACGCCGCCGGCGAAGTCGATCATCGCGGGGTAGGAGTCGTAGTAGGGCTCGAGCACGACGACCTCGTCGCCGGGATCGACCAGACCGAGGACGGCCGCCGCGATCGCCTCGGTACAGCCGGTGGTGACCAGCACCTCGCTGTCGGGGTCGAGGGCGATGCCGTAGTGCCGCTGCTGGTGGGCCGCGATCGCGTGTCGCAGCGCCGGCACGCCGGTGCCGGGGGCGTACTGGTTCGCGCCACCCTCCAGAGCCGCCACCGCCGCCGCGATCACCTCCGGCGGGCCGTCGACGTCGGGGAAGCCCTGGCCCAGGTTGACCGACCCGGTCCGGGTCGCGAGCGCCGACATCTCGGCGAAGATCGTCGTACCCATGCCGGCGACACGGCTCGCTGCCCTGCTCATGGGACCGACCCTACGGACCGGCCGGACGTCAGTCGCGGAAGATCTCGTGGAAGTCGAGCTGGACCGGGTCGTGGCCGGGAACGACGACCGAGGCGGTCGGCTGCTTGGAGGTGACGCGGACCTGGCGCTGCCAGGAACCGTCGACGAGGTCGTTGACCTCGATCGACCGCTCGTCGTCGGGGTCCACCACCCAGTACTGGGCGATCCCGGCCGAGGCGTACTCGGCGCCCTTGCGGAACAGGTCCTCGCTGCGCGTGCTCGGGGAGAGGATCTCCAGGACCAGCAGCGGCGGCGCCTCGGTGCCGTTGATCCAATCGCCCTCCGGTGTGTGCAGGGCCATGGCGAGGTCGGGTCGCCTCATCCGGTTCGCCGGAAGCCAGGTGTCGGCCTCGGTCCCGCCCCAGAGGTCGGGAAAGTGGGTCGCGAACCAGTGAGCGAGCCGGAACTGCAGCGACGAGTGCCGGGAGACGGGGGCCATGGTGTAGATCACCGCCACCCCGTCGACCCACTCGGCCTTCGGCTTGTCCGGCAGCGCGAGGTACTCCTCGAACGACATCGGGACGTACTCGATACCGGCTGTGCTGCTCGGCGCTGCGCTCGACATGGGGTCTCCTGCGGGCTGTGACACATCGGTGCTCCTTCCATGATGGACCCGAGATCGGATCGCCACCAAGGATGAGTCGGTCCACCGACATCCGCCCGCGTTCTCCACAGGGCTCCGCGCGCCACTAATCTGACACGCGTGACGACGACCGACACCCAGCTCGCAGCCGACATCGACGCCACCTGCCGTCTGACGGGGGAGTTCACCCTGCGGTCCGGCCAGGTGAGCAACGAGTACTTCGACAAGTACCTCTTCGAGGCCGACCCGCTGCTGCTCGCGCGGGTCGCGCGCGAGATGGCGCAGCTGCTGCCGGCCGACACCGAGCTGCTCGGCGGTCTGGAGATGGGCGGCATCCCGATCGCGACCGCGGTCAGCCAGCTGGTCGGCATCCCGGCGCTGTTCATCCGCAAGAAGGCCAAGGAGTACGGCACCGCCAAGCTCGCCGAGGGCCCCGGGTACGCCGGCAAGCGGGTGACCCTCATCGAGGACGTGATCACCACCGGCGGCGCCGTACGCGACGCGACGAACGCGCTGCGGGCCGCGGGCGCGGTCGTCGAGGTCGTCGTCTGCGCGATCGACCGCAGCCCGGCGGGCGAGAACCCGCTGGCCGACGTCGGTCTCGAGGTCGTGCCGGTGCTGACCAAGGCCGTGCTCGACGAGGCGCGCGCGGCCGCGCAGGACTGATATGTGGGGCTGAGCCTCTGTAGGGGCTGAGCCGTCAGGCGTCGCTCGCCGGCGTCCGCCCGCGGTCCTCCTCGCGCTCGTCCTTGTGGTCGTCGTGGCGCTTGCGCCACATCTCCCACGCCAGCGCGACGACGGTGAGGAGGAGCAGGCCGTAGGTGAGGTAGTCGATGTAGTGGCCGAGGCTCGGGAACGTGCGGCCGAGGACGTAGCCGATCAGGGTCAGCGAGACGACCCAGGCGGCGGCACCGACGCCGCTCCACACGACGAAGACGTGCCGCTTCATGCGCGTCACGCCCGCGACGAGGGTGATGTAGGTGCGGACGAACGGCACGAAACGGCCGGCGACCAGCGCCGAGTGGCCGTGCCGGTCGAAGAAGTCGGCGGTCTGCTCGAGGTACTTCCGCTTCACGATCCGGCCGTCGCGCTCGTAGACGCGCGGCCCGATCTTGCGCCCGATCGTGTAGCCGGAGACGTTGCCGGCGAACGCCGCCGCGGTGTACGCCGCGAGGAAGACGATCAGGTCCACGATGTGCCCGCCGGGGACGAAGCTGACCCGGTCGTTGGCGATGAACAGGCCCATGGCGAACAGCAGGGTGTCGCCCGGCAGGAACGGGAACAGCAGCCCGCACTCGACGAAGACGACGATGAGCCCGACCCAGAACAGGTCGGTCCCGAACTCGCTGAGGAGGAACTGCGGGCTCAGCCACCTCGTGATGTCGTGGAGGTGGATGGCCATGGGCATCATCTGGGCCAGCAGTTCGGACACGTCGAAACCCTAGTCGGCCTGTTGTTGAAGGAAGATGAAGACCCGTGAAACAGGACAAGCCAGACCCGGAGCGCGCGCCGTACGACCCGATGCCGTACGGCCCTCCCGAGGTCGGCGTCGGTCCCTGGCCCGGGCCGTGGCCCGAGGGCCCCGGCAGCGAGGTGTACGACGCCGGGCTGCTCGCCGGGGGCGACCGGCGCAACGTGGTCGACCGCTACCGCTACTGGACGATGGAGGCGATCGTCGCCGACCTCGACACCCGTCGGCACGGCTTCCACGTGGCGATCGAGAACTGGCAGCACGACTTCAACATCGGCACGATCGTCCGCACGGCGAACGCCTTCCTGGCCGCCGAGGTCCACATCGTCGGCAACCGCCGCTGGAACCGTCGTGGCGCGATGGTCACCGACCGCTACCAGCACGTCCGCCACCACCCCACGGTCGAGGAGCTGCGCGAGCACCTCGACGGGCTCGACGACCGGGGCGGCGTCCCTCTGCTGGGGATCGACAACCTCCCCGGGTCGCAGCACCTGGAGACGATGCGCCTGCCCGAGCGGGTGTGCTTCCTGTTCGGTCAAGAGGGCCCCGGGCTCTCCGACGCCGCGCGCGACGCCTGCGCGGGCACGTTCTCGATCGCGCAGTTCGGGTCGACCCGGTCGATCAACGCCAGTGCCGCGGCCGCCATCGCCATGCACTCCTGGGTCGTCCGGCACGCGGACCTCACCTCGGAGGAGGCTTGGCGGGGCTGATCAGGCCGCGGGACCGCGTCAGCGGAATCCCGACACCGGATTCATCCGATTCTCAGGCGCAGCACAGCCTCACTGGCTACGGTCGCGGCTTTCCGGCGACCCAGGTCGCGATCCGAGCCGAAGGAGATCCATGACGAAGCGCCCGCAGAACGACTCCGAGACCAACGCCCCCGAGACCGACGACTCCGCGACCCGGGAGGTGCCGGAGGCGCCCGAGGCGCAGCAGGCGCAGGAGGCGCGGGAGGCGGCCGAGCCGGCTGAGTCGGCCGAGTCGGCCGAGTCGGCTGAGTCGGCTGTGGAGAGCCGGACCCCCGCCCCGCCGGTCGACGTACCGGCCGAGGGCACCGCCCCAGGCCGCCGTCGTACGGCGATCGCGGCGGCTGCCGTGGTCGGCGTGGTCGGACTCCTGGTGGGCGGCGGCGCGGGCTACCTGGCCGGGCACCACGGTGCGAGCGGCGCGAGCGGCTCGACGGCGGACGCGGGATCGAGCGCGAGCCTCTCGCTGCCGAACAGCCTGCCCGGCGGGTACCAGCGCTCCCCGCAGGCGGACGCGCAGATCAAGCCGTCGGTCAGCTCCGCACAGTCCACCCTGGGCGCCGGCACCGACATGGCGCTCTACACGCACGGCAAGACCCAGATGCTGGTCGAGGCGACCAGGCTGCCGGGGGAGGCACTGCTCCAGGCCGGCATGACCTACTCCAAGGTCGGCGACGCGGTCTGCGGCGTCGGCTCGTCCGGGACCGGCGGCGAGGCGGCGGTCTGCAGCCGCTCGGCGGGTGCGCTGACGGTCAAGGTCACCGCGTCCAGCCCCACCGAGGCGTCGAAGTACGCCGACGACCTGTTCAGCACGCTGGCGTGATCCGGCGTGCGGCCCCGGGGCGTGATCCGCGTCCCGGGGCCGCCGTCGTCGCACCGTCCACGGGTCGGCCGGACCGTCCGATCCGGCTAGGGTGCAGGCATGCCGATCGCCACGCCTGAGAAGTACGCCGAGATGCTGGCGGCCGCGAAGGGCGGCTCCTACGCCTTCCCGGCCATCAACGTCTCCTCGTCGCAGACCCTGAACGCGGCCCTCAAGGGGTTCGCCGACGCCGGGTCCGACGGCATCATCCAGATCTCCACCGGCGGCGCGGAGTACCTCTCCGGCCCCGCGGTCAAGAACATGGTCACCGGGTCGGTCGCCTTCGCGGCGTACGCCGCCGAGGTGGCCAAGAGCTACCCGGTCAACATCGCGCTGCACACCGACCACTGCCCGAAGGACAAGCTCGACGGCTTCGTCCGGCCGCTGATCGAGATCTCCGCCGAGCGCGTCGGCCGCGGTGAGGCGCCGCTGTTCCAGAGCCACATGTGGGACGGCTCCGCCGTACCTCTGGAGCAGAACCTGCAGATCGCCGAGGAGCTCCTCGCGAAGTGCAAGGCCGCGCAGATCATCCTCGAGATCGAGGTCGGCGTGGTCGGCGGCGAGGAGGACGGCGTCGTCGGCGCGATCGACGAGAAGCTCTACACGACCCCCGGCGACGCGCTCGCGACCGTCGAGTCGCTCGGCCTCGGCGACAAGGGCGAGTACATGACCGCGCTGACCTTCGGCAACGTCCACGGGGTCTACAAGCCGGGCAACGTCAAGCTCCGCCCGGAGATCCTGCGCGACGCGCAGGCCGCCATCGTCGACAAGTACGGCGACGCCCTGGGCGCCAAGCCGCTCAACCTCGTCTTCCACGGCGGCTCCGGCTCGACCGCCGAGGAGATCGCCGCGGCGGTGTCGTACGGCGTCGTCAAGATGAACGTCGACACCGACACCCAGTACGCCTACACCCGCCCGGTCGCCGACCACATGCTGCGCAACTACGACGGCGTGCTCAAGGTGGACGGCGAGGTCGGCGACAAGAAGACCTACGACCCCCGCGCCTGGGGCAAGGCCGCCGAGGCCGGCATGTCCGCCCGTGTCGTCACCGCCTGCGAGAACCTGAGCGCGGCGGGCAAGACGATCTCCTGATGTCCCGTCCGTCTGCTGCCGACGTCGAGGCCGCGGCCGGTGTGGTGCGCGAGGCGGTCCCCGCCACGCCGCTGCAGCCCGCGCCACGGCTGTCGGCGGTGACCGGGCTCGACGTCTGGGTCAAGCGCGAGGACCTCACCCCCGTGCGGTCCTACAAGGTGCGCGGCGCCCTCAACGTCCTCTCCTCGCTCTCCGACGTGCAGCGGGAGGCGGGCGTGGCCTGTGCCTCCGCCGGCAACCACGCCCAGGGCGTCGCCTTCGCCTGCGCGCAGGCCGGCGTGCGCGCCACCATCTTCCTGCCCGGCACCACCCCGCGCCAGAAGCGCGACCGCGTGGCCGCGCTCGGCGGCACGTCGGTCGAGGTGGTCATCGCGGGCGAGTCCTACGACGACTCCGTGGTGGCCGCGGCCGAGTTCGCCGCCGCATCCGGCGCCACCGTGATCCCTGCCTTCGACCACCCCGGCGTGGTGGCGGGTCAGGGCACCGTCACCGCCGAGATCCTCGCCCAGCTCGGCGACGCCGGGCGGACGCTGGACGGCCTCGTGGTACCGGTCGGTGGGGCGGGCCTCCTCGCCGGCGCCCTGACCTACCTCGTCGAGCGCTCGCCCGCGACCAGGGTCGTCGCGGCCGAGCCCGCCGGAGCGGCCTCGCTCGCCGTGGCTCTCGGCGCCGGCCACCCGGTCGATCTCGAGCACGTCGACCAGTTCGTCGACGGCGCCGCCGTACGTCGCGTCGGGGAGCTCACGCATGCGATCGTCGATGCGGCCCGTGCTGCGGTCGACGTACGCACCGTCGCCGTTCCGGAGGGCCTCATCTGCGTCGAGATGCTGGACCTCTACCAGTCCGACGGCATCATCGCCGAGCCCGCCGGCGCGCTTGCTGCGGCCGCCCTCCGCCTGCCCGGCCTCGACCTCGCGCCCGGATCGACGGTCGTGGCCGTCGTCTCCGGCGGCAACAACGACGTCTCCCGCTACGCCGACGTCGTCGAGCGCGCTCTGGTCTTCGAGGGCCTCAAGCACTACTTCCTGGTGGAGTTCCCGCAGGAGCCGGGCGCGCTGCGGCGCTTCCTCGACGACGTGCTCGGCCCGGACGACGACATCACGCTGTTCGAGTACACCAAGCGCAACAACCGAGAGACCGGCCCCGCGCTGGTCGGCATCGAGATGGGAAGCGCCGCCGATCTGGACGGGCTGCTCGGCCGGATGCAGGACTCCCGGCTCAAGGTCGAGCTCGTCGCTCCCGACTCCCCGCTCTTCGGGTTCGTCGCCGGCTGACATCCCGACGAGCGCTCCGTCGCCTGTGGACAGACCCCTGCGATTGTCGGTGGTCGCGGCGAGTCTGGGTGCATGAATCCACTCCACCCCTTCATCTCCGACAGCTCGCTGGATCCGATCGACATCGCCACAGACGGCGTGGTCGAGCTGCTGCGCTTCGGCGGGGTGGAGGTGGTCTCGCTCAGCGCCGTCGCGCGCTGGGCGAGCCGGACCAGGTCGTCGATGCACCAGCGTCATGGCAGCAGCGAGCGGTTCGTCGTCGACGTCGTGGCGCGCTTCGGCCGGCGCTGGACGGAGTGGGTCGTGGGCACCAGCCGCGACGCGGTGAACCCGATCAGACTGCCGCGCGACCCCAACGAGGTCGACGGGGTGCGGGCGTGGCAGGCGATCCGGATGGTCGCCGAGGGGGCACGGCGTGCGGGCCGGCCCCAGGCCAGCGTGTTCGTCGAGGATGCGTTGGCCGCCGAACGTCGCCACATCGCCGATCACCTGGCGCGACGGCTCGGACGCACGGTTCTCGCCCGGGAGGTCGAGTACCTCGTCGTGCTGGCTGAGGGCCTGCGTTCGCGGATCGTGGCCCGCGAGGCGGCACTGGCGCCCGGAGAGGCCGACCTGATGCTCCGGCACCACTTCTACGACGTGCTCGGCCTCGACCTCGGCCCGGCCGACCTGAGCATCGCCGAGTGCGCGCTCCTCGAACGCGCCTGGCGTGACCGGCCGGCCATCTGAGTCTGCAAGGCCGGGCCGCCCGACGGGTGCGCCGCCGGAGTGGGTGGGCTCCGCTAGTCTAACCGAACGTTCGGTGAATTCCGCAGATTCACCGAACGTTCGGTTAGGCGGAGAAGGCGAGTACTTACCGGGACGGTCGCCACGGGCGCGGCGCCCAGGGCCCGAGCCCCGGTGAGGCTGGCTAGTGCCCGGCGCCCGCGGCCGCGGCCCCGCCGAAGCCCTCGTGCTTGGGCTTCTCGTAGAACATCACCGCGATGAAGCCCAGGGCGTACGCCGCGGCGGGCAGCCACATGGCCTGCTGCATTGCCTGGGCGAAGGGGTGGGCGAGGAACGCGGGCACTTGGTTGGCACCGCCCTCGGGGGAGCCGTTGCCGCCGCCGAGGTGGTGGGCGGACAGCCGGCTGGCCATGAGCACGGCGATGGCGGCCGAGCCGAGCACGGAGCCGACCTGGCGGGTGGCGTTGTAGACACCCGCGCCGGCGCCGGCGAGGTGCATCGGCAGGTTGCGGTTGGCGGTGGCGGCGGTGGGCGCCCAGATGAATGCGTTGCCGATGCCGATCAGCACCATCGGGATCGCGATCTCCCAGACCGCGGCCTCGGGACGGATCTCGTACATCAGGTACAGGAAGCCGATCAGGCTGACGGCGAAGCCGAAGCCGGTGATCAGGCGGGGGTGGAGACGGTCGGTCAGGCCGCCGACGAACTTCGCCAGCAGGATCGACATGATCGCCATCGGGAACATCAGCAGCGCGGCCTGGGTCGGGTTGTCGCCGCGGACGCCCTGCGCGTAGAACATCAGCGGGAACCCGAACGAGGCGCCGATCGAGCCCATGCAGGTGATCGCCACGTTGGAGACCGAGAAGTTGCGATCCTCGAACAGGCCCAACGGCACCAGCGGCTCGCGCTTGTTCATGCGCTGCCAGAGCACGAACACCACGAACAGCACGAGGCCACCGGCGATCATCGCGATGATCCAGCCGGCCCAGTGGTGCTGGTGACCCTCCTGGATGCCGAAGCAGAGCAGGAACATCGCGGCGCCGGAAAGTGCGACGCCCAGCCAGTCGAACCGGTGCGGGTGCGTCGGCAGCGAGGGCACGAGCTTGAAGGCCGCGGCGAAGGCGATGACACCGACCGGGACGTTGACGAAGAAGATCCACTCCCAGCCGAACGCGTCGGTCAGCACGCCACCGGCGATCGGACCGACCACCATCGCGACGCCGGCGGTCGCGCCCCAGACCGCCATCGCGGAGCCGCGCTGGTGGGCCGGGAAGATGCGGGTGATGATCGCCATCGTCTGCGGCGTCATCATCGAGGCGCCCAGGCCCTGCACCACGCGGGCGATGATCAGCGCACCGACGGTCGCCGTCAGCCCGCACCACAGCGACGCGAGCGTGAAGACGGTCAGACCGGCGAGGTAGAGGTACTTCGAGCCGAAGCGGTCACCGAGTCGTCCGGTGATCAGCACCGGCACGGCGTACGCCAGCATGTAGGCGCTGGTGACCCAGATGACGTCGGTCGACGACGCGTGCAGCTTGTCCATGATCGTCGGCGTCGCGACGGTCACGATGGTCATGTCCACGAGGATCATGAAGAAGCCGAGGACCAGCGCGAACAGCGCCGGCCACGGCTTGAAGTCGATCGTCGGCGCCGCGGGCGCCGCAGTCTGGCTCTGGGTCACAGAGACCAGTCAACACCGCATCGCCGACATTCGTTCCCGCAACGGCGCATCGATCCCGTCCCGGTGCGCGCTCGGTCACACCGGGACGGGATCAGGGGCCTCAGGCGAGGGCCTCCGGGTCGGCGAAGGGGTCCTGTGCGGCTGCGTGGGAACGGACGTCGGCGTCGACCCGCGGGTCGCCCGCGTCGGCGTGGTAGTCGCCCGGCGAGGTCGCGTCGGCGCCGTTGGAGACCTTGACCGCGTTCAGGACCAGCGTGAGCACCACGGCCACCGCGACGTTGAGGACGAAGGCCGTCATCGCGATGTAGCCCATCTGCCCGATGCCGGGGATGAGCGCCAGGGAGCCGCCGAAGTGACCGCCGGTCGTGGGACTGATGACCTTGTACGCCTCGACCGTGCCGTAGACCATCGCGACCGCCCAGCCGGCCAGCAGCGCCCACCGGTGGAACCAGCGGGTGTAGAGGCTGAAGACGACGGCCGGGAAGATCTGGAGGATCCAGATGCCGCCGAGCAGCTGGAAGTTGATCGCGTTCTGCTTGTCCATCGTGAGCACGAAGACGAGCGCGAACGCCTTGACCACCAGCGACATGATCTTCGAGACCTTGGCCTCCTGCTGCGGCGTCGCGTCCGGCTTGAGCCACTCCTTGTAGATGTTGCGGCTGAAGGTGTTCGCCGCGGCGATCGACATGATCGCGGCGGGGACGAGCGCGCCGATCGCGATCGCCGCGAAGGCGACGCCCGCGAACCACGCCGGGAAGGCGCTCTCGAAGAGCTGGGGGATCACCAGCTGGGCGTTGCCGCCGAGGTCCTTCTTCAGGTCGATGCCGTAGGCGATGGCCACCCAGCCGAGCAGCGCGAGCAGCCCCAGCAGGAAGGAGTACGCCGGCAGGATGGCCGCGTTGCGCCGGATCGTGTTGCGGCTCTTCGACGACAGCGACGCGGTCACCGAGTGCGGGTACATGAACAGCGCCATGGCCGACCCGAGGGCGAGGGTCGCGTAGGCCCAGTGGGTCGTGCTGACCGACATGAAGGTGCCGGTCGGCTTGCCGGTGGTCGCGCTGGTCGCGTCCATCTTCGCCTTGGCCGCGCTGAAGACGTGGCTCCAGCCGCCGACGTGGTGGGGCAGGTAGATGACCGCGACGATGATGACGAGGTAGATCAGGATGTCCTTGACGAAGGCGATGACCGCCGGCGCCCGCAGCCCGCTGGTGTAGGTGTACGCCGCCAGCACCGCGAACGCGATGAGCAGCGGCAGGTCCTTGGTCAGCCAGCTACCGCTCCCGCCGAGGCCGGCGACCGTCAGGACGGCCTGGATGCCGACCAGCTGCAGCGCGATGTAGGGCATCGTCGCCAGGAAGCCGGTGACCGCGACCGCGAGCGACAGCGGCCGCGAGTCGTAGCGGCCGCGGATGAAGTCCGAGGTCGTGATGTAGCCGTGCCGGTGGCTGACCGACCACAGCCGCGCCATGAAGACGAAGACGATCGGGTAGAGGATGATCGTGTAGGGCACCGCGAAGAAGCCCGCGACCGCGCCGGTCGCGAACATCGCCGCCGGCACCGCCACGAACGTGTACGCCGTGTAGAGGTCGCCGCCGAGCAGGAACCACGTGACGACCGTGCCGAACTTGCGTCCGCCCAGGCCCCACTCCTCGAGGCTGTCCAACGACTCGGCGCGCTTGAAGCGCGTGGCCAGGAAGCCGGCGACGGTCACCAGCAGGAACAGCACGATCAGGACGGTCAGCGCCGTCCCGTTGACCCCGGAGGTCGCGCTCAGGGGCAGCAGCAGCGCTCTCACCGGTCACGCTCCTTGCGGCCGGCCGACAGGGTGACCCGGTAGGCGCCGTAGGTGAAGCCCGCGCACAGGAACACCCACAGGAACTGGTACCAGAAGAAGAACGGGAAGCCCCACAGCGTCGGGTCCGTCTTGGAGTACGTCGGCACGGCCATCAGCGCGACGACGGGGATCGCCAGCAGGATCCCCGCGACGACCAGCCTCACCGTCCGCCCGTTGCTCTGCGGGGATTCGGGTGGGGTGGGTGGGTCCTGGTTCCCGAGTGTCATGGGCCGACCCTATCGGGATGTGACGGGCGTCACGCAGCCCCAGATCGCCGAGTGGTGCACCCGCCGCGCCGAACGGCGTACCTCGCGCGCCACAATCGGACCATGACCGGAATCGACCTGATGGCGAGCCCGCCGCCCACCCACCTGCCCGAGGACCCCGCCGCCGGTGCGATCGCCGCGGGCGAGGCGCCGATGGACGTCGTACGACGCAACCCGGCGTCGCCGCTCGCGTGGGCGACGCTGGCGGCGCTGGCGGCCTCGCGCGACGAGGACCCGGTGACCGTCTACGCCTACGCCCGCGTCGGCTACCACCGCAGCCTGGACCTGCTGCGCCGCAACGGCTGGAAGGGTCACGGCCCGGTGCCGTGGGAGCACGAGCCCAACCGCGGCTTCCTGACCTGCCTGGCCCTGCTCGCCACGGCCGCCCGTGCGATCGGCGAGACCGACGAGTGGGAGCGCTGTGCGGACTTCCTGCGCGACTCCAGCCCGACGGCCGCCGAGCAGCTGCTGGGCTGAGCGCGGTCCGACGCCGGGGTCAGGCGCTGCGGGACAGGCCCGGGCCGTAGGTCCGGTGGGTGCCGCGGCCGTCGCGCTTGGCGACGTACAGCGCCTCGTCGGCGCGGATCAGCGCGGTCCGCGGGGTGCGATGGGCGACCTCGAGGTCGGCGAAGGCCGCGACGCCGACCGATCCCGTCACGCCGTGCGCGGGGGCGATCCCGCAGTCGACGCCGGCCGCGGCGACGGCCGCGACGATCTCGCGCGCGACGGCGTCCAGCGCCGCATGGTCGCCCTGGCAGAGCATCACGGCGAACTCGTCGCCGCCGAGCCTGCTCACGGCGCCGGTCTCGGTCACGATCGCACCGACCCGCTTCGCCACGGCGATCAGCAGCTGGTCGCCGGCGTCGTGGCCGAGGCTGTCGTTGACCGCCTTGAAGTGGTCCACGTCGACGATCATCAGCGCGCCGCCGAGCGGTCTGCTCGTCTCCAGCTCGGCGAGCACGGCGGCCAGCTCGCCCTCGAAGCGGCGGCGGTTCCAGATGTCGGTGAGCGGGTCGTGGTCGGCGAGGTGGCGCGCGAGCTGCTCGGCCTTGCGCAGCGCGCGCTCGGCCTCGACCCGCGCGGTCACGTCCACGGCGAACCCGCCGATCCCGAGCACCGACCCGTCGACGTCGTACACGGGGAACTTGGTGACCTGGTACTCGTGGTTGGAGCCGGTCGGCCTGAGCATGGTCGTGACCGGCTTGCGCTCGGCAAGGGCCTTGATCTCGGTGGGCAACAGCTTGTCGTCGTCGCGGATGGGCGGTCGGAAGTAGATCTCCTCGGCCGAGGAGTCCTCGCCCAGCCTCGGCGACCGGTTGTAGCGGATCAGGCGGCCGTGCGAGTCGCGCATGGTCAGCGCCGCGGGGACGCTGTCGAAGATCGCCTCCAGCTGGCGCTGGATCCGGCTGCGCTCGACGTCGACGTGGTGGATCGAGGACGCGGTGACGGTGACGACCACGACGAGGAGCGCCGCCATGCTGCCGGCGAACAGCGAGAGGCCGAGGTTCATGCCGAACCAGCCGTTCTTCTGGCCGACGAGCGTGATCAGGCCCATCGCGGGCGGCGCCAGCACCACCGGCGGCAGCAGTCGTCGTACGACGGTGCCGGTCGCGCCGTGGTCCCACAGGTAGGACAGCGGGACCCTGCGCGCGTGCATCGCCCCGAGCCCGACGGCCAGCAGCAGCACGATCAGCGCGCTCGGCGCGGCCATGCCGCCCCGGCCGTTGACCGAGGTGAGCTCGGGCGCCTGGAAGAGCCAGCCCACCTCGAGGGTCAGGACCACGACCGCGAACGCGGCGGTCGCCACGCCGCCGAGACGTGCCGGCCCGGGCCGGGACGACCCCGAGGGCAGCCGCGCCAGTCCGAACAGGACGAGCGCCATCGCCACCTGCGGCGACGGCCGGCCGGGCTCGGTCGGCGAGATGCTGTCGTGCACGAGCAGCTGGTCGATCCCGAGCGAGTGCCCGCTGATCCACTCGAACAGCGACGCGCCTCCGATCAGCAGCGGTACGACGGCGGCCCACCGCCAGCGCGGGCCCGCGCCCAGCAGCGACACCCCGGCGAACGCGGCGCCCAGCGCGGAGTTCGCCTTCATCGGGTGGAGGCTGTAGGGCAGGTGCTCGATGACCGAGAAGTGCCGCATCCACGCCAGGAGCACCGCGGCGCCGAGGACGGCGGCGGCCCCTCCGGCGTACGACCGCACGTGCCCGACCCAGACGGGGGTCGGGTCGGGGACTGCGGTTCCGGATGGGGCCACGCTGACCGCCTACGCGTCGAGCGTCCGCGCGGTGCGCGCCGCTTCCGCGAGTGGGACGCCCCGGCCGTAGCGATAGCCCTGCACCTGGTCGCAGCCCCGCGCGCGGAGGTACGCCTCCTGCTCCTCGGTCTCGACGCCCTCCGCGACCACGGTCATTCCCAGCGCGTGGGCCATCACGATGATCGCGTCGACGATCGCGGCGGTCTCGTCGCGGTCGGCGATCGGCTGCACGAACGAGCGATCGATCTTGATCTTGTCGACCGGGAAGCGGGTCAGGTAGGCGAGGCTGGAGTAGCCCCGGCCGAAGTCGTCGACGATGACCTGGACCCCGAGGTCGCGCAGCGTGTGCAGGGCCGCCATCGACTCGGCGTTCTCCTCGAGCAGGATGCCCTCGGTGATCTCGACGCCGAGCTGGTCTGGCGCCAGGCCCACCTCCTCCAGCGCCGCGGCGATCCCGGCGGCGGAGTCGCGCCGGTGCAGCTGGCGCGGCGAGACGTTGACGGCGAGGTTGAGCGGACGGCCGAGCGCCTGCTGCAGGTCGAGGAGGTCCGCACACGCGCGGCGGAGCACCCACTCGCCCAGCTGCAGGATCAGGCCGCTGTCCTCGGCGACCGGGATGAACCGGTCGGGGGAGACGGCGCCGTACTCGGAGCTCTGCCAGCGCGCCAGCGCCTCGAAGCCGATCAGCTCGCCGTCGGCGAGGTCGAACTGGGGCTGGTAGACGACCGACAGCTCACCGTGCCCCAGCGCGTGCCGGAGCGCGCCGGAGAGCGCCAGCTTGTCGTTGGTCTCCTCCTGCATCGAGGTGTCGAACCAGCGGACGGTGTCGCGGCCGGCGGCCTTCGCGCGGAACATCGCGGCGTCGGCGTGCCGCAGCAGCGTCGCCGGGCTGCCGCCGTCGGTGGGGTACACCGTCGCGCCGACGCTGGCCGTCGCCACGAGCTCGTAGCCACGGACGTCGACGGGCGCCAGCAGCGAGGCCAGCATGTCCTCGATCCTGGGCGTCAGCTCGGTGCCGGGCAGCAGGTCGGTCAGGATCACCACGAACTCGTCGCCGCCGAGGCGGCCGACGATGTCGCTGCTGCGCGCCCAGCCCCGCAGCCGGTCGGCCACGGCCAGGAGCAGCTCGTCGCCCAGGTGGTGGCCGAGGGTGTCGTTGACCCGCTTGAAGTGGTCGAGGTCGAGCAGCAGGACAGCGACCCGGGTGCCGGCCTCGTCCGCCCGGCCAACCGCCTCCTCGAGGCCACGGAGCAGGTGCTCGCGGTTGGGGAGGTTGGTGAGCGGGTCGTGGAGGCGCAGGTGGTCGACCTGGCGGTAGGCCTCGACACGGTTGGTGATGTCGGAGGACACGACGAGGTAGCCGGTGGCGTGGCCGTCGGCGCCGCGGAGCAGCACCACCTCCTCGCTGACCGGCACGACGGACCCGTCCTTGCGCCGGTAGGACCACTCGATCTCGGCGTCGATGTCGCGCAGCGCGGGGTTGCCGTCGTCGTCGTGCATCCGCTCGTGCACGTCGATGACGGTGATCGGGCCGCCGACCAGCTCGGACTGCTGGTAGCCGAGCAGCCGCTCGGCCGCCGGGTTCGCGGTGACGACCCGCCCGTCGAGGTCGGTGGCGATCACCGAGATGGGCAGCGTGGCGATGATGTCGCGCATCAGGCGCGCCTGCCGCGCCTCGTCGGCCGCGCTCTGGCCGCGCCTGCGCTCGCTGATGTCGAGCACCGAGGCGAGCACGTGCGGCTGCTTGCCGAGGACGACGGGGCTCAGACCGACCTCGACCGGCACGTGCGTGCCGTCCTTGCGCACGCCGTACATCTCGCGGCCGGCGCCCATCGTGCGCTTGCTCGGATGGGTGGCGAAGAGTGCCCGGTGGCTCTGGTGGAAGCCGCGGCCGGTGTCGGGGACCAGGTCGTCGACCCACATCCGCATCAGCTCGTCGCGCGAGTAGCCGAACGAGCGCTCGGCCTCGCGGTTGACCAGCACGATCCGGCCGGAGGAGTCGACCAGCACGAGCGCGTTCGGCGCGGCCTCGACGAGGAGGCGCATGTGCGCGTCGGGCAGTCCGGTGGGCGGAGGGCCCTGGTCCTGCGCGTGGGTGGCGTCGTCGCCGTCCATCCTGGAACTCCCCGTCCTCGGCCGATCGGAGCCGACCTCCTCGATCCTAGGTGCCGTGCGGTGACGGCGTACCGGATTCGGCGTACCTGCCGCCGGCCGAGGTGCCTGCGTCCGTCGCCGCCATCCGTGGCGACGACCTCTACACCCGGTCCTTCGGTCGCGGCCGCCCCGGCATGAGCGCTTGCGGCCCCGAATCCTTCCCTGACACGCTGGACGACGACCGGTCCCGAACGGGGGCGCGGCCTGGATCCGGGACCTTGTCCCGCACTCCGCGGCCGGTCGCTCAGCGTTGTGGCGTTGCCGTCCCGGGCAGGTCGAGGGTCGATAGCGTCTGGCGCGAGGAGGTTCGAGAGATGCGGGGACTGCAGCGCCTGGTAGGGCTGCTCATCGCCGGTGCGGCCGTGGGAGGCGCCGCGCTGCTGTGGTGGGCGACGTCGGGCTCGGGGGATCGCTACACCGAGCGCCCGCACAGCCGGGTGGTGCTCGGCGTGTGGCGCGTCCTCTACGACAACGAGGCTCCGAGCGTTCGGACCCTGCTGGCCGCCGTCGGGCTGGCGCTGCTGCTCGCCGCGGCGGTCGCCGTCATCGAGCAGCGCATCCTCACCCGTCAGCGCCGCAGCCTCGACGCCGTACGGCTGCCGCTGTCGCCGCGCGCGGTCATGGCCGCCACCCGCGGTGAGTACGCCGGACCGGTGACCGTCACCGTGCTGATCCCCGCCCACGACGAGGAGCGCAGCATCGGTGGCACGATCGCCTCGCTGCAGGCGCAGTCCCATCCGCCCGAGCGGATCATCGTGGTCGCCGACAACTGCACCGACGGCACCATCGGGATCGCCCGCGCGGCAGGCGTGGAGGTCTTCGAGACGGTCGAGAACGACCGCAAGAAGGCCGGTGGTCTGAACCAGGTGCTCAAGCGGATGCTGGCGGGTCAGGGAGACAACGACCTGGTCATGATCATGGACGCCGACACGATGCTGGACGACGGCTTCCTGGAGGGCGTCGTACGCCGGATGAGCGACGACCGGGCGCTGATGGCGGTCGGCGGGCTCTTCTACGGCGAGGAGGGCTTCGGGCTGATCGGCCAGTTCCAGCGCAACGAGTACACCCGCTACGCCCGCGAGCTGCGCCGACGTCGCGGCAAGGTCTTCGTGCTGACCGGCACCGCCTCGGTGTTCCGGCCCCGTGCCCTGCGCGCCGTGGCGAGCGAGCGCGGGCGCAGCCTGCCGGGCGTGCCCGGCGACGTCTACGACACCCTCGCGCTGACCGAGGACAACGAGCTCACCCTGGCGCTCAAGAGCCTGGGCGCGCTGATGATCTCGCCGGCCGACTGCACCGTCGTCACCGAGGTCATGCCGACCTGGCGCAACCTGTGGACCCAGCGGTTGCGCTGGCAGCGCGGCGCGCTCGAGAACCTCGGCGCCTACGGCCTGCGTCCCCAGACGTTCCGCTACTGGGTCCAGCAGCTCGGCATCGGGTACGGCGTGATCGCGCTGGCCGGCTACATCGTCCTGATCACCCTCACGGTGCTCGCGAGCAACGGATGGGTCTGGTTCCCGTTCTGGCTCGGCGTGGGCGCCGTCTTCATCGTCGAGCGGCTCGCCGGGGTGTGGGCCGGTGGCTGGCGCGCCCGGCTGCTCGCCCTGACGCTCTTCCCCGAGCTCTTCTACGCGATGTTCCTCGACGTGGTCTACGTCAAGGGCATCATCGACATCTCGCTCGGTCGCAGGGCCGCGTGGGGCCATGTCGTCCGCGCCCCCGCCCAGCCGCGTGAGGACCAGAGCACGGAGCTGGTCCGATGACGCCGCTGGGGATCCTGCTGCCGCAGAGCCTGATGCACTCGTCCTGGTTCGGCGTGCTCGCGGCCTTCGTCGCGGTCAACACCGTCGTCTACGTCGTGCTCGCGCTGGCCAAGTCGCTGCCGAAGATCCACCCGGCCGACTGGCTGCCGCGCCGCTACGAGCGTTCCGAGACGCGCAGCATCCATCCGGACGGGCCTGTCTGAGAGCGTGCGCGAACCGGCCGGGGCCGGTGACTCAGGGGGCAGGAGTGATCAGCGAGCGGACCTTCTGCTCGCCCAGCGCAGCGAACAGCGTCGGCAGCCGCGGACCCCGCTCGGCGTCGACCAGCAGGTTGTAGAGCAGCCGGAAGAACGCCTTCTGCCCGGCCTTGACCTCGTCGGTCGGCCCGTCCTCGAGGCCCAGCCCGAGCGCCAGCTTGGGCACGCCGTAGATCACGGTGGTCAGCGCGTCGGCGTCGGTGAAGTCGGCGGGCAGGTGCGCCAGGAGCAGGTCCAGCCAGCGCCTCTCGTCGTCGGCGAGAGCGCCGAGCCGGTCGGTGGCGGGGGAGTCGCGCACGGTGGTGCGGTCCTCGGGGTCGACGTACGACGTGATCCAGGTGGCCGCCTTGGTCAGCCGCGGCTCGAGGTCGGTCTCGGTCGCGCCGACGGTGCGTGCGGTGATCTCGCGCGATCCCGCGGTCACGTCGGCGACCGAGGACAGCATCCGGAACGGCACCACGACGGACGGCGTCGCCAGCCTGCCGGCCGACGCGGTCGAGGAGGCGCGCTCCCAGGCGAGCACCGCGGCGTCGCGCTTCTCGGGGATCGCGGCCTTCTTGGTCAGTGCGTCCCACTCGTCGTACAGCCGCAGGACCTCCTGACCGAAGTCGACGTTGAAGGCCTGCTTCGGCTGTCGGCGGACGTAGAGCCAGCGCAGGATCGGCGCCTCGAGGATCCGCAGTGCCTCGGCCGCGGTCGGTACGCCGCCCTTGGACGAGCTCATCTTCGGCATGCCGGCGACGCCCACGAACGAGTAGCCGACGAAGCTCGGCGCGGTGCCGCCGAAGATCGGGCCGACGAGCTCCTTGCCGACGGTGTAGCTGGAGCCCGGTGACGCGTGGTCGACGCCGCCGGGCTCGAAGTGGACGCCCTCGTAGGTCCAGCGCATCGGCCAGTCCACCTTCCACACGAGCTTGCCCTCGTCCTGGGTGGCCACGTTGGTCACGTGGGACTCGCCGCAGGCGGTGCAGGTGTAGGAGAGATCGGTCGTCTCGTCGTCGTACGCCGTGATGGTGACCGTGTCGCGTCCGCAGCCGCGGCAGTAGGGCTTGTAGGGGAAGCGGGCGAGCAGGTCGGCGCCGGTGACCTCCTCCTCGGCGGTGGTCTCGACGGGCTCGGCGTCCTCGGTCGGCGCCGCCTTCTTCGTGCGGAAGCGGCCGAGCACCTCGTCGATCTCGGCGCGCTTGCGGATCGCGGTCAGGATCTGCTCGCGGTAGGTGCCGGCGCGGTACATCTCGGTCTGCGACACCTCGACCATCTCGCAGCCCATCTCGGCCAGTGCGGCGCGCAACGGAGCCTTGTAGCGCTCGGCCCAGCTCGCGAACTCGCCGGTCGGGTCCGGCACGGCCGACAGCGGCTTGCCGATGTGCTCGGCCCAGCTCGGGTCGACACCGGCCGGCACCTTGCGGAAGCGGTCGTAGTCGTCCCAGCTGTGCAGGTGGCGCACGTCGATCCCACGTCGGCGGATCTCCTCGGCCACGAAGTGCACCGTCAGGAACTCGCGCAGGTTGCCGAGGTGGATCGGCCCGGACGGGCTGATGCCGGACGCACAGGTGATCAGCTCGGGCAGCGTGCCGCCGTTCGACTGCTCGGCGTGCCGGAGCGCCAGATCGGCGGTCCGGGTCACCCAGTCGGTGGGGTCCTGCTGCTGGTCGCGCTGTCCTCGTGCCACGGCGTGACAGCCTAGATCGCTAGGCCTCCGGCACCACCATCGAGTACGCCGACGGCAGCACCTTCCACGTACGCGACCGGACCGGGCCGTCGATCTCGCCGTCGCTGTTGAGCTCGAACTCGTCGCCGCTGACGCGGATCGTCTCCCCGCGCAGCATCTGGACGTCGCCGCGCTGGCTGTGGCTGCCGAAGGGCAGCCGGAGCGCGTAGCCGAGCCGCGCGACGTGGGAGCCGGGGGTCGCGACCAGGATGTCGGCCTTGCCGTCGTGCGGCTGGGCGGCGGGGGTCAATCGCGTCCCGCCCCCGGTGGAGCTGCCGTTGCCGACGGCGACCATGAGGGCAGGCTCGTCCTCGTCGAGGACCAGCCTGCCGTCCACCTCCACGCGCAGCCGCAGGCTCGGTGGGTCGAGGGCGGTGAGGACCGCTCCGATGGGGTAGCCGAGCTTGCCCAGGTTGACCTTGCCGAGCCCGATCGCGCCGAGCCGCTCCTTCCAGCGGGCGCCCTTCTTCCCGGCCTGCGCGCCCGCCCCCAGGTGCACGCTGTTGACGGTGACCTGCCCGTGGTCGTCGACGACCAGGTCGACCGGCTGCGCGCGACCGGTGGCTGCGACCCCCGCCGCTGCCCGCGGGTCGAGCGGGATCTCGAGCGTCCGCGCGAAGTCGTTGCCGGTGCCGAGCGGGATCAGCCCGATCTCCTGGCCGCGCAGCTGGTCGAGCCGGTGCAGCGCGGCGACCGCCGCATGGATGCTGCCGTCGCCTCCCGCGATCACGATGCGCTCGTCGTCCGGGCTCCCGGTGAGAGCCGCCGCGAGCTCGTCGGGACCGGACGTCTCGCGCACCTCCACCTCGGCGTGCTCGCGCAGGATCGCGACCGCGGCGTCCAGCGCCTGCTCGTCGGCCGTGCCGGCGCCGGCGTTCGCGATCACCAGGATCCTGCTGGGCTGGACCATGGGTTCACTCTAGAGTTCGGCGCCATGGGAACGAGCCGCCGCTGGACCGCCCGCGAGCTGGTCGATCTCGTGCTCGATGACGGCAGCTACGAGTCGTGGGACGAGCCGATCGACATCAGCCGCCACGCCGCCGACTACCAGGACGCGCTGCGGGCGGCCGCCGAGAAGGCCGGCACCGACGAGTCCGTGATCACCGGTCGTGGCACGGTCCGGGGCAGGCCGGTCGCCTTCGTGGCGAACGAGTTCCGGTTCCTGGCAGGCTCGATCGGCATCGCCGCCGCCACCCGCATCGCCGCCGCCGTACGACGCGCGACGGCCGAGCGCCTGCCCGTGCTCGCGACCACCGCCTCGGGTGGCACACGGATGCAGGAGGGCACGCCGGCGTTCCTGCAGATGGCCGAGATCTCTCGGGCGCTGATGGAGCACCGCGCGGCCGGGCTGCCCTACCTCGTGCACCTCCGCCACCCCACGACCGGCGGCGTCTACGCCTCGTGGGGGTCGCTCGGGCACGTCACGGTCGCCGAGCCCGGAGCCCTGGTCGGATTCCTCGGGCCGAAGGTCTTCGAGGCGCTCAACGGCGAGCCGTTCCCCGAGGACGTGCAGACGGCGGAGAACCTCGCTGCCAAGGGGGTCATCGACGCCGTCGTACCCGCCGAGGACCTGCCGGAGATCGTCGACCGGGCGCTGGGCGTGCTGGTCGATCCGCCGACCGCTCCCGCCCTCGAGCGTCGTACGCCCGTCGAGCCCGGCACCGCCCGCGACCACCCGGTCTGGGACGACGTCGAGGCCACCCGCGCCCGCCGTGCCGGCGTCCGCGACCTCCTGAGGTACGGCGCCGGCGGGACCGTCCGCCTGCGCGGCACCGACGAGGGCGAGCGCGACGACTCGGTGCTGATCGCGCTGACCCGGCTGGACGGCCGGCCCTGCGTGCTGGTCGGGCAGGACCGGGAGCGTCAGGGCGATGCCCATCCGATGGGCGCCGGCGCGCTGCGCGAGGCCCGCCGCGGCATGGCGCTGGCCGAGGAGCTCGGCCTGCCGCTGGTCACCGTCGTCGACACCCCGGGCGCGGAGCTCTCCCGGGAGGCCGAGGAGGGGGCGATCGCGGGCGAGATCGCGCGCTGCATCGGCACCCTCGTCTCGATGCGCGTCCCGACCGTGTCGGTGATCCTCGGCCAGGGCTGCGGCGGAGGAGCGCTCGCCCTCGTGCCGGCGCGGACCGTCCTCGCGGCCGAGCGCGGCTGGCTCTCCCCGCTGCCGCCCGAGGGCGCCTCGGTGATCGTCCACGGCGTGGTCGACCATGCCGCCGACATGGCCGAGAAGCAGGGCATCGGGGCGCTCGACCTGCTCGCGGGCGGCCGGCTGGACGGCGTCGTGCCCGAGCGCGACGGCGACTCGGCGGCGGACCTCGCGCGGGCCGTCGCCGCCGAGATCGCGTTCAGGCTCGGCGCATGAGGAGCGGGCGGCTCGAGGCGTTCAGCGACGGCGTTCTCGCGATCGTCATCACGATCATGGTGCTCGGGCTGCGGGCGCCGAGGGGCGTGGGCTGGCACGCGCTGTTCGACACCAGCGGGCTGGGGCTGGTGACCTACCTCGTCAGCTTCGTGTACGTCGGCATCTACTGGAACAACCACCACCACCTGTTCCAGCTCGTCGACCACGCCGACGGCGCGGTGCTGTGGGCGAACCTGCACCTGCTGTTCTGGCTCAGCCTCTTCCCGTTCTCGACCTCGTGGCTGGACCACAGCCGGCTCGCCCAGGTGCCGACCATCGTCTACGGCGCGAATCTGCTCGCCGCCGCGATCGCCTACTTCCTGCTCCAGCGCGCGATCATGCGCACGCCCTCGGGCGACCGCGCCCGGGCCGCGCTCGGCGTCGACCTCAAGGGCAAGGTCTCTCCCGTCGTGTACGTCGCCGGGATCCTGGCCGCGCTCTGGGTGCCGTGGGTCGGTCTGGTCCCGCCGGTGGTGGTCGCCCTGATGTGGCTGGTGCCGGACCGCCGCGTCGAGAAGTTCCTCGCCGAGGAGCGCGAGCTCCTCGGCCGGGACGAGTGACCGGCGGCTTGCTGCTGGCCCTCGGCCGGCCCGTGGCCGGGCTCGCGGACATCCGGCGCCGCCGGCCCGGTTTGGTAGCGTGACGCCGCAACGGCCCCGGTCTCCCGGGGCCTTGCCACGACAACACCGAGTGGTGCGTTGAGCAGCCGGCCCGATCAGGCGGACCGGAGGGACTCCGTCCCGTAGAAGGAGCAGGCACAGTGCCGGCAATCGTGATCGTCGGAGCCCAGTGGGGCGACGAGGGCAAGGGCAAGGCGACCGACCACCTGGGCAGCCAGGTCGACTACGTCGTGAAGTTCAACGGCGGCAACAACGCCGGCCACACGGTCGTCATCGGCGACCAGAAGTTCGCCCTCCACCTGCTGCCCTCGGGCATCCTGACGCCCGGCTGCACCCCGGTCATCGGCAACGGCGTCGTCGTCGACATCGACGTGCTGTTCGAGGAGATCGAGGGCCTCGAGGCGCGCGGCGTCGACACCAGCGGGCTCAAGCTGAGTGCCAACGCCCACGTCATCGCCGACTACAACCGCACCATCGACAAGGTCACCGAGCGGTTCCTCGGCTCGCGCCGCATCGGCACCACCGGCCGCGGCATCGGCCCGACGTACGCCGACAAGATGAACCGCATCGGCATCCGGGTCCAGGACCTCTTCGACGAGAAGATCCTGACCGCGAAGGTCGAGGGCGCGCTGGAGCTCAAGGGCCAGATCCTCACCAAGATCTACAACCGGCGCGCGCCCTCGGTCGAGCAGACCGTCGAGGAGCTGCTGGCCCACGCGGAGCGGCTCTCGCCGTACGTCTGCGACACGGGGCTGCTGCTCGGGCAGGCGCTCGACCGCGACGAGGTCGTCCTGCTCGAGGCCGGCCAGGCCACGCTGCTCGACGTCGACCACGGCACCTACCCGTTCGTCACGTCCTCGTCGGCGACCTCCGGCGGCGCGTGCACGGGCTCGGGCATCCCACCGACCCGCATCGACCAGGTCATCGCGATCGCGAAGGCCTACACCACCCGCGTCGGCGAGGGCCCGTTCCCGACCGAGCTGCACGACGACAGCGGCGAGTTCCTGCGCAAGGCCGGCTGGGAGTACGGCACCACCACCGGCCGTCCCCGTCGCTGCGGCTGGGTCGACACCGTCATCACCCGCTACGCCGAGCGGGTCAACGGCGTCACCGACTTCGTGCTCACCAAGCTGGACGTGCTCACCGGCCTCGAGCAGGTCCCCGTCTGCGTCGCGTACGACGTCGACGGCGTCCGCCACGACGAGATGCCGGTCAACCAGAGCGACTTCCACCACGCGACGCCGATCTATGAGTACCTCCCCGGCTGGTGGGAGGACATCTCCGACGCCCGCGACTTCGCCGACCTGCCGAAGAACGCGCAGGCCTACGTCGAGCGGGTCGAGGAGCTCTCCAACGCCCGCATCTCCGTGATCGGCGTCGGCCCCGAGCGCGAGCAGGCCGTCGTGCGCCACGCGCTGCGCTGAGCCTGGCTCCACCGATCCCTCGCTACTGCGCGGCACCACACGGGCGCGCTGGCGGCGTTGGGCACGCTCGATGGTGCAACCAGACCGCCGTCGCGCGCCCGCCTTGCCATCACACCCGTCTGGTGCCGCTCGCCACGCGAGGGATCGG
>Ga0123352_10000435_pt1 | contig 50671 bp, 46 predicted proteins | sample TergutLab28metaG_FD_89700 | JGI IMG/M metagenome (GOLD analysis project Ga0123352, IMG submission 89700) | Labiotermes labralis P1 segment gut microbial communities from Petit-Saut dam, French Guiana - Lab288 P1 | ecosystem: Host-associated > Arthropoda: Insects > Digestive system > Gut ... | reverse complement strand
GTCGGCTCTTGGCCGCCGTAGAATGAGAAACCGCTCCACAGCATCTGCTGATAGTATAGGGCTGTCAATACAAATCTAAACGAAAGGAAAGTATGATGAACCCTATGTTTTCATTATACAAGATTGAGATATTATAAGTGTTGATTACTTCAATATCTATAGAGTAGCTGCAAAACTATAGTCCTGATAAAAAACAGCCTCTCCTTGTATAGGAGAGGCTTAGATTATAGAAAAAACCTGTTAAATGTTTTTAAGCGTCGCTGACTCTACTGCGCCGAAGGCGTTGTGTCCGCAAGCCGGGCTTTGCCCGGCTGAAGACTTTGTCTTCAGCCTTAGCCTCTCCTTGCACAGGAGAGGCTGTTTTACTTAGCAATCAGTTTTATCTATCAGAGTTGCTTTTAGTTTCGCAAGTAGAAAGCTCTCCAATCTTGTTATACTTTCTAATGTACTTTCTACGGAATTGTTAATGCACAATAGTTCTTTTATTGTTATGTTTGGGATTTTAAGGGCGGCTTTCACTTTTTCTGCTTCTGCACAAATTAAATGAGCAATTGCTTTTTCTTCTAAAGCTATAGAGTAAATCAGTTCATTAATAGATTGTTCGAAGGTATGGTCGAATAAATTATCCGTACATTCTTCAATTTCATTTATGTTATCAGTAGGCATAATATGTTCTCCTTATTGTTTTATTTTGTTTTATTGTATGCCAAGCCTATTGAAAAGGTGAATAAGCAGCTTGGAACACGCTTTATAGCTTGTGCATATTATAAAACAGGAGGTGGCTAAAATGTCTTTGTCATCATTTAGTAAGCACGAATTAAATATAACAAAGGAAGAAGCGATTACCGCTATAATAGCCTCTATAGCTAAGGAAGAGACCGCATTAGCAAGCATAATGGAGGCAGAGAGCGAGAAATTGCGTTATGCCATTGAAAAAATCAAGCCTTGTGACGAGAATATGATGTTGCTGCTAAAACTTAACCAGAGTGTGGACGATGTTATCGGACATATAGTGGATATGCAAATTGTTTTGAAAAACAAATTGCGGCTGGCATTAGGGCATTTGCCAAAACCGCCATGCCCGCCTTGTCCACCATGCCCGCCCTGTCCATGCCCAAAGCCATGTCATAAATGTTTTGCTGTTTTTTCGGCATGTATAAAATATTGCTGGTCTGGGGGAAAAACACTTAATTTACGTGAAGATTTTTGTTTTGAAAACAACAATTTTTGCTGTCTTAGAACAGAGAAGAGGCATTGCGATTATTTTATTGTCTTGCCGGCAGATAAAGGTTTTAGAGCGGAAATTGATTTTAATTTGCGTAACCTGTGCAAAGAACCTGTTGCTATTGAGTTAAAACAAGAGGCAGGCGGAATTACACTTTTTAGCAAAAAATACAGTTTTGGCGAAAATACTCAGAAGATAGAAATACGTGATGTACTTTATTTTAAGTCCGTCAGACAGCAAGATAGCCGAATATCTTTTAGATTACTTAGCGAAAAAAGTATTGAAATAAAAAAAGCTATTGTAAAGTTAACATCCAGCCATGAAGCGGCTGTTTATGAAAGAAAGGGAGAATAATGGCAGGACAATTTGTAGAAGTAACAAACTTTCAACTGACAGTTAATGGGCAGTCCATAGATACTATACACAATATGATGATGGTGAAAATATTAGTTGAATACAAAGGCAGTCCTTTAGGGATTTTTGCTGGGGATAAAATTGTAATTGAGCTTGACAATTCTGTAAATGAAGTATTTGGCATAATCGGTTTTGGTAGAAATGTCATTAACATACATGGCGATGGCGACATTGGCGTGGTAGGTACACGAACATATCGCAATGACCAAAATGGTAATTATTATTTGGAAGTAGAGTTTGACCAGGGGTATTATAACTATTTCAAAGGAGAAATGCCGGACAATATCAAAGGCTGGCTGGAGACTTCGGTATATGTCTTATATAAAAGATGGGTGCAGGAGCCAATTGCCACCCTTATGACTATAGTTATAAATGGTGTTACCATTCATAAAAATATCAATGTTGAAATTGGCGGCGGACCTTTGCCGGAGCGGTTGGATACACCCGGTCCAATCATCGGAAAATCCGGAAGGTATGGGGCTTACAGCGGGAATTTAGGCGATTTACCGGAGGTTGAGTTTAATGATTATCTGAATTTTGAACCTATTCGCTGGAATTTGCAAGTAGGATATCAAAATTTAACATGGCGTGATTTGCGGGGAACAGGCGGCGATTCGTACTATACAACCGACGATTCCCTGGAATATTCTAACAGCAATCCTAGAGGAGAAAGATATCAAAGTAATGATGAATCATACCTTATGCCTTATGCCAAGCAGTTAGGATACCCCATAGATGCCCCTTTCCATAATGAAGACTGTGTCCTTGAGGATTATTTGGTTATGGGTCCATTTGATGGTAAAATTTGCAGTTCACATGAGTATGTAAAAGACTCCTTGCGTATTATACGTGTGATGGGCAGAGAAGTAAACACATCCTGGTGGGGAAAAGACGCTTTTAGGGTATTGGCAGATAGTAATTTCCTAAAATATGACCCAAACGAACCAATAGACAGATACCTAAACGAGCTTATTTTCGAAGGCTATAGAGGGCTTACTATTAATGAGTTTTTGGAGCAAATGCATTTAGAGGGACAATTTTTAGACAAGTATACGGCAGATGATATACTGTCCTTCGCTCATGTAAACAATGGAGAGGCACCTGGAACACCTGACCCGGATGACACAAATCAAATCCCTTATTTTAAATTGTTGCTGGGCAATATGCATTTTAATAGTAGTACAGCACAAACTGTAAATTTAATCGGATTTGACAACAGCACGGTTTTTGAAGACATTCCTGCAAAAAACCTCCCTTATGCTTATTTAGTATATTACGATACAAAGGCCATAGAAGCAGTATTTAATCATGATGGTTTTCATTATAACAATTCCGCGTCATTTAAGTTTAGTGATGAAATCCGAACTGCCTTTAGCATTGATTTATGGATAAAACTTGAAGATGGCAGCGGTGGCAGCGGTAATACAACGGAAGTTAGAATTAAAAAGTTAAATGAAAATGGGCTGCCCCTTGCCAATATAGAGTTTACTTTAACCCAGACAAATATTTTGCCGCCCCATATACGACGAGCATATACTACCATAAATGGCACGGCATCGTTTACTTTGCGTGCAGGAGAATATACTCTAAGTGAAGAAGATACTTCGGGTAAATATGAGGCTTTGGCTCCAATGAATTTTACAGTACGCGATACCGATATGGATGAATTATTCAACCTTAGAAGAGCCCTTGAAGGAACAGGATATAAGGATTGGGATAAATTAGGCTATCTAAATGGGGTTAATATAATCACAAATCGTGACGCGGATCCACCAGACCCGCCGGATCCTGATATTTGCAAAGTAATTCCAAGTGTTATTATGTCAATAGCAAAGCAAGAAACGGCACTTGCCTGCATTTTGAAAGCCGAGGCAAGCAAACTGCGGGATATTATCCGTCGTGATGGTGTCACTTATGAGGAGCTTATGGAAGCAAATCGCTCCCTTATTCAGTTTATTGATGCAGCAACAAGATTTGAGATGGTGCTGTATGCAAAGTTGAATGCTTTGCCTATTAAAAAATGTTTGCATAAAAAAGATCAAGACACAGAAGAGTAGTACAATTTTAAAAGCGGCAAGTTTTATGCTAAAACCCTAATAACCGATTATTTCAATTATTTCATTTCCTCTCATCATTAGGGGCGCATATAGGCTAGCCAACTCAAAATCCTCATTATTCGGATATAGAGCTGGCTAGTTTGTTTTTTACAGTATAACCATTGGCAGTAAGCTCCCCAAGACCTTTATTAAAATTTTCAGCTTTCATAAGAATATAGTCTGTATCGTATGTGTTGATATAACGAATATGCTGATTCCCGCATCTGCTAATATATTTGAAATCTTTGCCACTACTCCAATTAACCCAAAATCTAATATCCCTGATACTCGGATTGCTTTCCAGCCGCTTTCAACTTCTATTGTATTTGCAGGAATATAAGCGGATTTACAAACGAGGGAAATTTCATCGGTGGTTTTTGCAACAAATAACAATTCCCTTGAGAAGTCTATTTGTTCAATACTTGATACTTTACATACAGAAAAATCACCTTCTATTTTTTGCAATTCCATATTTATCTCTCCTATTTTTATAGTAATTATAACATATATAGTCAAATTGACTATAAGCTCGCTTTTTTTACAGGGCAAACCCATGAAAAAATAATTACTGAGATTTGTAATTTGCATCGCAGATTTTAATCGATTTGACGGAATTTATTTCCGTCAAATCGCAAAAGTTTGCAAAGTTTCGTAGGCATTTTGCAAACTTACCTTAAGTTCCTCGCCGAAATCCTGATTTCGGCGCAGGGCAAACCCTTCATGGGTTTGCCCTGACTTTTTTTATATAAATTATTGAAATATCGTGCTTTTAGTAGTATACTGTAGTTTAGAGAGGTGATTTTATGACTATTAAGCGGGCACTTTCTTTTGTTATAAATACAGCTATTAGTTTAACTATGATATTGCTTTTAGTATATTTTATTATGAATTTTACAGATTTCTTTTTTAATATGGGGAGAGATTTGGCAGATGATTTAACAGGGGAGCTGCCAGATAGAGTTATAACTTTATCTGTGCCGCAAGACTCTACGATATCAGATATTGCTGCGCTTCTGGAGGATGAGGGTATAATTAGGTCGGCTTTGTTTTTCAGGCTTGAATCTATTTTAAAAGGCAATCGTCAGATTTTTGATGAAAATCAGGTTACAGTCAGTACGGATATGAGTTATAATCAGCTGATATTCGCTTTTCTTGAGCGGCATATAATAGCTGAAAATATAATTGTTACAATACCTGAAGGTGCTACAGTGGATGATATTGCCGCTTATTTGGAATATAGGGGTCTTGTTTTAGCAGAGGAATTTGTAAGAGCTTCAAATGAATCTGTATTTAATTTCCCTTTCCTCAGATATCTTCCTGATGTGTCTGAAAGGTATAACAGGCTGGAAGGGTACTTGTTCCCTGATACTTATTTTATACCTGAAAATGCCACGGCTGAGGCTATAATCCATCAAATGCTTAGCCGTTTCCAAGAAATTTATAGTATATATGCCGCTGAAGCCTATGAAAAAGGGCTGACTATGGACGAGGTAATCATTATAGCCTCAATAATAGAGCGTGAAATCCGCGTTCCTCGCGAGAGGGAGCTTGCATCTCAGGTAATCCATAACCGCCTGGCTATAGGGCAAAGGCTTGAAATGTGTTCGACTGTACTTTATGCCCTTGGGGAAAGTCGGCGCAGGCTTTTATATGTAGATTTACTGACAGTATCAGACTATAACACATATATGCACGGTGGTTTGCCTATAGGACCTATTGCAAACCCTGGGGTTGCGTGTATTAGAGCCGCCCTTCGCCCATCGGAAGGGGATCTTCTCTTTTTTGTACTTATGGATGAAAATACAGGTGAGCATTACTTTGCTAATAATTATGCGGACTTTTTAGCGGCAAGGGCAAGATATTTAGATTAGTGTTAACACACCCTGGATAAGAGGTTAATCTTGGAGATACTTGAGCCTAATATAAAAAAGTATATTGATAATGTAACAAAGAGATTTGATGGTGAAGCAGGGGAGCTGCAGGAGTATGCATATCAGAGAGGGCTGCCTATAACCAGACCCCAAACCGCAAAATTTATATCAACGCTGCTTGCGGCATTAAGACCAAAGGATGTATTGGAAATTGGCTGCTGTATTGGTTTCTCGGCTGGTCTTATGTCAGGGTTTTTAGCTAAAGGCGGGCATATTACAACCATAGAGCGTTATGATATTATGATTAAAAAAGCACGGGAGAATATAGAGCATTACGGCTGGAGGGATAAAATCACCCTTTTAGAAGGGGATGCTAAAGATATGCTTAAATCTCTTACAGTCGATGATAGAAAATTTGACTTTATATTTATGGACGCAGCAAAGGGACAGTATATAAACTTTCTGCCGGACTGTATTAAAATGCTCAATGTAGGCGGTATCCTTTTAGCTGATGATATATTAAAGGATGGTTATTTGGCTATGGAACGCTCCCAAGTGCCCCGCCGACAACGTACAACCCATAAGCGTATGCGGAAATTTGTATATGCCCTAACCCGTACTGATGGGCTTGAAACGGCTTTGCTTACTGTAGGCAGCGGACTTGCAATGTGTACTAAACTTAAGGACGATATATCTATAAACACAAAAGGATTTGAAATTGAATATGATGAATAAAAAAATCGAACTCTTAGCTCCTGCAGGGGATTTGGAGAAGCTTCATGCGGCAATAAATTACGGTGCCGATGCGATATATATGGGGGGGAAATCTTTAGGGCTTCGCGCTAAGGCTAAAAATTTTGACTTCGGTGAAATTGCCGAAGCCGTTTTTTATGCCCATTCCCACAAGGCTAAAATTTATATTACGGCAAATATTTTTGCCCATAATGATGATTTTGAAGGTATTGAAGAGTATCTTTTAGAGCTTGGTAAAATTGGGGTGGATGCTTTGATTGTCTCTGACCCTGGGATTTTTTCAATTGCTCACAAGGTTTTGCCTGAAATGGACATTCATATAAGTACCCAAGCCAATGTTACAAACAAGCATTCGGTGGAGTTTTGGCAAAATCAAGGAGCAAAGAGGATAGTCCTTGCGAGAGAGCTGTCTATTATAGAAATTAAGGAAATCCACGACAGCATAAAGACCATTGATACTTCATTTGAACTGGAGAGCTTTGTCCATGGTTCTATGTGTATATCTTATTCGGGCAGATGCTTATTAAGCAACTATATGACAGGAAAAGACGCAAACCGGGGCGAATGTACTCATCCTTGCCGCTGGAAATATAATTTGATGGAAGAAAACCGCCGTGGCGAGTACCTGCCTGTATTCGAGGATGAAAGAGGTACTTATATTTTCAACTCTAAGGACTTGTGCATGGTGCCATATTTACCGGAGTTGATTGAAGCGGGAGTTGAAAGCCTTAAAATAGAAGGGCGTATGAAATCGGCTTACTATGTTGCTTTGGTAACGGGGGTTTATAGGCAAGCTCTTGATGATTTTTTGAAAGACAGCGAGCTATATACAGCTAAAATACCTTATTATCTTTCGGAACTTAAAAAAGCAAGCCATAGGGATTTCACAACAGGTTTTTACTTTGGCAAAACTACCAGTGGCGACCAAGTTTATACAAACAGCTCTTATGTTAAAAATTATGATTTTGTAGGGATTGTTAAGAGTTATGACGAAGAAAATAACTTAGCGAAAATAGAGCAGCGCAATAAATTCTCTATCGGTGATGAAATTGAAATTATGAGGACAAACGGCGATGTTTTCACCCAATTAATAGAGAAAATATATGATGAAAAGATGGGCGAAATAGAAAGCGCGCCCCATCCCCAGCAAATTGTTTATATTGAGACAATAAAATCTGTAGGGAATTTTGATATGCTGAGGAAAAGGTTATAGGCGCAGAAACTCCATTATATCTGTCGCCTTAGGGGGGCAGCCGGGTACATACTTTGAAAAACCCTGTGTGCAATTGCCTATACCAACGCCGTCTACGCTTTTGCCCTTAAATCCTTGCCCTATATGGATATTGACCGGGGCTTTGCCTCCTAATCTATGAAGGGCATAAATTAGGGAGGAGTAACAAGCTGAGCAAGGAGCATCTTCTCTAATCAAATGTTTATATCTATCGGCTGCGAGACTGGTTTTTGCCTTTACAGCCGGTTTTTTATCTGGATTTAGCTCTAAAACTTTGGTTTTGGGTGAGTAAAAGCTACCCAGCCCCAGTTTTTTGCCATGAGATAAATAGCCTATTTCATCAGGTGTATAGCCTATAAGCTCGGTACAAAATGAATCTAGCAAAACAGGGTTTTGCCCCAGTATAATCCTGTTTGACCGGACAGGATTACCGCCTTCTTCAAAGGTTAAATCGCCGCAGATGCCATCAACTACACAGTAGCCGGTTTTTATTAGGGCATTAAGTGCCGCAATAGGCTTGTGCAGCCCCATTGAATGAAAATTCCTCTTTTCATTATCAGGTATACAGCCTTTTAAGTTTTTCATATTACAAGTCAGCCGGGTTTGGCAATGGGCCTTTAACACGGGGACGTTTATTAAAAAATCTGTCTTGAGTGCCTCATTGCAAACATTAATTTTATACTCACCGTGGGTTAGGGTAGTTACTTGGTCAGCTTTCAAATCAACAAGGGGAACGTCATATTTATGAGATAAATCCTCATATCCGCAAGCTTTAAAGGCTCTCTTCGTAGTTTCTCCAACCCAAGAACTTTCAATGATTTTTATGTCTGCTACTCCAAAGTCCTTAAGATAGCGGATTATTCCCTCGACAACCTCAGGGTGGGTAGTCGCACCGTCGGACGCCGGGCGCGCCACGACTAAATTAGGTTTTATTGCTACGGACATATTTTTGCACAGATAAGTATTAATATCAGAGGCGCATAGAGCGTCATAGGTATCTTTTACTATATCATTTATATATGCAATTACTATCATTTTAAGCCACCTCAAACTATAAAACAGGCTGCCTAAATCGGCAGCCCATAAGTAATTTAACTATTTCTCTTCTCAAGTTCAGCTTTTCTGTAAGCTACAACTTTATCCTGTACATCTTTTGGTGCCTCGTCATAACGCTCAAATTCCATTGTAAATTCGCCGCGACCTTGGGTCATTGAGCGAAGGTCAGTTGGATATTTAAACATTTCAGCAAGAGGAACCTCCGCCGCTATAACCTGCTTAGATCCCACCTTATCCATACCAAGGATACGTCCGCGGCGCTTGTTCATATCCCCCATAACGTCTCCTGTATAATCATCAGGTACAGTAACTGTTGCCTTAACAATAGGCTCAAGAAGAGTAGGCTTGGCTTTCATAAAGCCGTCTTTAAAAGCGAGAGAGGTAGCCATTTTAAATGCAAGCTCCGAAGAGTCAACGGCGTGGTAGCTGCCATCGACTAAAGTGGCTTTAAGCCCGACAACAGGATAGCCTGCGAGAGGACCTGCTTTAACATTTTCTTGTATGCCTTTTTCAACGGCAGGGAAGTATTGTCTAGGTACAGAGCCGCCGAAGATTTTTTCTTCAAATATATAATCACCTGCTGAGTCGCCGGAAGGCTCAAACTCTATGTGAACATCACCGTATTGACCGCTGCCGCCGGATTGTTTTTTGTACTTGCCCTGAACTTTAACTTTGCCTTTAATCATTTCCCTGAAAGGAACGATAGGCTCCGTAAGTTCAATTTCAAGTTTGTATTTGTTTTTAAGCTTTTGAACCAAAACGTCAAGATGGCTGTCGCCTATGCCGTAAACCACCGATTGCTTGGTTTCGGTGTCTATCTTAAATTTTAATGTTTTATCCTCATCCAAAAGTTTGGAGAAAGCCTGAGAAATCTTATCCTCATCCCCTTTGTTTTTAGGCGCAACAGACATTGACATAAGAGAAGGGGGAAGTTTAACAGCAGGGTATTGTATCGGTGCGTCTTTAGTGCAGAGAGTGTCAAAGGATTCGGAGTTTGAAAGCTTCGCCAAAGCACCAATATCGCCTACCTTAAGCTCGTCCACAGGCAATTGCTCTTTGCCGCGCATAACAAATATTTGACCGCATTTTTCGGTAGAATCTTTCCTTGGGTTATACATTTGCATATCTTTTTTAAGAGAACCGGACATAACTTTAATTAAGCTGAGCCGTCCAACATAAGGGTCAGCAATGGTTTTAAATACAAATGCTGAAAATGGTTCAGATTCAGAAGCTTTTCTTACCATTTCCTCATCATTTTTAGGGTTAATGCCTTTTTTCTCAGGAGAAAATTCAACAGGAGAGTGGGCGAAAGTGCCAATACCTTCAAGAAGTACCCAAACACCTAAGTTTTGAGTGGCAGAGCCGCAGAAAACAGGAGTAACACTACCGTCAAGCAAGCCGGCTTTAATACCTTTTTCTATTTCATCAGCGGTAAAAGGCTGGTCGTCGAAGAATTTTTCCATAAGCTCATCGTCTGTTTCGGCAACGGCTTCGGACAGCATTAAATGCATAGTTTCTATTTCATCTTCCATGCCTGCCGGAACAGAACCTGATTCATATTTTGCACCTACAAATTTACGCCCTTCTTTCGTAATGGCGTTAATATAGCCGGTGAATTTATTGCCTTCTTTAATCGGAATTTGGATAGGAGCGATGCTTTTGCCAAACATTTCTTTCATACTTTCAACAACGCCGTCAAAATTGGCATTTTCATCATCCATATTATTTAGGAAAATCATTTTTGGAATATTGGCTTCAGTAGCTAACTCCCATGCCTTTTCAGTGCCAACTTCAACGCCGGATTTAGCGGAAACAAGTATAAGTGCCAAATCGGCAACAGCAAGAGCCTGCCTCACTTCCCCCGTAAAATCGAAGAAACCCGGAGTGTCAATAAAGTTGATTTTAACGCCTTCCCATTCAATAGGTATCATAGAGGCGTTGATTGAGACTCTGCGGCGAACTTCTTCGGCTTCATAGTCTGATACGGTATTTCCTTCGTCAACTTTGCCCATACGGCTGGTTACAGCCGTTGCGTTAAGTGCCGCTTCCATAAGAGTGGTTTTGCCGCACCCGCTGTGGCCTAAAACCACTACATTACGAATATTATCAGCGGAATAAACTTTCATACATTACCTCCTAGTTGGTTTCTAGTTGTAGCATATGTAAATGTTTGACTCGACTTTTCCTTCGAAAAAGTCTCGTGAGCCTGCCTGCTTTGACTCGACTTTTCCTTCGAAAAAGTCTCATTGAACCCGTAGGTAGAAACGCTTCACTCCGTTCAGCGTTTCTTACTTATGTTCATATTATACCATAAGATTTTATTTTGTACATAGCAATATTGACCCCCAGGAAAAATAAAGTTAAAATAATAATAACAGTACCACCAAATATAAATGTAGGAGTGGAGTTTATGACTTATAAGTACAGAGAAGAGTTAGGTAATTTGAAGCCCAATATATCCCCTAAAGTAGCGGATGCGCCCGGAAAAGTTCATAGGCTTATGGCTAATGAGAATCCATACGGCTGTTCTCCCCTTGTTAAAGATGCATTGATTCGCTCTATGGAGAATGGTCCGTCTAATTACCCTGATGGCTATACTACTGATGTGCGTATTGCCATTTCCGAAAAATATGGTGTAGATAAAGATGAAATTCTTTTTGGAAACGGTACGGATGAAATAATTTATATGCTTGGCAAGGCTTTTGTCGCACAGGGCGATGAGATTGTTACGCCGGCGGTTTCATTTACCTCCTATATCCCCTCGGCGGTTTCTATGGGCGGGAAAATGGTTTATGTACCTATGAAAGAGGATCATAGTATTGATTTGGATGGAATTATAAATGCGATAACTGAGAAAACTAAGTACATAGTAATAGTTAATCCTAATAATCCTACAGGTACGGTATTTTGTGAAGATGAGCAATACGAGTTTCTAAAAAAAGTGCCAAAGGATGTTTTGGTTATTTTCGATGAAGCTTATGCTGAGTTTTACATGGGTGAAAATTTTCCAAACACCTATGCAAAGCTTAAAGAATTTGATAATCTAATAATCCTTAAAACATTCTCAAAAGTATATGGGCTTGCATCCTTTAGGATTGGGTTTATGATTGCAAATAAAGAGATAATTTCTTGGGTGTCTCGTATTAAAAATGCATTTAATGTTTCGGCTCAGGCTATGGCTGCCGCCGCCGCTGCGGTTTTAGACAATGAATTTGTGAGTATGGTGAGAGAAAACAATTCAAAATGTATAAAATACCTTTGCGGTGAGCTTGATAAGCTAGGGTATTCATACATTCCGACCAATACAAGCTTTATAATGACTGATATGAAGAAAAATTGTATGGAAACAGTGGCGGCACTAAAGGAAAAAGGCTATTTAGTACGCCCGGGAAGTGATTTTACTATGGATAATTATATCAGGGTCAGTATAGGCACTATGGATCAGATGAAAGGATTTATAGAAGCTTTTAAAGAAATCACAAAATAAGGAGGGTTAAAATGAAAATTTATAGAGCAAAAGATTACGACCATATGAGCCAGATAGCGGCTAATATACTGGCAGCACAGATTGTTTTAAAGCCTGATTCATGTTTAGGGCTTGCCACAGGGGGGAGTCCCGTAGGGACTTATAAAAAGCTTATTGAAAAGCATAAAAACGGTGATTTGGATTTTGGCAAAGTAGTAACAATAAACCTTGATGAGTATTGCGGACTTTCTAAAGATAACGACCAAAGTTATGATTATTATATGCGTGAGTATTTGTTTAATCATGTTAATATTAATTTCGGCAATGTAAACATCCCTAACGGTCTTGAGCCTGACGCGGCAAAAGAATGTAAACTCTACGATGAGATTATAGCCAAAAACCCAATAGATGTACAGCTTTTAGGTATAGGCACTAATGGACATATAGGTTTTAATGAACCTTCGGCCGAGTTTAAGTTCGCCTCCCATCATGCACAGCTTGCGGAGGCTACTATTGAAGCAAATAAAAGATATTTCGATAGTGAGGAGAAAGTCCCTAAAACCGCTTATACTATGGGTATCGGGCAAATAATGCTCTCAAAAAAAATAGTCCTTATAGCCAGCGGCGAAAGTAAGGCGGATATAATGTATAAAGCACTCCATGGTCCAATAATGCCTCAACTGCCTGCATCTGTTTTGCAAATGCATAGGGATGTGACAGTTATTGGGGATGAGGCAGCCCTTAAACATATAAAACAATAGACTTGTTCTGAAATTGGCTTTCGTTGGCTTTTCGAGGGTTTTTTTGTCAGCCGAGAAGGCACTGACGACGCATTCTCGGAGATTGACTGCTAGGAAGTGCCGACGAAGTATGTCAGAAAACAAGCCGAAAAGACAGTGAAATGTAATTTCAGAACAAGTCTAAAAAGGTGGATTAAATTGGAAAAGAAGAAATTAAGCCTTTTACAAAGGCTTACGGGTTTTCAAAGTAAAAAAAACAAAAGAGAGCGAAAAAAAGCTTCCCCATTGCCGGAATTTATTAGCCAGCCTCCGGAAAATGATTATATTGAAAAAATATTCAGGCTGCCGTTGAGTGAAGGGCGATGTAAGCTAAACCTTACAAGCATATATGGCAATATTGTTATTTCCGGTTATGAGCGGGATATGGTTTGTGCAAAAGTAATGTATAAGCCTAAGAAAGGCGATGGAGATATAAAGTTTACAGCAGATATAGAAGGTAAATATTTCCTTGACTATGATGAAGATAACTTTGTCTCTGTATGGGTTGAAGTTCATGTGCCGCCACGGCTTTTTAGGGAAATACAGCTTAAAAGTTACCATGGTAAAATACTTGTTACGGGAGTTTCTACCGGTTTTCTTTCTTTAAAAGGCTCTTATGTAGTGAATAAGTTGAAGAATGTTTTTGCGGTTGACTTACTTGTGGAAACCATTCAAAAAAGCACTCATTTGATTAATGTTTCCGCACTCAATGGAAAGATAAATGTGTCAAATGGTTCTTTAAATACAACATGCCTTGATGTGAAAAATTTGAATATTAAAGCTAATAACAGCCCCATTGCTATAAATGCAAGGTATGACAGGCAAGACATTTACAAGTGGGATATTAAAAGCCGCTTCGGAAAGGTTGATTTACATTTGCCTAATAAGCCGGGGCTTGGCTATTATGTTCTAGCTGAGGCTAGGGCAAACGGTGTAAAAATGGCTCTTAGAAATATGGATATTTTAATAGGCGGGCATAATTTTATTGAAGCGAGAAGTAAGGATTATAAGGACTTATCCAAAAAAGTCAGTTTAGAGCTTACAGCAATAAAAGCACCTATTGTTTTAAAGTGATTGTGATTAGTGTGTGCCCTTTAATCATTTTTAAAGATATTCCATCCCATATTACCGACAAGGTAAATTTACTAATTAGTGCCCTTTTTGAGTGTATGTCCATACTTTGGCTGCCTACACTTAAAAAGGGTACTAGATTTTCTAATACCTTTTCATCTGCTTTTTTACCGGATAAATTTTTAACACCGCATTTTTTAACACATATGTAATAAAAATCAGGCTTATCGGAGCGTTTTTTGGTGTTAAATTTTGAGCCGCATAAGCCGCATTTAATTACCCCTGATAAAAGGGCATAGTCGTTTTTAACTATAGGGGTGTTTAAGAAGTTATATATTTCTGCCCACTTCTCTCCTTTAATAATACCTTCGTGCTGCCCGACAGATATTATCCATTTGGCAGGTTCCAGTTTTTGATGAGCTTTTCCCGGCTTTTGTAATGTCTTCTTATAAGCCATTATGCCGTTTTTTCCGTTGAAGCTGCTTATATCCGCGTATATTTGCAGCCCCATTTCATTTAGGAAGTGGTAAGCGTCTATATCAGCTTTCATATATATCGGATTTTCCAAAATCCCCTTTATTGATACAGATGTAAAAGGCTTATTATTCTTTGTAGTAAAGCCTTTTTTATTTATGCAGTCGGCAGTTTTGACGAGAGAGCGGTTATTTTGAAATATTTCAAATACAAGATTTACAATTTCACCTTCTTTGGGAATCAGTTTTAAAATTTGCTTATACTTATTATTTTCCATAACTTTTACCGACTGATACCCAGTTGGGGTAACGCCCCCCAGCCATCTGCCGTCTTTAGCCAGCTCATCCATATTATCTTTTATCCGCTCGCTTATGGTCTCTCTCTCCAGTTGGGAAAACACCGAGGCAATATACATCATGGCACGCCCCAGGGGTGAACCTGTATCAAACTGCTCTTTAATGGAGATAAAAGCAATCCCTAAGGAGTTTAGTTCATCTATCAATTTAGCGAAATCACTAATATTTCGGCTTATACGATCCAGCCGATAGCATATTATTGTATGAAATTTATATACCCTAGCCTCCTGCATCATCTTAATAAACTCAGGACGGTTAATATGGGCGCCTGAAAAGCCCTCATCTTCGTAAATATAAAGCCCTTCATCTCTGTAAATTTCAAGGAATTTGGACTTAAGATAAGTCTTGCACATTTCTATCTGGTTTTCAGTACTTTCACCTTTCCCTGTAAATTTCGACTTTCTGGAGTAAATTGCGATTTTAAATTCATTTTCCATATATTAAATTTATTTAGGGTGTGCTATACTTATACTAATTAATTTTTAGGGAGGTGTTTTTTTGGTCACGACAAAAGAGTTCTTAATCAGCCTGTGTAACTCCACAGGTGTTGCCGGTTTTGAGTTCCAGCAAACAGCCGGTCTTGTCAGTGATGCATTTAGGGAGTTTTGCGATGAAGTATGGACAGATACTCTCGGCAATGTAATTGGTCACAAAAAAGGCAAGGGTAAGTTTAGTGTGCTTTTTTCTGCTCATATGGATGAGATTGGGCTTATGGTCTCAGGTTATGAAAAGGGCGGGTTTCTGCGCTTTACCCCTATAGGAGGCTACGACCAGCGTTCCTTAGTGGCACAGGAAGTATATGTACATGGCAAAGAGGATGTTTACGGTATCATAGGGGTTAAGCCCCCTCATATTACTACGGCGGAAGAAGCCAAAAAAGCCCATAAAATAGAAGATATGGCAGTTGATACCGGACTTGATGATGAAAAACTGAAAGAGCTTGTGAGAATTGGAGATGTTATTACGCTAAAGCGGGAAGTTGTTGAACTTCGCAATGAATCTATAGCAGGCAAAGCCCTTGATGACCGTGCAGGGATTGCGGCACTTTATCAATGTATGAAGGATTTACATAAAACAGATTGTGACATAGATGTTTATTATGTGGCTTCGACTCAGGAGGAGATAGGTGCAAAAGGTGCGCTTACAGCGGTTTATGAGCTTAAGCCTGATATAGCAATCGCTCTTGACGTATGCCATGGGCTTACACCGGATGTGGCTGAACCTAAAGGCAAGAAAATGGGGGGCGGTCCTGTTATTTCAAGAGGTATAAATATTCATCCAAGGGTATTTGAAAGCCTTGTAAAAACAGCAAAAGACCACTACATACCGTTTCAAAAAGAGGTGCTGCCCGGCCCTTCAGGTACAGATGCTATGACTATGCAAATCGCTGGAGCAGGTACAGCATCAGGGGTAATTTCGTTCCCCCTTAAATATATGCATACCTCTGTTGAGGTAATGAAAATGAAGGATATAATGCTAACATCTAAGCTTATTTCAAACTATGTACTTGATTTATGCGGCAAAGATTTGGAGGAGATGCTATGCTTATAAAACGATTGACCGATGCTAATGGCTTGCCCGGTTTTGAATGTGAGGTCAGAGAGATTATAAAAGAAGAGATAAAGCCTTATGTAGATGAAATGTATACGGATCGCATGGGCAATTTAATAGCGGTTAAAAATAAAAATAAAGCCGGTAGGCATATAGCTCTCTCCGCTCATATGGATGAGGTTGGTTTGTGCGTAAGTCATATTGATAAAGATGGGTATATAAGATTTCACTCATGGGGTGTTGATGCCAGGATATTGCCTGCAAAAATCGTTAGAATCGGCAAGGATAGAGTGGTAGGAGTTACGGGAACCAAGGCAATACACCTCCAAGATCCTGAAGAGCGCACCAAAGCCCTTCCGGTTGACAAATTGTACATAGATATAGGAGCAGAAAGTAAGGAAGAAGCAGAAAAGCTGGTTGAACCGGGTGATTTTGTAGCTTTCGACAGTGAATATGTGGAGTTTGGCAATAAAGTAAAAGCCAAAGCACTGGATGACAGGGCAGGGTGCCTTGCCATTATTGAGATGCTTAAATCCGATTATCCACACAAACTTACGGCATGCTTTGTAGTACAGGAGGAGGTTGGGCTTCGCGGCTCGATTATAAGTGCTTATCAAATAGATGCTGATCTTGTACTTAATCTTGAAGGCACTATTGCCGCTGACACAATGAGTATTAAAGAACACCAAACTGTTAATATCCAGGGAGATGGTCCTTCTATCTCAATGATAGACAGGACAAGCATCTACCTTAAAAAGTATATAGACGCTCTTACCGAAGTTGCGGATAAAAACGGTATACCATACCAATTTAGACGTTCCCAAATGGGTGGTACCGACGCGGCTAATTACCATGTGGCACATGGCGGCACTCCTGTTGTCGGCTTAGCCGTACCATGCAGGTATATTCACTCTCCCGTTTCCATAGTGGATAAAAGGGATTTGGAGAATTTCTTAAAACTTACTCAAAAATTTGTTTTCGCCTATGGAAATGGCGAGATTTTATAGAGGAGGATATTTATATATGAATGAAAAATTATTAAAAGATATGTGTCAAGCCTTTGGTCCCTCAGGTTCTGAATGTGAGATAAGGGCTATAATAGAAGCCGAGATTAAAAATTATGTAGATGAAGTAACGACGGATGTCTTAGGCAATCTAATTGCCCGTAAAAAAGCCGATGCTCCTAAAATGATGCTTGCAGGGCATATGGATCAAATAGGGTTTTTAATAAGCCATATTGATGAAAAAGGTTACTTAAAATTTGCCAATATCGGCGGGTTTTCCGAGTATGCTCTTTTTAATCAAAGAGTTAAGTTTAAAAATGGTACTATAGGTGTTATACGCTCCGAGCGTGTTGAGAATATGAAAGCCGATTTTAATATGGAAAAGCTGTATATCGACATAGCGGCTTCAAGTAAAGAAGAAGCGGAGAAAAAGGTGAAAATAGGGGACACTTGCGTATACTGCAATGAAACCTATGTTGATGATAATATTATTATGACCCCAGCCCTTGATGATAGAATAGGCTGCTATATAATGATTGAGGCTGCTAAAAAACTTAAAAACCCTGTTTATGACACTTATTTTGTATTTACAGTTCAAGAGGAGATTGGGCTTAAAGGCGCAAGAGCGTCAGGTTATACGGTAGACCCTGATTATGCTATATCCTTTGACGTAACAGGCTCATTTGATACGCCTAACGCTTTAAAATTCCCATCGAAAATGGGAGATGGCGCGGCTATTAAAATTAAGGATAACTCCCTTATTTGCTCGCCGGATGTTGTTAATTTTATGGAAAAGGTAGCGAAAGATAATAACATACCTTACCAGTTTGAAATTTTGACTATTGGCGGCACAGATTCAGGTGCTATACAAATGACCAAAGGCGGTGTTAAGGCTGGGGTTGTTTCCGTGCCTTCAAGGTATATCCATTCTGACAATGAAATGTGCTCTGTTAAAGATGTGGAAAACTGTGTGGAGCTTACAGTTAAGATCCTTGAAACTAGGATAAGCTAGTACCAGTATCATGAAAAGTTTAAAAGGACTTAAAAGGTGGTATACGAGAACAGTTTTTGCGGCATTAGCCATAATTCTCTTAGGCGGAGTTATGCTGGAGAGCTGGCTTGGCTGGTTTCTTATTTTTGCCAGTTTAATAATGGCAACGGCGGCTTCCATAGTGTTTTGGCTTAAGTACAGGTGCCGAAGATGCGATACATCGATTCCCGCAAAGGCACATATTTTTGCGGATGATCCGGATTATTGCTCTGGCTGCGGCAGTAAGATAGATTGGGAATAAAAAACAAACACCAAGATGCGAAAAACCAGCTTGGTGTTTGTTTTTTAGTAGGAGAGGTGTAATATGAAAAAAGTGAGGAAAATCAACATTTATACTGCTTCAACCTGCGAAAAGCCCACAAATTAACCCACTATATTTATCTCAATCTAGCATTCCATGCTTCCTCTACGGTGTTTTGATTGTCTCGTTCAAATGCGGCATTTCCATTATGAGGTCTGCTGCCAAGGAAGTGTAGGCAAATATGCCCATTCATACCGTTAGTTTCTATAGAAGTTTGCCCGCCGTGAGGCATACCGTTAATAGAAGCGGCATATGTACGACCGCCTACAGTGACCCAAACCGGTCTTTGTGTCCATTCCCATCTGCCGCCAAAGGTTTGGAGCATTATATCAGTATCCTGCTGAGTCAAAGGCACAACATCAGCATGAGAACCGTTTGAGAAACTATGTACGTAATATCTTAAGCCGCTTCTTAAATCGAGTACTTCAATAGGTGTGAGTTGAGGGAGCGTTTCCCTAAGTTCCGACCAATGGACATTTTCAACTCGTGAGGCTAAAACAGAGCGAGCTTCACCTACTGCAAGAAAATCCCTTCTTATTATAAATTCGCTGTTTATATAGCCATCTGTACCATTTATAGTTACCCTAGACCAGCCATTCGGTTCATAAGATATATTATCAAGTATAAGTCCTGCCGGCAATACTTCAAAAATATAACCGTCAAAAGAGCCGTTAGCCCTGAAATTTACCCTTGCGCTGGTTATGTAAGTTATATCCTCTAAAGAAGGTTGTGCTATAACAGGTGCTTCGTCAGGCGGTGCTTGTACAGGTACTTCGTCAATAATCGGCATTTCATCAATAACAGGCTCAACAACAGGCTCTTCATCGCAAACTATTATTATAAACTCGCTGTTTACATAACCCACAAGATCATATATCTGCACTCTTGTCCATCCGTCCGGGTCAAAGTAAAGTACATTTAGTTCATAACCATAAGGTATAATCTTAAAAATTTCAGCCTCAAGAGAGCCGCTAACCCTAAAATTTACCCGGGCACTGGTTATGTAAGTTGAATTTTCCGATTCGGCTTTAACTGTAGCCGGCAAGGCTAATACAGAAAATAAAATTAAAATTGTTAATAGTATTAATCTTTTCATAGGCACTTTAATCTCCATTTTGAAAGTTAGCTCATTAATAAGCATAATTTAATCACATTTTGTAAAATTTAACACCATTGTAACAAATAGGAAATAATTTGTCAATATATTTTTTTAAATTGATTTTTTTATGGGAAAACATTATAATAACGGATAAATGTCCATAAAAGCGCAAAGGATGGTAGAAACTATGAATAAAGAGACTTATTATGTAACCACACCGATTTATTTCCCTAACGATAAGATGCATATCGGTCACTCTTATACGACTGTTGCGGCAGATACTATTTCAAGATATAAAAAAATGCGGGGCTATGATGTGAAATTTCTTACAGGCCTTGACGAACACGGGCAGAAAATCGAGCAAACCGCAGCTGGGGCTTCAATCACTCCTCAAGAGCATGTGGATAAAATTGCTGAGTTTACTAAAAGCTTATGGAAACTTTTGGATATTGAATATGATATATTCATGAGAACCACTTACGACTTTCATGTAGAAGCGGTTAAGAAGATATTTAAGAAGATATATGACAAAGGAGATATATACAAAAGCTCTTACGAAGGCTTATATTGCACACCTTGTGAGACTTTCTTCACCGAACGCCAGCTTAAAGATGGTAAATGCCCGGATTGCGGCAGAGCTATTGAAGCGGTTAAGGAAGAGGCTTATTTCTTCAAACTGTCCAAATATCAAGATGCTATTATGAAACATATAGAGGATAACCCTGAGTTTATCCTGCCGGTATCCCGACGTAATGAGATGGTTAATAATTTTATTAAGCCCGGTCTTGAGGATTTATGTGTTTCGCGGACGTCCCTTAAATGGGGTGTGCCGGTGGAATTTGACCCTGGGCATGTGGTATATGTCTGGATAGACGCTCTTTCAAATTATATTACGGCACTTGGCTATTTGTCAGAAGATGACAGCGAATATAGAAAATATTGGCCTGCACAAGTCCATTTAATGGCAAAGGAAATCGTCCGTTTCCACTCGATAATATGGCCTTGTTTATTGATGTCATTGGAAATACCGCTGCCTAAGCAAATTTTTGGACATGGCTGGCTTTTAATGGACGGCGGCAAGATGTCCAAGTCAAAAGGCAATGTAATCGACCCTGAAATACTTGTGAACAGGTACGGAGTAGATGCTATACGTTATTATCTTATGAGAGAAGGGGTTTTTGGGCAGGATATACCTTTCGATAACGAAGCTCTTATAATAAGAAGCAATTCTGACTTAGCTAATGATTTAGGCAACCTTTTATCTCGTACTGTTGGTATGATAGACAAATATTTCGGGGGAAAACTGCCGGAAGAGCAAAAAGGCAACGAATTTGATGTGCAAATTAAAGAATTAGTCCGTACAACGCTCAAAAACACAGAAGAATTTATGGATAAACTTGCTTTTAATGATGCTCTTGCCGCAATCTGGATTTTTATAAGAAGGAATAATAAATATATAGATGAAACAATGCCATGGGTTTTGGCGAAGGATGAAGCTAAAAAGCCGGAACTTGCCGGAATAATGTATACTTTGGCGGAGAGCCTTAGGGTTATTTCTATATTAATAGCGCCTTTTATGCCAAATACCCCAAAAGCTATATATGAGCAGCTTAATATTACCGACGATTCGATTAAAACATGGGAAAGTATTTACGAGTTTGGTAAACTGCCAAAGACTGTCCAAATACAAAAAGGGGAGATAGTATTTCCTCGTATTGACCTTGAAAAAGAAGTTGTGGAGCTTGAAGCGATACTTGAGGCGAAAAGTGGGGCAAAACCTAAGGAAGAGCCTAAGACATCTCCTGCTAAAGATATTATTACAATTGATGACTTTGCGAAGCTGGATTTAAGAGTCGGGCTTGTACTTGAATGTGAGAAGCTTGAAGGCTCTGATAAACTTTTAAAGCTGCAAATAAAAGTAGGAGAGCGGGTTCATCAGATAGTCTCGGGTATAGCCAAATATTACACCTGCGAAGATATAATAGGCAAAAAAGTTATTGTAATTGCCAATCTTAAGCCTGTAAAACTTAGAGGCACTTTATCCGAAGGCATGATACTAGCGGCAAGTGATGATAAAAATATCGAAGTATTGTTCGCATCAGATAAACTGGCAGAAGGAACGGTGGTAAGTTGAGATATTTTGAATCCCATGCACATTATGATGACGGCAGGTTTGGAAAAGACCTGCCATCAGTGATTAACGCCTGCAAAGAAGCCGGTGTGGAGTATATAATAAACGCCGGAGCTGACTTAAGCAGCTCTAAAAAGGGCATTAAACTCGCTGCACAATATGATTTTATATATGCAACTATTGGGGTGCATCCGCATAGTGCTAAAACATTAAGTGAAGATTCTTTTTGCGACTTGGAGAATTTGGTAAAATCGCCGAAAGTTGTTGCCATAGGGGAAATAGGACTTGACTTTCACTATGACCACTCCCCAAGAGACATCCAAAAAAAGTGGTTTATACGCCAGATGGAGCTTGCTAAAGCTTGTAATTTGCCTGCGATTATTCACTCGAGAGAAGCTTCTGAGGAGACGTTTAATATAGTTAAAAATGCAAACTTATCAGATAGAGAAGGGCTGGGAGCCGGAGTAGTTCACTGTTATTCAGGCTCTTATGAGATGGCAGTTAAATATGCTGAATTAGGCTATTTTATTGGCATTGCAGGACCTGTGACCTATAAAAACGCGAAAAAACTTGTCGAAACTGTGAAAAAAATTCCAATAGAACGAATTTTAATAGAGACGGATTGCCCATATTTATCTCCCGAACCTTTTAGAGGTAAGCGAAATGATTCACAAAATTTGAAATACATATGTGAAAAAATTAGTGAAATCAAACAAATTACCGTCGAAAAAACAGCAGAAATAACTTTGGAAAATGGCAAGAAATTATTCGACATAAAATAATTATTGCCGCATTATTACAAATGTGTTAATATATGGGTGTCTTAATGTGACGCATACGAAACATATTGGATAGGCTTTAATATCCATACTAAATTTTACTGTGTGCGCGCCCATAAGGAGGAAAATAATGGCAAGAAAAATTCAAGTGGTATTATTTCTGCTTGCATTAATGGCTATATTTGCAACAACAGCAAGCGCAGATAGTGCTCAGCCTAGAATTGTTAGGCTTACTACCGGCACAGAATCCCAAGGGTTTACTACCTTTGCAACTACGGTTGGCGAGTTTTTGGAAATTCAAGGTATCCGTCTTAACAGTAAAGATATACTCAATATGGACTTGGATGCGGCATTACCTGTAGGCACAACCACTAATTTGAACCTGCGTAGAAGTTTTTTTATAAACATTGTTATCGATAATGATGAAATTTTTGAATACGAAATAGGTCCCGCTCAAAGGGTCGGACATATAATTGCGGAACTTAGGGAAGAGTTGGGTATTGATTTTGCCCATAATGGTTTATTAAATGATGTTATTATACCTGAATCTACTCTATATTTAACTTCCCGCACAATTATGGAGTATATTTTAACAACAAATGTTCAATTTGAAAGAGAAGTTAGAGGAGTCAGAGGGCTTCTTCCAGGTGAAACTAAGATGTTCCAGGAAGGGGTATTTGGAGAATTAACAACTGTTATCCAAGTAATATATGTAGCTGGTGAAGAAGTTGACAGGTCGGTTGTAAGTATGACAAAAACCCGGCAACCGGTTAGGGAGATTGTATTTGCAGGGGAATATGACGGAACTGTTGTAGAAACATTAGCTTCAGCAAGATTGGCACCGGGTACTGTTATGAGTGTAAGCGGTATTGTAAGCGGATTCGACTATGTATATTCTGTTATTATGGAGTCTACTGCATATTCGGCTCAGCAGCCGGGGCTTTCAAATTATACAGCAAGCGGTCATCGTGCGGTTAGAGGGGTTATAGCGGTTGACCCATCGGTAATACCTTTAGGAACCTGGGTTTATGTTGAAGGATATGGGAGGGCACTTGCCAGCGATACCGGCGGTGCTATAAGAGGGAATAAAATTGATTTGTGCTTTGATACTGTTGCAGAGGCTATTCAGCATGGCAGGAGAAACGTAAGAGTATGGATTTTAAGAGATTAATATTAATATTAGTGAATGAAGAAAAGCCGATTAAATAGTTTTCTAACAGCCCTGAAAAGATGTTTTTTAGGGCTGTTTTTTCGTATCTTATCGTCAAAGGGAGAGTGCGCTTACAGCAATCATCGCCGCGCTGCAACCCACGCTATGACGGCTCAGGAACTCGTTTCCTAAATCTACAAAAAACATCTACGTTTTTCTGTTACTATTTTGAGGTCATTTAACTATATTTGGAGGAGGAGAGGTATGAATTTTTTAATAATATCAGGCAACCCTAAAAACATAGGTCTTTGCCACGAGATCACAATAGCTGCTTGCAGTGGTGCAGCGGCAGGAGGTGCGGACTGCCAAATTGAATATACCAATGATATCCAAAGATGCAAAATGTGCGGCGATGGATGGGGGATTTGTAAAAACGAAAACAAATGTACCTTTGGTGTAGATGATGGATTCGATAATTTACATAATAAAATAAAAAAAGCAGACGCCATATGTTTTATAACCCCTGTTTATTGGTGGGATGTATCAGAAGGGCTTAAAAGCTTTCTAGACAAACTTAGAAGATGTGAATTTGGGCAGGAAGGTGCCTTATCCGGGAAGCCTGTGCTTTTAATTGCTTCTCCCGGCGGCTCAGGTAATGGGCTTATAAACTGCTTTGAGCAGATGGAGCTTTTTTGCAGACATACAGGGGCAAATGTATTTGATTTTATAGGCGTTAATAGATGGAATAAAGATTATAAGTCTATTTGTGTCTTTGAAGCGGCTAAAGCCCTTGCCTGCGGGCGAAAAGTGGGGGATGATGTTTAGTGACGGCTATTAAATTGATAGTTACAGACCTTGATAATACACTGCTTAGAAAAGACAAGGGTATTTCCAAGTATACAGCCCATATTTTCAAGCTTTGCCGTAATAAAGGGATAAAAATTGTATTTGCCACAGCAAGACCGGAGCGGGCGACAAGAAAATTTCAAAGTATCGTGCCTTGCGATTATATAATTTCAAATAATGGTGCCACGATTAACTGTGGCGATAAGATGATAAAAAATTTGCTTATCCCCCCTGCGGTAGTAGATGAGGTTATGGCAAAGTTTTTATCCTCGAAAGAAATTTCACTTATATGCTTGGAAGATGGAAAATCTCTACACACAAATTATAGCGGTCCACCTTGGGAAGATGGATGGAATCCTGTATATACCAACTTTGCCGATGGGGTTTATCCGGATACGCCTAAAATTTCGGTGGAGTGCAAGGATTCGGAATTTTTACCTAAGCTGATTGAACCCTTTCCTGATTTACATATGTATTTCAATAATGGTGAGGATTGGCATCAAATTATGCATAAAGACGCTGCTAAATTAAACGGCATACGCCATATTGTAGAAATGCTTGGAATTAGCTTAAGTGAAGTCATAGCATTCGGAGACGATTATAATGATGAAGAAATGCTTAAAGCTTGCGGCATTGGCGTTGCTGTCCAAAATGCAATTGACCAGGCGAAAGCCGCTGCTGATTATATCTGCGAGTCTAATGATGATGATGGAGTGGCAAAATGGCTTTTTGAAAGGATAATTAATGGATTTATAAATGACCCGGTTAGTGTGGCATTTCATAAAGCGAAAGATGTGGCGGATGAGCTGCTTAAATACGCTGTAATTGCGGCGCGTTATGAAGGCAAATGGATTTACTGCCGCCATGAAAGCCGTGATACATATGAAATTCCTGGTGGTCGAAGAGAAGCAGGGGAGCAAATCGGTGATACCGCAAAGCGTGAATTGTGGGAAGAAACAGGAGCTTGTGTATATTCGCTGGAGCCTGTTTGTGTATATTCCGTAATATGGGATGATAAGCCTTCTTACGGTATGCTTTATTTTGCTGAGGTTCACAAACTTGAGTCTTTGCCTGCCCATTCTGAGATTCATGAAATAGCTTTTTTAAACTCTGTGCCTGATAAAATGACATACCCTAAAATCCAGCCGCTGCTTTTTGAAAGGGCGCAAATATGGCTTGAGGACAAAAAAATCACATAAATCATAGACTTTGTTGCAAAACTATGGTATTATCGACTTTAAACATTGTCAAACTTTGTAAATGAAGGGAAGTAGAAATTTATGTATACCAAACTATACGATGCTTTTAGAAATCCTAAAAACTTTATAGGGAAAGAATTTACAACTGCCGGCTGGATTAAAACTATCCGTGATAATAAGAATTTTAGTTTTATGGAGCTTAATGACGGTAGCTTTTTCAAAAGCATACAGGTAGTTTTTGATAATAAACTTGACAATTTTGAAGAGGTAAATAAACTTGGGGTAGGCTCTAGCGTAATAGTTTCAGGGAAATTAGTTGAAAGCCCGGGTGCCAAACAGCCCTTTGAAATTCATGCGACGAAAATCGACATTGAAGGCACTTGCCCAACTGATTATCCTCTTCAGAAAAAGCGTCACTCTGTTGAATATTTACGTACAATTGCCCATCTTCGACCTCGGACGAACACATTTTCGGCTGTATTTAGGATTAGGAGCTTGGTAAGTTTTGCCATCCACCAGTTTTTCAATGAAAGGCGTTTTGTTTATGTCCACACCCCAATAATTACAGGGAGCGATGCCGAAGGTTCCGGCGAAATGTTCCAAATAACCACTATGGATATTGATATGGACAAGCTGCCGAGAAAAGATGATAAAACAATAGACTACAAGGAAGATTTTTTTGGGAAAATGGCACATTTAACTGTTAGCGGTCAATTGCAGGTGGAATCTTTCGCTTTGTCTATGCGTGATACTTACACATTTGGACCAACTTTCCGTGCGGAAAATTCCAATACCCCGCGCCACGCAGCCGAATTTTGGATGATGGAGCCGGAAATTGCCTTTGCAGATATTAACGACTGCATGGATTTAGCTGAAGATATGATAAAATATGTTGTAAAATACTGCCTTGACAACGCCCCTGAGGAGATGGAGTTTTTTAACAGCTTTATTAGCGAAGGGTTACTTGAGCGGCTTAATAATGTGATAAACAGCGAATTTGGCAAGGTTACTTATACGGAAGCTATTGAAATATTGAAAAATTCAGGTGTGGAATTTGAATTTCCTCCTTATTGGGGCTGTGACTTGCAAACAGAGCATGAGCGCTACCTTTCGGAGACGCATTTTAAAAAGCCTGTATTTGTTACCAACTATCCTAAAGATATCAAAGCTTTTTATATGCGCCTGGACGAGGACGGAAAGACTGTTGCGGCCTTTGACCTTTTGGTTCCCGGTGTTGGGGAATTGATTGGCGGCAGCCAAAGGGAAGAGCGTTATGACAGGCTTAAAGCCAGGATTGAAGAAATGGGCATGGACGCCGAAGAGTACTGGTGGTATCTTGAGCTTCGTAAATACGGCACAGCAAAACATTCGGGCTTCGGTCTTGGTGTGGAGAGATTTATTATGTATATTACAGGTGTAAGCAATATTAGAGATGTTATACCTTTTCCAAGGACGGTTAATAACTGCGAGTTTTAGGGGGAGGGTTATAGCTGTTCGTAAAGCAAGTGCAAATGACAAGGGCTAATCAGCCTTTATCATTTGCACTTTTATATAGCTATTGATTAATCTTTTTTTAGTTCTTTCAGTTTAGTATTTAGAAAGCTATGTATTTTTTTGAAATCATCCGAAATGCTACCATCTATATTCCTTTTATTCTTTGTCATTAATAATTCTTGAATTGCTTTATTGTAAACGTTTTTTGAGTATTTTTTACTATGAAATAAACTTTGTTGAATCTGCAATCTTTGAGAAGAAGTTAGTATTGATTCCATATTTTTTTTCCATTTTGCATCAATATCCTCTAGTGTATAAATTTTACCTTCTACCATACCTCCAAACAGTTTTAAATATCTTTCTTTATTATTTTTGGCGGCACTACCGTCAGAATCAAGTAAAATTATGAAATCAGTACCCCACGCATAGAGAAGTGAAATTAAAGTATCAACATTATTGCCTGTCATGCCAGGCATCAAGCAAATTTCATCAAGTTTATTTTGCACTTCGAAAAAATACTTTAGAGTATAAAAATCATTTTTACCCTCAACGATTACTGATGGGAGGCACATATCCAGCTCATTAGGGATATATTCAAGCAAATCTGAAATAGGTTGGAAATAGCTAACGTTTTGAGGATATTTATCAACGTAGGTTCTATATTTATAAAGTTTTATATTAGTATTTTTTGCACTGAAAGTTTCTAGATCATCTTTTTCAAGAGCATCGTTTGATACCACATGAGCACCTTCCAGCCAATTAAGGTTAATAAGATTGCGGCTATGGGTAGTATATATAATTGTGCATTTATTACTAATGTTTTCGAGGCTTTTTAATAATTGCTTTTGTGCTTTATTTGAAAGGTTTGCAGCAGGTTCATCAAATAAAAAAACAATATGCCTATTTTCATTTTTTCTAAAGCTTCTAAATTGTGTTACCAATAGAAAAACAAAGAACCATCTAAAACCGAGAGAACGCTCACTCAACTTAAAGCCCCCATCAGGTCCTTCAAAGTCAAACTCAAGAAATACACGCTTATTTTTTTCCACAACCTCAGAGTAAATATTAATGTTAATTTTATTATATTGAGTATTACTAAAGACTTTTGTCCATTCTTGCAAAATCACTTCTGTTATCTTTCGACCCATTTCTAAAGCTGTTGCGCGCAAAAGCTTTTCATTATTATTTATTGCTCTATCTATTATATGTTCTTTAACATTCATATTATTTTCCATTGAATTTAAAATATCTTGGATGAGTTCTCGAATAAAAATGTTTTTTTTATCCTTATCAGTACTTGTTAAGCATATTTTATCAGGGAAATCAAAAAAGGCAGTTTGAAAATACAAGATTTTAGGCATTTTAGTCTGTAAAAACTCAATTGTTTCATACCATACTTTTCTATCATTAAGATATAAGTCGAAATATTTCCTTTGTTTTTTTGATTTGACGTTGAGTTCTGTATCCCAAGTAAAATCTGATTTTTCATATTCTGAGTTTTTATAAAAATACTTTTGAGTTATCTTTATTTCGCTTAGGTCTTTTTCTAGAGTGTAGCTATGTTTTTCAGTTAAAAAACTCCTTAATGTATCATTATCATTTTTATCAACAGACAATGTTGACTCAATGCTAATTGTTCCATTAAAATTTGCTTTTTCTTTTACAGGGATTAAATCTTCAAAATTTATATTGCTACCAACTAAATCTTTTTCATCATTATATTCAAAGTAATTAATTGCTTCTAAGATTGTAGTTTTACCACTCTCGTTTATTCCAACAAGTGTATAAACGTTGTTATGAGGTGATTTTGACAAGTCAAATTCAACATACTCTATTCCTTTAAAATTGCTTATTTTTATTTTGGTTAAATCCATAAATAAACCGCTCCCATCTTTTGTTTAAAAATCGAACCAGTACTGTTATTTGCTACGAAAAAATTTTCGGAAGGTATTAATTATGTAATTTTAACAATTTTTTACAAATCTGTCAACAACAAAACAGATAATTCGACACAAAGCGATGAGGGCGATTTTTACATAAAAACTGACGCAAAATTTAAAGCCTTTTGCGTCAGTTTCTGCAATTTATATAGTGGAAGTCTTACAAAATCGCTACACATATAGCGATTTTGTAAGACTAGGCTGGGCCGCTTGTGCGTTGCCCAGCCTACCTTTAAAAGAGTAGCAAAATTTTAGCGAGCTAAATTTTGTTACTCTTTTAAAGCCACTATAATATATTACTTACTAAGCCGGATATGTCCCTTTTGAAACCAAATCAGGGTCAATTTTATATTTTTGCGCCTGTCTGAATTTAAAGAAATCCACAGCTACTTTAGGGAAAAGGGCATATGATAGCACATCTTCAGGCTGTTCTTTATATTCAGCCATTTCAGCCTCAAATTTATGTAGGGACGGCTGGGATAATTCTTTTGGCTTTTCGGTTACCGGCTGTTCGTCCCCTATGATTTTTTTCCTTATATCATCGGAGATAGGAACGGGGGTTTTGCCGTATAAACCTCTTACGATATCCTTTGTTTCGTTAGGTACAACCTTATACCGCTCCCCTGAAATTACATTCATAAGAGCTTGGGTGCCTACTATTTGGCTTGTAGGGGTTACAAGAGGAGGATAGCCTAAATCAGCACGAACCCGCGGCACTTCCTTCAAAACTTCCTCGTATTTATCCTCGGCCTTTAAATCCTTAAGCTGAGAAACCATATTAGAGAGCATACCGCCGGGTACCTGATATACAAGAGTGTTAATATCCACACTAAGTACTTTTGTGCTTAAAAGCCCGCTTGCAAGAGCCTTTTCACGAAGAGGCATAAAATACTCAGTTATATCACGAAGCTGCTCTTGCTTAATACCGGTCTCATAAGGCGTGCCGTCAAGGGCGGCAATCATAACCTCGGTAGCCGGCTGACTTGTACCAAGGGCAAAAGGTGACATAGCCGTATCGATTATATCAAGCCCTGCCTCAATTGCTTTTAAATAAGCCATACTTGCGGCACCGCTGGTGTAATGGGAATGAAGCTCAACAGGCAAATCAGTAATTTCTTTAATCCCCTTAACCAAATCATAAGCATCTTTCGGCAAAAGAAGCCCTGCCATATCTTTAATGCATATAGAATCCGCTCCCATATCAACAAGCTGTTTTGTAAGGTTCATAAAATAATCATGAGTATGAACCTCACTTGTAGTATACGAAATACAAAGCTGGGCATGGCTTTGCAGTTTTTTAATAGCTTTAACAGAGGACTCCAAATTCCTAACATCGTTAAGAGCGTCAAAAATCCTCATAATATCAATACCGTTTTCAACGGATTTATAAACAAATTCCTCAACTAAATCATCAGGATAGGCTTTATAGCCTAATATATTTTGCCCTCTAAAAAGCATTTGAAGCTTAGTTTTTTTGCAATGTTTTTTAAAAGTACGAAGCCTTTCCCAAGGGTCTTCCTTTAAAAAACGCAGGCATGCGTCAAATGTAGCTCCCCCCCAAACTTCCAAGGAATGAAAGCCCACATTGTCCATTTTTTCAAGAATGGGAACCATATCTTCTATAGGCATCCTTGTTGCGATTAAACATTGGTTACCGTCTCTCAGTGTGGTATCCATTATTTTTACGGGTCTTTTAGCAGTTTCCATAAGAGACCTCCTATTCGATGGTCAAAAGAACATCCCCGGCATTAACCGGTGAGCCGGCGGCAGTCACAATAGAAGTTACTTTTCCGGCTACAGGGGCAACGATTTCATTTTCCATTTTCATAGCTTCAAGTATTGCTACAACTTGATGTACAGAAACGGTATCGCCAGTATTAACCAAATATTTCATAACTGTGCCGGGCATAGGTGATTCAACCTTTGTGCCGCTTCCAGCGGCAGGAGCGGGTGTTGGGGCGGCTACAGGTGCCGGTGCAGCAGCAACAGGAGCGGGTGCAGGTGCAGGCGGCGGCGCAACAGGTGCAGGTATTGGCTGTGGTGCGGGTGCAGGTGCAGGAGTCATAGGAGCTTGTACTACAGGCATGCTTGTGCCCATTGCTTCGACAGTTGCGTTATATACATTGCCGTTTATAGTTATTTTGTAATTTCTCATACTAATCTCTCCTTTTATTTTTATCTTTTATAATCTTTTATGATTTTCATACCTTGCTGTGGCAGTCCAGCGTTGATCCCGCCTGCTGTGTTTATATTTTTCAACTGCATGAGCGTGGGCAGGTGCCACTCGTGCAATATCTAAAGCTGCGGGAGGTGATATGCCGGTCATCTCCCCGGCTTCGCTTTCATAAGCCGCTATTGCCGCCATAACAACAGCTGCCATCTCCTCGTTAGATGACGGGGCAGGGCTAACACTTACTTGTGGAATCTGCGAGCCCTGAGTCATACACTGGGGCGTGCAATATATATTCACCGGAGGCAGTTCTTTTGGCTGACCTCCGCCAATTTCATCAATTCGTTTTCTAAGGCTTAGGTATAACCAAATACTGCAGATTATAACCACTATAGCCACAATATAAATTTCAACCATATAAACCCCTCCTAGTTTTCGTCACCGGCATTTTAACATGCCCTAAAAGCAAATACTGCCATGTTTTTTAGGATGTTTAGAAACACGTTTAGTTGAAAGATGATCGATAGCGCGTATTATGTATTTCCTAGTATCCTGTGGTTCAATAATTTCATCGACATAGCCCTTTTTTAGGGCACAATCTGTGCTTGTATCAGGGACGCCTAAGACCTTTGCCGCTTCCTTAGTAAATAGGGCAAGATTCGCGCCGGACCAAGCATACACCAAATCGGCACCTATAAATTTAGAGTTGAAAGTAAGACCGGAAAGCCCAATAGCATCCCCTATAATTATATTTATTTTCGGCACTGTAGCATTTGATAAAGCGTAGCTTAGTGCCGCAATAGCAGATATATCATGCTTTTGCTCTGATACACCTGTTTTAAAGCCTTTAGTGTTTGTAAAAGTTACTATAGGTATATTAAATGCATTACTAAAAGCCGCCAATTTTGTAAGTTTATCAATAGAATTTCTTGAAAGCTCTCCACAGCCAACGGCAGTCAAAGTGGTGCAGCCGTCAAAACGGGTAAGGAAAGCAGCAATTTCAGAGCCGTAGCCTGCACCAAGCTCAATATATTCATCATTGTCGCATAATGCATTTATTAATTCTACCGGAGACATACCAGCTGAAAGAGAAGCAGTGTCAAATTCCATATCATTACCTACAAGAATAGGCACCTCTTCCAAATTATTAGAGGGCATGAAGCTTAAAAACTGCTTAAAGCCTATATTCATAGCTTCTTCATTGTCAAACAAGAAATTAAGCTGACCGCTTTCATTAAAATGGTAAGCAGCACTCATAAAATTATCCAAACCGACTGACTTAATATCTTCCGCTGTATTAGGGCTTTGGACAAATAACCGGCTATCTTTAAGACCAAAAGAAAAATCAGACAATCCGCTTATAACGGCATTCGCCCCCATACATTTGCCATAAATTAAGCTAAGCTGCGGTATAACGCCGCTGGCATTTGCCATGGTGCTGAATATCTCACCGTAAGAAGCCAAAACATCCATACCGGATTCCATACTAAGCCCTTCAGAGTCAAGTATGGAAACAATGGGAGACCCCATAGAAACAGCCATGGCATAGATTCTCGAAATTTTTTCGGCATGACTTATTGTGACAGAACCGTATTGACAGTAGATATAGAGCGGTCTGGTATCAATAGTTGCAAAACCAGCCAATACATTGTCATCACTCATATAAGCCCCGATTTGGGAAAAACTTCCAGGGTCCGTAAGCTTTTCAATTTTTTCATATGCTTTTATGTACTCGACCCTCTGGAATTTTGTTCCATCAGCCATAATCACGACTCCTCCAATTTATATTTTTGTAAAGCAGCGAACAAAGCGTAGGAGCTTGCTTACCCCCCACATATAAAAGTATAGCATGCACTATACAATTAGTCAAAGATTATTATGCGGATTTGCAGGGCAAACCCATGAATGGTTTTACCTTCGCTGAAATCAGGATTTCGACGAGAAACTTAAGGTAAGTTTGCAAAGTTCCTATGAAACTTTGTAAACTTTTGCGATTTAACGGAAGTGAATTCCGTCAAATCGATTAAAATCTGCGATGCAGAGATAACAAACCTTAGCAATTATTTTTTCACGGGTTTTACCTGTGTGGATTTGGCTTATTTTTCCAATTTTCCAAAATTGCAGCAATCATGCGTATTCCGGTTAATATAGATGTCTCAGGTCCGATACTCCGCTCTTTCCCTAAGGAGTCTGCATCAAAATAAATTGAGGCTAGAGTAACGACAGGTACTTTCCCCGTTTCCATTACTATGCGTATATTTCTAAGCAGAGACCATATATCCGGTCCATTTGGTTCAGGTGTGTTGTGATCGGGTACATATTTTGAATCTACAATATCCGCATCAATATGCAAATACAGGGCATCTACCTCCTTAGCAAGGGCATTTACCTTTTTTGCCCAATTAAATTCATCCAAAAATTCGTCCGTATTTAAAACTTTGAGGCTCATATTACGCAAATTATCCGCTTCCTCTTTATCAAAACTGCGTGCGTCGCAAAGAAGGGCAAACCGGTCATCAAAAGGAGGATTGAGTCCGCAAATATTGCACCAATCCTGCATACAATAACCCAGCATTACAGCAAAAGGCATACCCCCAACCATGCCGGAAGGGGATGTTTCCGGAATATTAATATCTCCATGGGCATCAAGCCAAATCACTCCAAGCTTTGCTGTTTCAGAAAAAGCACGGCGGATTCCTCCGGCAACGCCAGGTGCGTGAAGGCATGTTCCCCCTGTAACAAATACACCTTTATCTTTTGTAATTCCTTCATACACGGAATCCGAAATTTGTTTAGTATAAGCCTGATACGCCTTATTGCCAATCGGCACGGTTTCTGCGTTAAAGCCTATCTCATCAATCTGAACCGGCACTCCCGCCTTATTATAAACGCCGGACAGATGGTAATCATCAAGCTCTCTCGGTCTATCGATACTGTGCATTTTGCATAATACTTCTAATCCTCTTGTTTTTTCATCAGTCCCTAAATATACTTTTGAGGCATGCATAATTTCAATAACTTTTAGTGAATTTAAAGGGTCCATTTTAAATCCTCCTTGGTATTGAACTGTTTTTTAAAAGTATATCATGAATTATTTTTTTTGGCGACTTTGATAAATAAAAAATTATAATAGAAATCCGTATAAGTTTATGCTATACTAAATTACGTGGTATGTAGAAGCATTATAAAAAAACAACTATTTTGGAGGTAAAACAATGACGGAAAGATATGGATTTAACAAAAATTTGGCACAAATGCTCAAAGGCGGCGTAATTATGGACGTTTCCACCCCAGAGCAAGCCAAAATTGCCGAAGCTGCTGGTGCCTGTGCGGTTATGGCATTAGAGCGTATTCCGGCTGATATCCGTGCGGCAGGCGGTGTTTCCAGGATGAGTGACCCTGCAATGATTAAAGGCATTCAGCAAACGGTCTCAATTCCTATTATGGCTAAGGTTCGTATCGGTCACTTTGTGGAAGCGCAAATATTACAGGCTATCGAAATTGACTATATTGATGAAAGCGAAGTTCTTTCTCCCGCTGATGATGTATATCATATTGATAAAACTCAATTTGATGTGCCTTTTGTTTGCGGTGCTCAAAATTTAGGTGAGGCTCTCAGACGTATTCAGGAAGGGGCTTCTATGATTCGCACTAAAGGTGAGCCGGGTACAGGGGATGTTGTACAAGCTGTCCGCCATATGCGAGCTATACAGTCGGAAATCCGTATGTTGACCTCAAAATCTAAGGACGAGCTTTATGACGCCGCTAAAAAACTTGCCGTTCCTTACGAACTTGTACAATACGTTGCTGAAAATGGTAAACTGCCTGTTGTTAATTTCTCCGCAGGCGGTGTAGCTACACCGGCTGACGCCGCTCTTATGATGCAATTAGGCGCACAAGGGGTGTTTGTAGGCTCCGGTATTTTTAAATCAGGTGACCTTGCTAAACGTGCGGCGGCTATTGTTCAAGCCGTAACTAACTTTAAAGATGCGAAGCTTATTGCAGCTATTTCCGAAGACTTAGGCGAAGCTATGGTAGGCATTAATGAAGATGAAATTCAAGTTTTAATGGCAGAACGCGGAAAATAGGAGGAGAGAACCTATGAAAATCGGCGTACTGGCATTACAGGGGGCTTTTATTGAGCATATCCGTATGTTTGAAAGTCTTGGCGTTCAAACTGTGGAAATAAGAAAACTTGCCGATTTCACTGAAGATTTGGACGGCATTGTTTTTCCCGGCGGCGAAAGTACGGTTATGGGTAAGCTTCTCCATGAGCTTGAGCTTATGGAGCCGGTTAAACAAGCCTTACAAAAGGGGTTGCCGGCTTTTGGCACCTGCGCCGGCTTAATTCTTATGGCTAAGAAATTTGTTGACTCTAAATTTCTCCATTTTCAGGTTTTGGATGTAGTTGTCCGCAGGCACGGCTTTGGGCGGCAATTAGGCAGCTTCAGTGCTGAGCATGAGTTTGTGGGGATTGGCACATATCCTATGGTGTTTATCCGTGGTCCTTATATTACGGAAGTAGGGCAGGGCGTGGAAGTATTGGCTAAGATAGATGATAAAATCGTAGCTGTGCGCCAAGGTAATTTATTAGGCGCGGCTTTCCATCCTGAATTGACCGACGATACTCGCGTACATGAATATTTTTTGAAAATGGTTGAAGAAGCGTTGAGATAATACGGAAAAGTGTGTAAGTCAGCAGAATGGTTAGCTTTAAAAATTATTATCTGAATATTAAAGGCAGGGCACCTAAGAATGCTCTGCCTATTTTCTTATTGCAAATTTAACCTAACCAGAATATATTATACTTGGGTCATTAATATTTTGATTGTTTATATCATCGGTAGTTTTTATTTTTAAACTTCGCATTGAATCTAATAAGGATTTTGACACTTTATTGCCTTTTGTTACAAGCGGCTCATCAAAAACATATTTATGGGCAAGTTTATCCTTACAGACATACCAATCGATAAATACAGCAAGGGGTCGGTCACCATCATATTTTCTCTCAAAACTCCTATAATTTAGAGCTTTACAAGCAAAATATATATTATGGTATTTTTTTATATACTTCTCTATCGGTATTAAATTATTAATTACGTCCTGTGTTGAGTTTACATAGTCTATATTTAAAACATAATTCGCAATACCTGAGTCTTGTACTTTTTGTGCGCCAATATAAGCGTTTCTTTTATCATAATCTAAGTTGGTGCCCGCATATATATCAATAATTTGCTCTTCAGTTAAGAGCATTTTGCCGGACAAATTACCACCGGGCTTATTTACCAGCTCAAACTTCCAGCCTAATGTAATAGAGCCTTTACTTGTCTTTCCATATGAATTTTTATATATTAAAGGGCGTTCAATAAAATGCCTTTTTATCGAAAGCGTAGAATTAATAACTACATCCATCCATATCGAACCGAATAATTGCTCTGCTCTTTTGGCGGTGGTTTTATTTTCAAGAAAGTCAGCATTCTCCTTCTTGAATGATATTTTTAACTCGATGTATTGCCCTGAATTGCTTTTTGCGCCAACATAAATATCTGTTTTCGGCTCGCCGGATTTACAAGTTGGCTTGCCGCAATCAACTATAGTAAAACATTCACCGTTTAGCCTAAAGCTTTCTCCGACTGATAAAAGAGAGTTAATATATCTCTCGGCATTGCCAAAATGCATCATTTTTTATTCCCCTTGTACTAATCTGTATTAAATCTTTAACAGCTAAAACCACTATAAAATTTATAAAATGCAGCCTTATGTGTACTATAATAAAGTAAGGCTGCATTTTTTCTGATTAAATCTAAATAGTAATTTTCTTAAACGGTTTTAACAACCCTTCAATAGTATCTCTCTCCCTTATAAGAATCGGCTGCCCGTTTTCTCGTATCAACACCTCAGCCGGACGGAGCCGGTTGTTGTAATTTGAACTCATTACAAAGCCGTAAGCACCGGCGTCTAAAACGCCCACAACATCCCCTTCAACTATTTTCGGTAAATTGAGGTTTTTAGCCACTATATCCCCGGTTTCACAAATATTGCCTACAATAGTCACCTCTTCCAAAGCAGTGTCGGAGGAGCCTGATTCCCTATAAACTTCAACATTATGCACAGAGTCGTACATAGCAGGTCTAAGGAAAGTGCTCATACCTAAATCCGTGCCTACATACTTATTGGGACCGTTAAATTTCGTAGCATGAACACGCCCCAAAAGTACACCGGATTCGGCGGAAATATATCTGCCGGGCTCTATTTTAACTACGATTTCTTTGCCGTAGTTTTTAATAAACTCATTGATAAATGCATCTAATTTAGCACCTAAAGATTTAAGATCAAGTCTTTTCTCCCCTCCTTGTTTATCGTAAGGGACGCCAAAACCGCCGCCTAAATCTACAAACTCCAAATCCTTAAAGTTCACAGCAAGTTTAAACATATTTGCGGCACCTTCGAGATACGGAGATTCGTCCATAAACAAAGAGCCTATATGGTGGTTGATGCCTACAAGCTTTAAATTATACTTCTCTACAATAGCTTTAACCTCAGGGGCATATTCAGGATTTACCCCAAACTTTGTTTCAGACCCGCCGGTTACAACTTTTTCATGATGCCCGGCACCTACTCCCGGGTTAAAGCGTACAGCCACTCTGCCACCGGGATTTGTCCTGCCGTATTGCTCAAGTTGTGATAAGGAGTCTACACTTATTGTAACATTTTTATCAATTGCGAATTTCATTTCATCCACTGAGACATTATTGCTGATATATAGTATGTTTTCCGGCTTAAAGCCTGCCTCAAGCTCCGCCGCGATTTCCCCTGCGCTCATAGCTTCAACATCAAGACCTTCACTGCATACAATTTGCAGAAGAGCTATGCTGGAATTAGCCTTAGCTGAATAATTAACCCTAAAATTTTTGTAGGTCGATAAATTTTTCATTTCCCTTGCACGTTCTCTGATAATCCCTTCGTTGTAAACATAGAGCGGCGAACCAAAGTCATTAACAAGAGATATAGGGTTTGTATTACCATAAAAATTACACTGATCGGTTACAGTCGAATTTAGTCGAATCATAACATCCTCCTGGGGTTATTATATGCTTATAGTGAGTTAACTTTTAGAACCCTGAAGCTTGATTTACAGCTTTTAAAAGTTAAACCAGTATATCAACATAAGTATACAATATTTAGCATAAATTTTCAAATAATCTTTTGTGATTTTTTTATCTGTGATATACTACCTAAGTATGAGTAAAAATTAAAGGTGATTTTTTTGAATATAATTACAAGCTCTCAAAATTATTTGGTTAAGAAACTTAAAACCCTTGCCACAAACAAGGGCAGAAAGCGTTTTGGCGAATTTATAGTCGAAGGCAATAAATTCGCGCTTAATATACCGAAAGAATGGGAATCGGTAAATACAGTGTTTTCGGAGAGTTATGCAATAAGCAACGAGGCTCAAATAAAAAAAACAGGCAATCCTGTTATTTTGAAAGACCATATTTTTTCTTCTGTTTCCGGCACTGTAACTCCGGCCGGAGTTTTGGCAGTTGTTAAAATAAGGGGATTTGAGTTTTCGGACATACTTTCCTGTCCTAAAAAATTTATTATTATAGCTTGTAATTTACAGGATCCTGGTAATATGGGTACTCTTATAAGGACGGCAAATGCCGCAGGGGCGTCAGGGGTTTTGGTATCTAATGACAGTGTGGATATATGGAGCCCTAAGGTGGTACGTGCCACGACCGGGTCTATATTTAATATACCTATTGTAATAGGCGATATAAAATCCATGATGATAGGGCTAAAAGATAGGGGCATAAGTTTAATAGCTGCCGACTTAAATGCGAAAAAAACCCCTTATCAGGCTGATTTAAGAAAACCTTTGGCTCTAATAATAGGGAATGAGTCACAAGGGTTAAGCGCGGATATGGTTGCTTTATCTGATACAACTCTTAAGCTGCCTATGGCTTTAGGGGTGGAATCGTTAAACGCTTCTGTTGCAAGCGGCATACTTATGTATGAGGTATTAAGACAAAGGATTGGGGCAAACGCATAAAAAAATAATTGCTAAGATTTGTAATCTTTGCATCGCAGATTTTAATCGATTTGACGAAAGTTCACTTCCGTCAAATCGCAAAGTCACCTTAAGCTCCTCGCCGAAATCCTGATTTCGGCGAGGGGCAAAGGATGGATAATAATTGAAATAACGAAATAAGCCATGCTATACTGTGGATAATTAATTCTAATAAAAAACTTAACCGGGAGGATGTATTATGAAATCAGCAGTTGCTATTACACAAGAAATTGATAATCTTGAATTTGCCGCAAAAGAGCTTATATCTCAAATTAAAGATAAATTGGACTTTGGTAAAAATTCTATCGGAATTATATATTGTGACGCAGATGTGGATGTGGCAAGCCTTGGAGAGCTTTTAAAAGGGTCTTTGGGTATGGATATAGTTGGGCTTACAACTACAGCCACGATTGAGAGAAACAACGGCTATAATGATATGGGTATTTTACTTTCTGTAATGACTGGAGATGATGTGGAGTTTTCTGTAGGTTCTACAGGGGATCTTAGTAATGACAGTTTTCCTGCAGCTATAAAGGAAGCTTATAAAAAAGCCCGTGCCAATACTCAAAATGATCCTAAGCTTATTTTAACCTTTGCCCCTTATATTGCGGATTTAACATCGGAAAATTATGTGGAACTTTTAGACGAAGCCTCAGGCGGCATTCCTGTTTTTGGCGGTGTTGCCACAGATCATTATGACCTTCAATATCAAAAGACTTTCTTTAACGGACAAGCTTTTGCCCGAGGATTGGTTTTTTTACTTTTGAGTGGGGATATTAAGCCTGTTTTTGCTATGAATCACCATTTTGGAACAAAGGTAGAGAAAAAAGGCATGATTACCAAATCCACAGGAAACCTTGTTCAAAGAGTAGGGGATCAAACTTTCAAAGAGTATGTTTCCTCAATAGTTCCGGTTCCTGATGAAGAATTGGTTATCTATCATTTCCAATCAACGCCTTTTGTTATGGAATTGCCGGACTTTGAAAAAGATGAACAGCCTGTTGTGAGAGCTCTTGTTACAGTTGATCATGAAAATGGAGCAGGCAGCTTCCTTTCAAAAATGCCGGAAGGCTCCATGATTTATTTGAATGAATTTCAGCGTAATGAATTAAGGGAATCCTGTAAAGAAGCTCTTTCAAATATCACTAAGCGAATGGATGAAAACAAAGGCTATAAGTATAGTATGATGTTTATCAGCACTTGCAATGCACGCCATTTACTTATGGCTGATGCCAAAAATCTTGAAAGCGATATTTTAAGCGAATATTTAGGTCCATTCCCTGCTGAACTTAACGCCATGGGCTTCTATGGATTTGGGGAGATATGCCCTACAGGAAAAAGGGCTGACGGCACGGCTAAAAACCGTTTCCACAATATTTCCTTTGCGGTATGTGCTATTTAGTTTGGCTAGGGCGTGTCGACAATAGACTTTGTCCGTAACCTTCCTGATGATTTTCCGCCACTCTTCGTCGGTGACTACTAGCCGCTGGAGCGTAGCGAATACTCCTTCCAGTATGCGTCGCCCGCTACCCATTAAAGCAGGCTTTAATGGGTTCCCGCTCGTTGTCACCTCCCTAACGGCTTGCTTGCAAGCTGTTGTTGACTAAAAATCATCGACGGAAGGCTTCGAACAAATTTATTGTCGACACACCCTAACACATTAAAATTAAGGTAGATAGTTTAATGGATTATAATCTTTCCCAAGAAGAAATTTCAAATTTAATAGCGGAAAACAGAATGCTTAAGCGCCGTGTAGAGAGGATGACGAAAGAGACAAAAAATCTCATCGCTCTCCACGAGCGTACAGTTAAGCTGCGTGATTACAGTGAGCGGGAACGGCACCTTCAATACGAATATAATACATTGCTTTTGGAAAACGCCCCGAATATGATTTTTATCCTGGATTTCGGGATGCGTTTTCGTTTGGGTTCGAGGGCGTTTTTGCAGTTTTTAGGATGCGAAGACCCTGGACTGCTTATCGGTTTATCTTTTGAGGAATTGTTTGGCGATGTTATGCCTGATGATTGGGTCAAATCAACCTACACCTTGTTCTCGTCTGCGATGAAAGACAGGAAGTTGATACAATACAATGATGAGATGATGATTTCACAAGAGAGGAAGGTTTTTTCTGTTGCCGTAGGACCTGCTATTGACTCGGCAGGCAATATTATGGGGCTTATCTGCTTAATACATGATTCAACCGAGCTTGTTAGTATGAAAGAGACTGCTGAGGCGGCAACACAAGCTAAAAGTTCTTTCCTTGCAAATATGAGCCATGAGATACGTACCCCTATGAATGCTATTATTGGTATGACAAACATTGGGCAAACCGCTGTTGATATGGAGCGGATGGTTTATTGCTTTAGCAAAATTGAGACTGCATCTAAGCATTTACTTGGGATAATTAACGATGTACTTGATATTTCTAAAATTGAAACAGGCAAATTTGAACTATCACCTGTCAGCTTTAGTTTTGAGAAAGTATTGCAAAAGGCTGCGGATGTTATTAATTTCCGTGTGGACGAACGCAGGCAAAAGTTTTATATTAATATCGACCAAGATATACCGGATACACTGATTGGTGACGATCAAAGACTTATACAGATAATAACAAACCTTTTATCAAATGCTGTTAAATTTACGCCGGATGAAGGTACTATCCGCCTTGATTCCAAGTTAATATGTGAAGAATGCGGTATATGCCGTATTCAAATAAGTATTGAAGATACAGGCATCGGTATTACTGAGGAGCAAAAAGCCCGCCTTTTTAGGTCTTTTGAGCAGGCGGATGCATCTACAACACGCAGATTTGGCGGCACAGGTCTTGGTCTTGCTATTTCAAAGCGTATAGTGGAACTTATGGGCGGCGACATATGGGTGGAGTCGGAGCCGGATACAGGCTCAAAATTTATATTTAATATTTTAATGGAACGAGATACCACTGTAAAAAAACAATTACTTGACAGTAGTATTAATTGGAAAAATATCCGTGTTTTTGCTGTTGATGATGAACCGGAAATTCGCGAGTTTTTCATGGCATTTTTTGAGCATTTGGAGATTGGCTGTACAGTTGCCGCAAGCGGTGAACAAGCTGTTGAAATCCTTGAAGCAGATAATGATTACAATATTTATTTCATCGACTGGAAGCTGACCGGTATGAATGGTATTGAACTTGCAAAGAAAATACAAGAAAAAGCAGCACAAAACTCTATTGTTATTCTTTTCTCATCTATAGACTGGTCTTATATAAAAGATGAAGCCGAGGCAGCGGGAATTGATAAATTTCTCCCTAAACCTTTGTTTCCTTCAGCAATACTTGAAATTATCAATGAGTGCATAGGTATTAAAAATGAAGTGAAAGAGGAAGATTTAATCGGGCAGATAGATGATTTTAGCGGAAAAACAATAATTTTAGCTGAAGATGTAGAGATAAACAGGGAAATTGTCCTTGCCCTTTTAGAGCCTACAAACCTTATTATAGATTGTGCGGAAAACGGCATAGAAGCAGTTGAATTGTTTACAAAAGCACCTGATAAATACGATATGATATTTATGGATATTCAAATGCCGGAAATGGACGGTTACGAAGCAACACAGACAATCAGAGCTTTGGATATTGACCGTGCAAAAACTATTCCGATAATCGCTATGACGGCAAATGTTTTTCGTGAAGATGTTGAGAAATGTATGGCAGCCGGGATGAATGACCATGTAGGCAAGCCGATTGATTTTGACGAAGTTCTGGAAAGGCTTAGGGGTTATTTGGGTTAGAAAAATTCAACTTGCGCCTATCATCATGTACACATATAGTAGTGATGAAGAAGGTGGCTTGTGTTTGTCTAAATCTGTTTAAACAAGCACAAGCCACCGGTCAAAATAATAGATACAGGGAGGAGCTATCCCTACATATCACCATAAACCCCTATCTCATTAAACCATGCCTCGCTGCTTACGTCGGTAAAAGCGTGGGATGCGTCATATGTGGAATCTTCAACAAATCCACTGCTTATAATAGTAGCGTTTTGGGGGTCATTAGGGTTGACCCGCAGCTCACGGGACATGTTAATATTCCAAGAGCTTGAGCCGATAGCAGCATCTGTAAGAGAAAGGGTAATCCGAAAATACCCTACTTCATCAAGAGTCCAGAAAGTTTCGTCAAAAGCATACCATGCTATGCGACCGACTGCATTAGCTCCTGTCCATGAATCTTTTAAGCCATAGTTTAAGCCGTCTCTACAAACCATAGCTACATTCCAGAGTAAATTAAATTCCTCTATTTCAGGCAATTCAAAACTAACCAGATATAGACCGTCTCTTTCAAAGAAATTTACTGTGTCAAACACACCAATGAGAGCTTCTGCAAGTAAGTCCTGCTCGATTAGCCTAATTGGTTGATTTGGCTCATCTGATTGAAGAGCTGATTCCTGCTCTTCACTTTCTTCCCCATTGGAAGGGAGATTGCTATCTTGCGAAACCTCACTGTTTTCATACAAATTTTCTACAAGTTGATTGTCTAAAGGTGGGTCGCCATAATTTCCGGCAACAATATCCAATGCCACAATAAAAATTAGTCCTACGATAAGTCCCAATACGATGAATTTCCAGTAGCTTTGAATAATGCTCATAATCAATGTCCTCCGATTTAATTTTCATTAATAAACTCGTCCACAATAAACCGTGGGCGAGCTTTTGTTTCAAGATAAATTTTGCCTAAATATTCCCCAATGACCCTAATTGCAATTAGCTGAATACCACCTATAAACCATACAGATGAAAGTATAAGTCCGACCCCTGCAATAAGCATAATAATGCCAATTAACATAAGTATCGCACCTATTGTTCCTATAAACCTAATTGGGGCAATTGAAAGACTTGTTATGCCTTCAAAGGCAAATGTAATCATTTTTTTAAGAGGATATTTGCTCTCACCTGCAAAGCGTTCCCCTCGTTCATATTCCACAGTTGTGCTTTTGTAGCCTATCATTGGTATTATACCTCGCAGGAATAAATTTACCTCCCTAAATTCGCCTAATCCCTGCAAAGCCCTTTTGCTCATCAATCTATAATCTGCGTGGTTAAATACAATTTTTGCCCCAAGGAGTTCCATTAATTTGTAAAAGCCTTCGGCACTAAATTTTTTAAAAAATGTGTCAGTATCACGCCTGCTTCTTACTCCATAAACAATATCAAAGCCTTCGTAATACTTATCAAGCATCCTATCAACAGCACCGATATCATCTTGCAAATCAGCGTCCATAGAGATAGATACATCAGCATATTCAATAACAGTCATAAGCCCGGCAAGAAGGGCGTTTTGATGACCGCGGTTACGGCTTAAATTTATGCCAGAGAAAACTTTATCATTTATATGAAGCTCTTTTATAATCTCCCAAGTTGAGTCAGTGGAGCCGTCATTTACAAAAACAATCCGGCTGTTTTCGGCAATTTTTCCTTCACTAATCAAGTTATCCATTTTTTCTTTTAAACGTTTAGCGGTTTCCGGCAAAACTTCTTCTTCCTTGTAGCACGGTACAACTATATACAGTATATCGCCCATATAGCCCTCCTGATGCACTTGTCTTTATATGTATGATAACATATGAAAAAACTCTTGTATAGCGTACATATTTTTGTTATAGTCAAGTTTGAGTATATATTGACTATAGTGCAGCTTATGCACTATTGCCATATAAGAGGATGTGTTTCTAGTGCATATAGGAAGCTGTACTTTCTATCTTTCCATACCATGGGCAAAATCTTTAAAAGATAAAAGACAATGTGTAAAAAGCATAGTGGAAAAAATGAAGAATAAATTTAATATAAGTGCTGCTGAAATAGGAGAAAATGATAATCATAATATAGCACTTATAGGTTTTGCTTGTGTGTCCGGCAGCAAAGTTCATGCAGAAAATATGATTGATAATGTAATGAATTTTGTCGAAAACCATACAGAGGCGGAAGTTTATGGAATAGAAACAGAGTTATTATAAAAGAAAATTAATTGCATTTCGTAATAGGTCGTGTTAAAATAAATAGTTGGAATAACATAAGCTAAAAGAGGAGGCTCATTTGATGAGTAGCAAATTTGAGATAATTGGGGATAATAAAGTTAAAATTACATTTGTAATCAGTCCGGATAAGTTTGAGGAAGGTATAGAACTGGCGTATAAAAAAAATCGCGGTAAAATAAATGTTGACGGCTTTAGAAAAGGCAAAGCTACAAGAAAAATTATAGAAGCTCGTTTCGGTAAAGAAATATTTTATGATGATGCTATAAATGCGGTAATGCCTGAAGTGTACGAAGCAGTTATTGATAAATTAAATCTTAAAGTCGTATCAAGACCTGAAATAGATGTAGAGGAAATTAATGACGAAACTGGTGTGGTTCTTACGGCTACGGTATATACCAAGCCTGAAGTTACTGTAAGTGGGGATGTGTATAAAAACGCGCAGTATACCCCTGTAAGTACCGAAGTTACCGACGACGATATAGATGCTGAAATTTTAAAAGCGAGAGAGCAAAACTCTCGTATGGTAAGTGTTGAGCGGGCTGTTGCCGACGGCGATATAGTTACTATTGACTTTGAAGGATTTATTGATGATGAAGCTTTTGACGGCGGCAAGGGCGAGGATCATAATTTAACCATAGGCTCTAAAAGCTTTATAGGTGATTTTGAACAGCAGCTTATAGGCGCGAATGTAGGGGATGATTTGGAAGTAAATGTACCTTTCCCGCAAGACTATCATGCGGAGCATCTTGCCGGTAAGCCGGCTATGTTTAAAGTTGAAATTAAAGATATAAAAGTTAAGGAGCTTCCTGAGTTAGACGATGATTTTGCCCAAGATGTATCTGAATTTGACACTTTGGAAGCATATAAAAACTCCATAAAAGAAAAACTTACTGAAAATAAGGAAAATGAGGCTAAAAGTAAGAAAGAGGATGAAGTTTTATCTTATATAATTGAAAATACTCCTATGAACGTGCCTGAGGTGATGATTGAAAATCAAGTAGACCAAATGGTAAATGATTTTGCCAATCAAATCCGTATGCAAGGTATGCCTGTTGAGATGTATTTGCAATATATGGGACAGAGTATGGCTTCTCTTCGTGATAATTATAAAGCAGGTGCCGAAAAGCAGGTTAAAGGCAGGCTGGTACTTGAAGCTATTGCTAATGCAGAGGGATTTGAGGTAACGGAAGAAGATAAAGAGGGCGAAATTGTACGTATTGCTGAAAGCTACAATATGCCAATAGATAAGCTTAAGGAAATTTTGAGAGCCCAGGATAGGGACGGTCTTGACGATGATATAAAAGTAAATAAGGCATTGGATTTTATTTCCGAACATGCTAAGGTAAGGTAAAGTAGGGTAATTTGTTGAAATTGGGAGGTAAAATATGAGTTTAGTACCATATGTAATTGAGCAAACTAACAGGGGCGAAAGATCTTACGACATATATTCAAGGCTTTTAAAAGATAGGATTATTTTTTTAAGCCAGGATGTAAATGATGTAACGGCAAGTCTTGTAATAGCCCAGCTGCTGTTTTTGGACGCGGAAGACCCGGATAAGGATATTAATTTCTATATTAACAGCCCGGGAGGTTCTGTTACGGCAGGGTTTGCCATTTATGACACCATGAGGCATATTAAGGCGGATGTTTCGACTATTTGCGTGGGTATATGTGCCAGTATGGGGGCATTTTTACTTGCCGGCGGGGAAAAAGGCAAAAGATATGCCCTGCCTAATGCCGAGGTTATGATACATCAACCATTAGGCGGCGCCAGAGGTCAGGCTACGGATATTAAAATCCACGCGGACTGGATTATGAAAACCAAGACAAAGCTAAATCAGATATTATCCGAAAACACAGGACAGCCCCTTGACGTAATCGAAAGAGATTCGGATAGAGATTTCTTCATGTCTGCGGAAGATGCAAAAAATTATGGGTTAATAGATTCAATAATTATGTCGAAAAATAAGTAATAGTAAGTATATTGGAAAATCTTAAAGGAGATGTATATGGCACCTAAATCAGACAGCAAAAAGCAGTTTAGATGCTCATTTTGCGGCAAAACCCAGGAACAGGTACGAAAACTTGTTGCAGGGCCAAATGTTTATATATGCGACGAATGTATTGAGCTTTGTAATGAAATTCTTGACGAAGACTTAAACGATTTTATCGATTTTGGTGATGATTTTAAAATTCCTAAGCCTTTGGAGATTAAATTAAGGCTTGATGAGTATGTAATCGGGCAGGATAACGCGAAAAAAGCGATGGCTGTAGCTGTATACAACCATTATAAGCGTATAACCCGCGGTACTGTGGATGATATTGAGGTACAGAAAAGTAATATATTAGTTGTAGGTCCTACAGGGGTAGGTAAAACATATATGGCACAAACTATGGCAAGGCTTTTGAATGTGCCTTTTGCGATGGCTGACGCGACTTCTTTAACAGAAGCGGGCTATGTAGGCGAAGATGTGGAGAATATTCTCCTAAAACTTATACAGGCTGCGGATTTTGATATTGAACGAGCACAGCAAGGGATTATATTTGTTGATGAGATTGATAAAATATCAAGAAAATCCGATAATCCTTCAATTACTCGTGACGTAAGCGGTGAAGGGGTTCAGCAGGCTTTGCTTAAGATACTTGAAGGCACAGTGGCCTCTGTGCCGCCTCAAGGCGGAAGAAAACACCCCCATCAGGATTTTATACAGATTGATACTTCAAATATTTTATTTATTTGCGGCGGAGCCTTTGCAGGACTTGACCAGATAGTGGAGCAGAGGCTTAATAAAAAAATAATTGGCTTCGGGGCTGAAACTAAAACTAAAAAGCAGAGAATGGAATCGGAGATATTAAAAAGCTTAGAGCCGCAGGATCTGCAAAAATATGGCATAATACCTGAAATGATTGGTCGTCTGCCTGTTATAGTTACACTTTCCGCGCTAAGTGTTGACGCCCTTGTATCTATACTTACTGAACCTAAGAATGCGATTATCAGGCAATTCCAATATTTATTTGAGCTTGATAATGTTTATTTGGACTTTGAAGAGGATGCCCTTAAAGCCATAGCCGCAAAAGCAATAGAGCGCGGCACCGGTGCAAGAGGACTTAGAGCTATTGTGGAAGAGTTTATGACAGAAATAATGTTCGATATACCTTCTGATGATACTGTAGAGAGGATTGTTATAACAGAAGGATGCGTTATTGGGAGCGAAAAGCCTGTTGTTACTCATAATCCTGACAGACAGCCTATAGTGCGCCCTAAGAAAAAGAAATCCCACTCAAGGGCAGCATCAGTAAGCTAGACTAGCAGCAAATTAATAAACTAAACAAGATGGTATCGCGTTTTTTACGTGATACCATTTTGATATTGATATAGGTGTTTGTATGTATAATATTGGCGATATTGTTCAAATGAAAAAAAATCATCCCTGTGGCGGTAAAGAGTGGGAAGTTTTGCGGATTGGTATGGATTTTCGCATAAAATGCATGACTTGCGGTCATTTAGTTATGCTTTCAAGGGTGAAGTTTGAAAAAAGTGTGAAAAAGATAATTTCCCAGGCAGATGGTAATTGACGGTTGATGATGTACAGGAGGTATAGTATGTTTTTATGTACTGAATGTTTTATACAAAAAGACGGCAAGACTCTCATGCTTCACAGAAATAAAAAAGAAAATGATATTAATAAAAACAAATGGATAGGACTTGGGGGCAAGTTTGAAATTGGTGAATCGCCGGAAGAGTGTTTAATTAGGGAGGTAAAGGAAGAAGCTGGTGTAATCCTTAATAAATTTAGGTTAAGGGGTATAGTGACATTTAATACAATAGCAAACAAATCAGATGATTTATACTATATTTTCATATATACAGCCTCTGAATATACCGGTGAAATAGGTACTTGTGATGAAGGGGACCTCCATTGGGTTGATAATGATAAAATCCTTGACCGGGAACTGTGGGAAGGGGACAGACTTTTTTGGGATTGGATATTAAATGAGAAAGGACTTTTCTCAGCTAATTTTATATATGATGGGGATAAGCTTGTTAAGGATGATGTTATATTTTACTTTTGATGGAGGGATGATTATAATGATTAAAGATATTTATTATCAAAAAGGCTATCCGGATCCTGTATTCGATAATGCTTACGTACTTAGCCTTGTGAGGGTTTTCATACCCGAGGCAAAAGAGGTAACAGGTGTAGATGAAACAGGAGGGGAGGCGCGTACATATGCAATTGATAGTGATGTAATCCTAAAAGTCCAGCGGCCTCAGCAGCTTAGGCTAAGTACCAGCCTATCGCGCGAAGTTTTCTTTTTAAAGCAATTAGAGGGAAAAGAGGGTGTCAATGTGCCTAAAGTCCTTGGCTACGGCAAGGAAGGTGCCCTCGAATATACTGTTATGACAAGAATGCCGGGTACTGCCGTAAAATACACGGAGCTTACTCAGGAACAAAGGGAAAATATGCTGTTTAACCTTGGCAAAATGCTGGTTTCCATACATAATGCGGATATTAAGCAATTCTATGATAGCAGGCTGTTCCCTGATATAGATAAAAACCCGGAAGACATTAAAGAAAGGCTGGACTATCTCTTTAACAGGCTGCTTACATTAGCGTCTCAGCGTCTTGAAGGCAAAACAAGCCCTAAAGAAATAGATGAAGCCAAGGTACAAGGAAAGTCGCTTATTGCAAAAGTAAAAAATATATGTATTGTACCTTGCCACGCAAATCCAGGACCTGAACATACATTTGTTAAAGACGGCAAATTCTCAGGGGTTATTGATTTTGGAGATGCTTATATAAGCCATCCTATTTTTGATATGCGCCGCTGGCCTATAGGTGATAGGGAGCATGTAATAAACGGATATATGAGCGCAGCTAAAGTGGATGAGGACTTTAAGCTGGTATGTGAAATTTCAACGGCACTTGATACTATTTTAAAGGATTTAAACGACAAATATAGTCGTTTAAGACCAAAACGGTCTTAAACGAGCCTCGAGAATTCGTACATTTTGTTTGCAAAATGTACGAATTTCGGGGCGTTCATAAACTTTAAAACAGCAAAATGAGCAAGCTCATT
>Ga0123352_10000433_pt1 | contig 50728 bp, 29 predicted proteins | sample TergutLab28metaG_FD_89700 | JGI IMG/M metagenome (GOLD analysis project Ga0123352, IMG submission 89700) | Labiotermes labralis P1 segment gut microbial communities from Petit-Saut dam, French Guiana - Lab288 P1 | ecosystem: Host-associated > Arthropoda: Insects > Digestive system > Gut ... | reverse complement strand
TATACCGGGAAAACATGAAGTTAAGGAACTACAGAAAACAGCCATATTGGGCACTGCACACATACTTCGGAAAGTACTAATGTAAAAGTACAATAGATTCAACACTGAAATTAACGATATAAGCACCATGAATAGTAACAACAGAATAGCTACAACACTGTATTCCCTAGGGACATAGTTTGTCTCAGGAATATAAGTATAAATACACTCTATAAAAGAGATGATGATGATGATGATGATGATGATAATAGCTCTTTATAAAACATGACGAAGTTTGTATTCTAGGAAACATTAAAGAATGATGCATCAATTTAGATAAGACTTTTCTAAAACTTTAAACTTCGATTTACAGCGATTACGACCATTCCAGCGGCGTCGCCCTACGCAACAAAAATTCGATGGATTCCCAAAACATAAGGATTACACTCACAACAGTTTTGTATTTCTGGACAGCCCTCTAGTATGTCTTCATCCGCCAAACGTCCTAAATACACGCAAACATTGCCAGTTCCTTGCTAGCAATTATAACTAGAGAAGCCTGGAAGATCGAATCAGAATACGCTGACAAATTAAAACAAAGAATAAAATGTAAGTCTTCTTGGATGTTATGCTGTGTCGGCTGATACATGGTCACCGACGTTTCGTTCATTCACGTTCAGGCCTAAACAGTCCAACCAATCTTTTTTTTTGTTATAAATCGTCACTTGACAGTTTAACCTGAAGATAAAGGAATGATTATCCTTCCAAAACTCGGGAACTCGGTGTACGCCTTACAGAAGGCTCGGGTCTTCACCAACACCGCTACGAGAGCCTCAAATATCCCATTAAGTAACTCTGAACGTAAAAGTCTCATCATGTATCCAATAACGACACCATTCTCTCTCTGTCCACAGATTTGTCCTGAAGAAGAAAGGATCAAACACAGCCCAGTGGACAAAAGTCGCATCGACAGTTGGTGGAGGAGGCGCCAATGTGGTTCTGTTGAATATGGAGGTTGGAGACCAGGCAGCGATCTGGCTTGAAGACGGGAACCTTGGTCCAGAGGATGAAGGGGCGCCTGCATCGACATTCAGCGGCTTCCGCATAGCTAAAAAACAATAAACAATTCTTCCATCTTTCGACTGCTGGTTCCTGCACACATGACTCCTTTTCCAGAAATATCTTGAATACCGGACAAATGAAGGTGGATAATAACTTCAGAAGTTCTGCAAGTCACCTCTTCAAGATAGCAGGGAGAAGACAAAAAAGTTAAATTTCATCGAAATGTTTTGGAAACTTTTAACAGTGCGTTTACTACCGCTGCATGCTTGTATGGAACTTATAGACGTCTGAAGTGAAGGAATTCAAGATATTTCAAGCAAATGATACCACATTTTCATATCCGATCAACAAATTACCTTCGCTAAGCTACTGTTCCTCAATCTGTGATAAAAAAAATCCAGTTTATTTACCGAATTTTTATAAGAAGATCGTTATATCTATAAACAAAAACATCATTCATCGCCACCACATTTTCTTTAATATCTAGTCTGAAATTTTGCATTGTGCCAAGTACATAAACACTGATTTTGATAAGGGAACATAACTAACCGGAACAAGTGACCACATCTTTATTTCCATTAACTTCTTCAGCCTTATTATCTGTCATTGCACTACATTTTCTTCCGTCGGGATTTTGAGTGGAAGCTGTCTTTATCTGAACGTTTGATGTTTCCATAACTGATTCTGCTTCTTGTAGCCGTGTTCTTTATTCTGAAATCTGCTGGCTGTTTGCGACATTGACCCACCAAGAATGGCTGTTGCACAGTCACCGTGCATAACGGGTTTTATGTTCGTATGTACCTGGAAGTTCTCTGTAGTGCTTCAGACGCCAGTGGACATTATTTACTACCCCTGCTTGGACATTATCCAGGATAAAGGGTCTTCTTGCAGCCTATCGCCTTTTTTTCTTATGTATGAATAATGAAAATCTTTTAATCCATACCTGTATAGACATGACTTTTATGTTCTCTTATTGTGGAAACTTGAAATTTCTGTAAAATAAAATATCTTTTCCCAGTGTTTATTTCCAACGCTAAATTTTGTAGCTTGTCTTTTCTTATAGAAGTCTTTAGTTGCACCTCTTCCTTTGTCTGTTTACACCGTGTTCGACTCTCTGTTGGAGTCTGCTAAGCTAGGTTTAAGTAGTAGTTTCAGTAATTCGCACTTCCGTTTGGTTGCTTTAGCCTCCAGCTACACTGCTCTACTGTAAATGCATGATTCAAGAACGGCTCATTGAATGTACTGGCACATCAGTAGTCTATGTACCTTCAGTCTAACTTCCAGTTCATCTCATGGCCTACTAATAAGAGCTTCAGCTTAGCACTGCATGAAGAAGAGTATGACCACTTCTTACATTCCGAATTCTGTGGGAATGTCAAATCTATTTAAATCGCTGACGAATATTTCCATTTTGAACCTACTTATAATTAGGTAGACTACCACAAAAGCAAAATTTTCTTCCAGAGTTCTAAGGAGCGCCAAATAATTTTTTACGACGTAGGCTAACTTATTAAAGGAAATTGTGTGAAGTTCTTTCTTACAACAAAACTTTTACACTAAAAATATAGTCACAAAATAAAATCGAAAACGGTTATTTGAGAAATTAAGATTTTGGGGTAAAAACGAAAAACAATGCGATTCTTCTCGTGGGGGAAATGCATCTTACCTTCTAATCTCCAGTGTGTGTTTATATATCCATAGATACGGGTACTGAAAATCTGTACCCCGTCCCAAACGTTCTCACATAGAATGAAATTGAAGAAGAGCTAAAAATAATGGCTAATACTTTCAGAAATTAGTTTTGCTCTTCGTAGACAACACAAGCTGCAGTAGCGCAGTCAGCATAGTGGGACTCGGCTGCAGGCTGGGCGATCAAGGAATGGCGGTTCGACCCTCGGCAGGGAAAAGGGAGCTTTCTCTTCTCTAAAGTGTTCAAACCGTATTTGGTTACCACTCATCTTCATATTCAAAGGGCGCCGGATGTTCTTTTCCCGCGGGACGGGAGGGGATAAAGTGACCCTGGCGTGAATGTTACCACTAACCCCTCCATCCAGTGACGACTTTCCTGAGTGGGGCTGTACTTCTACTCTACCACATGCCTTCACGTCGTGAACAGGGATAACTGTCCCTTTTTATTAAAAACTAATGACAGCGCCCTTCATCCTTTGAACAACAAACTGTACTTAATAACGGAATTGCACCTTGTGTCAGCACTGCAGTAATTACTCCACAGTTATGTGTCCCAGAAAAGGTGGACATCCTGCAAGTAAGACTTCGAATGAATCCACCTAATAACAGTAAAGCCGAGTCTGTCAACGATTGGCCGGAATAGTCCGTACAAATCCAACGATGATCAGAAATTTATTTACTGCGCGGTAAAATAAAATTACGTTCATACCATCCATACCGATTCTGAGCCCCCCCCCCTCCCCACCACCTCTTCTTAAATGGGTACCGCCGGATCTTTCCGTGGAGGTACAGCGGTGTGAGCTTGAAGCTGGCCCTTCATTTCTATCTAGAGTACAGGTTAAAATGTGTGCAGCTATACCGCAGCTCTCCTACATACCTTAAATAGAGCGGTACTTAATTAATCACAGGGACTTCATATTTTTTAGTTAGTACTGAAAATTGATTTATTCACTGTGTTATCCTTGTTATTTAAGATTGCCTTCGTATGTTTTGTAGGAGATTATGAATAAGCAGGTTTTAGTTTAGATGCCGTAGGGTTCGCTATCACTTGACTTGCCTTTAGGCCATGCGTATTTGGTAAACTTATCGTAAGATACAGTAATCCTGGACTCAGAATACAGCATGCATTGAAAGACAGAAAGCTTTGTCTAGATGTGTTACACATAGAACAGGGACACAGTTTAGCAACCTCAAGCTTACAGAACCTGTACTTAGTAATGTTACATACATATAAGACTCCTCTATCCAACAAAAACGACTATGACACTGACAGCATCGCCAAATGAAAAAGCAAGAGGACTGAGCTTCTTCGAAGCCACTTGTGCTGTAGATGTGGGATAATGAATAACATAGTAATTCTCCCTTCACTTAGTGCATTTCTTACGATTGTAGTGTCTTCCTTTTGACAAGCTGTTGGGCCACTTATTCTTTCGAATTTTTGTTTTATTCTTGTAAGATACCGCATTAAAAATTGCAGTCCAATTCCTTATGAACCAATAATGAGGACTTATAAAGATTGTGGGTGCTGTATTTATATTCGACATGCAGTATCTTATACCGAAATATGCTGCACTATAAAATGAATTTCTCCTTCCATTAAACGAGTTGTTCGGTTTTTGTAACATATTAATTAGAAACGTGCAAGTAGCGTGTGCTGGTTTCAACATGGCTATTTCTTAATTAGAAGTAAAAATGAGTTGAGTAACTTGTTAAACCTTTAAATGTAGAGCAAATATCTGAGGAAAAAAATTTCTTAATTGCGACCGATATAACAGAGTATGCTCCACAGGTCGTGACGTCACAATAACTACTACGAAACATGTTATTTTGAAGATCTTCAAAATATTTGATTTCGGTAAAGCCTATCAATATGAATCCGTAAAATCCATGAGGAAAGAGATAACAACATTGTTTTGGATGCATATGCATTGTGGTACAACTGCATTATATTTGAAAAGGAAATCGTCCTTGATATGTGTTCTAAATAATGACTTTCCAAGCTGCAATATTTGGAAACGACGCCTAGGAAACTTGAAGAGCTTCCAGCTGGTTGAGAAACAAAATCGTATTTCTCTTTCAGACAAAGTCATGTGAGCGTAAATTATTCTTCGACGTCGGATGAAATGACTGAAGCGTGAGTAATGGAATAACAACGAAGTTTACGTCACGAAAAATCGCGAATATTTTGACAAACAGAATTCATATGATACTACTGATGAAAATGTGAGGCATACATTCAGACCTGCTACTCAGCTAGACACTTCAGCAATAAAAAATGTGAATAAGGACAGCTGCTGGACGTACTGCTAAGTGACAGGAAACAAAATGCTTGGACCTAAACAAAATTTTGTTTACAGTGGAAGAATAATGACAGCCTGAGGACTAGCAACGGGAGACCAACTGCATCCCCTCAACAGATACACAGGAACAGGCCAGGTGTGGAAGGAAGTCTATATTACCACAGTTCCGAGAAGGTAAGGAAAGGACACAACACCAATGCATCGGATAGCATACACATGGGGATTTAGCCCGGGCGACTAAATTTTGTACTGTGGCGCCTAGTACTTATGGGTCTTGAGTATCGAACTTCCTTCGCTTCACCCTTGTGGCGCCCAGGATTTTGAGATAGCTGCTACATTTTTGGAAAATTTCTGGACCCCTGGCTTAAATACAGAATTTTTCCCTAAAAAAATTTACTAATTGGTCCTTATATTGGGCACGGACTGTGTTCTCTGTGAGGTACGAACAGAAGTCGCTTATGCAATTTTAAAAAGTGTCACTCTTAAATGGTTCACTGCTATGCGAGAGGTATGTCCCAGGATCCAAATACAATTCGTTGTGTCACAAAAAAACGAGGGTTTCTTAATATACTGGGTGAGAAATATTTCAGTATGCAATTACCATTTTATATTGTTATACCCCTGCACTGTACAACAAATTGTACATATAGCTTCACTTCGGATGTAAATGGCGAAAGAGAAGATGTGGCTGTAGGGGCACGATCCCTTCCTTCTGAGATCAGTTCTACCAAGTACACTTACGATTTATTTGAACAGAAAGCGTTTCATGCAACACATTTTCTTTCAATTTCTGATTTTAAAAAAAAATTCTGATATTTAAAGTAATTTTAGATTACCTTCCACATTTTGTTGAAACTAACAGAAATTTCTGATGAAGACAGTCTTCAGTTTATTCCAGGTTAAATCTTAGACAGAGTTTAGTATAAAATTGATGTTAAAAAGGTTTTATAATTACAGGTGGATACCACTTCATTTCTGAAATGGTACCAGCTGGGAGATGTAACTGACATGAATACCAAGTTCAAAGCAGATGTACAGAGCTGTGCTGAAGAGGAGAACACATTCTAAATATGGGATTAAAAACACAAATAAGCATTGCCATACATTACACACATCTATCTGGTAACCACACCTTTTTACAACTAACAGAGAGAATTCAGTCATGGGCTTCAGCTCTTAACACATGGACAACTTCAAACTTCAGGAAGAACTGACAAAATCATCTTCACAGCAATTCTTGCAGCAAGTGTCTGAGTGATTCCTTGTATTCCATTGTAATTGACGGTGTGTGTGTGTGTTCACAGCATACTAGATAGCAGTCACTACACTATAATTAAACTTATAAATCATAAAAATAGAGTTATGAGTGGAAGTGCATTGACCAAATAATGTTCATGACATTTTAGACATGCAGTTCCATTTTTCCTCTTACAGCCTTCATAAATTCTTCAGATAGAAAAACGATTCTATAGTACCTGAAGTAATACCAAAACTGTTCTTGAAGACTTGCCTTCTGACACATTAGTATTAAGCAATAGAAAAACTTTAATACTGATCTAGGCCTCTGTTGCATGTTTTTATATCTTGTGAAACTTGTTTCATATTCTTTCTGTGTATCTATACCTTTTTTCCAAAAATGCATTTTTGTTGCATATTCTCTTCCTTATCTCCCTACTTTTTAACTTTACTTTCATATACTTCTTCAGAGTCCAATTCAATATTGTGTGTCTATACACCATCACTGCTATGTATGACCTCATTACATAAGTTGAGAGACATAACCTTCTTATTTATTTGGTTTATTTGTTCATCCATTTATGAGGTATCTTCTCTGAGTCATAGAACACACAACCCTGTCTTCTTTGTCTCTTTCTTCATTTCTTGTTTCTTCCTTTCTCTGGCACTCTCTACCTCCACTAAGTCTGTTCAGAAACATTTATGCACTATTCTGTAAATGGTTTTTGTACTATGGCTTTAAACTCTGAAAATTTAACTATTTTTATATGACAAAACCTTATGCTTCATTACTATCATGCACAAGGCAGACTTTTGTGTGTGTGTCATCTTCATTTTATGTCTTCCACGCATTTCTTTTGAATTATTTCCTCATGTCCTACAATCTGCTGTGCAGTTTAATTTCCACTTTGTATGTGATCCTACTCAATCTGAAATTCTTCTTTATTCCTGCATCCACTGGTCACATCATAATAAGTCTGCCTGCATGGCATTCTGCAATCCTCTGTTGCATATAGTTTGAAAAGTACCATGTATCTCAACTTCATTTTATAGTATACAGGCCTATCTTTGTGTTTGTGTCCCACACCCATTTTTCTCCACACCGTCAGGAACACAATTAAATGCACATTACATTATACTTCCTGCAACAACTTTCTAAAATTTGTTTCAATATTGTAAACCCATGCAAGATATGATTGCTTGTGGAACATCCTTCACCCATGCACAGCTTTTAGAATTCATGAATATCTCTATTCTTCTGTATTGTATTCTGAAATTTCTGTTTTATCTTTGCACACTCTCTATATTAATAACATACTTTGTACATAATCTTTTCCTGTTTCTCTCGCCTTCCGAAACCACATTTAACCTATGCCTGTCTGTATATTTTTCAATGTTAAACCTCATTTCCTAGTCTTGCAATCAAATGTCCATAGTGGCAGGTGATAAGAGCCTGTCTTTCCCAGTCTTCAATTCATGTGTGTCTGCATTTTACAGTTTTCATTCTACATTCCTTTTCTCAATCCTGTCTTCATGGATCTATACTTCCCATCTTCAGTCTACATATGTTTATGTATCCCCATTATCAGACTACATGTATTTTTATTCCCAAAATTTCAGTCCACGTAAAATTTCTCAATCTTTAATCTATATAATTTTATAGTTAACAATATTAAGTCTATGTGCCTGTATGTATCTACATTTCACAGTCTTCATTCTGTTATGTCTGTATTGCCCTTACATTCAGTCTAAATGTGTACATGTACTTCCCCATTTTTATTCTACAATGCATGTACTGTATTTCCCATTCTTCAATCTATGTACATGTATTGCTCAATCTTAGGTCTACAAGTCTGCATTTCCCAGTCTTCGGTCTACATGTATTTGTCTGTATTTACTAGTCTTGGCTGTATGTCTGTGTATTTCCCCACCTTCATTCTACTATGCATGTATTGCCAGCTCTTCTATCTGTGTGTATATATTTCTCAGTCTTATATCTAAAAATCTCTGTTTCCAAATCTTCAATCTATATGTGTCTGTATTTGCCTGAATTTCCCATACTTGCCTGTATGTCTCTGTATTTCCAGTCTTCATTCTTCTATGTATATATTTCCAATTCATCGATCTATGTGTCTGTATTTTGCAAAACTCAGTCTATATACATTTTTATTTGTCTGAATTTTCCAGCCTTGCTTGTATGTCTCTGCATTTCCCAGTTTTCATTCTACTATTTCCAGCTCTTCATTTTATGTGTCTGTATTTCCACAATCTTATGTAGTCTATAATTGATTTCAATTTTCGTGTATGTTGTTCCCACGCATATTTATGTATCATTTTATGTTTGAAATACCCATTCATAATTCTCAAATTGTAACTTTCGCATAAATCAGTGAGGCATTCTCCATTGTCATTTATTCTTGTTTCCCCATAAGGTCCTACTACTTGATTATTCACTTTTGTGCCCATATGGCCATTAAAATCTCCCAAAAGTATTATTTCTCTTGTTGTGCCAATGTTTATCAATGATTCATTCAGTTTTTCATAGAACTCATGTTTTCTAAATCTACCTTGTTTTTTGATGGTGCATATACACAGAGTACTATAATTTTAATTCCCAAGTGGTTTATGTTAACTGTTATTATGTTCTCATTCAATGCTTCCCAATTTATTATTCCTTTCAAAATTTTTTATTTATTAAAATGTAAACTCCTCTTTCTGCTCTTCTGTCCTTAGATACCCACTATAGAGATGAACACAGCCCCCTATTATTTCCGAACCTGTGCCCTTTCATTTTGTTTCTGTTAGTCCTATTATATCCATTTTTATTTTCCTAATACTGACGTTATTTCTTCCATTTTTCCTCAAATGCCTTGAACATTCCATGTACCATAATTCATTAACCTTCTCTGAGCTTTATGTCGTTTATTAGATAGACCGTCCGTTTTTCCAAGCCTTTGTCTAGGTTTCTTTGGCATGTGTGTTTTTTTTTTCCGGGTGATGGGGTACTGGCCCATCAACCCAACCCCCAACCTGGAGGACCAGTGTATCTCTCTTTGTCTGTGTGCTCTCCTTTGACCTGTCCAGCAAGGGTGGCCCTACCAGTAGCTACGCTACCGCCGGCATAGCTCTCTGGATCATTGCACCACGCAAGCCTCCTTACCCAGCAAAAGATGCCTTCGTCAAGGTGGAGATACTATAAGGCAACAAATTGGATTAGAGGAACAAATTGTAAAAGAAATTGAACAGAACCAACTTACATGGTACAGCCATGTCCAAAGAATGGCAGAAGAAAGATTACCCAAAATAACATTGAAGTGGATACCGAAACAAAAGAGAGCACAAGGAAGACCGAAGAAAAACTGGATGGAAGGTATAAGAAAGGCCATAAATGAAAGAAACCTAAATGAAGGTCAATGGGAAGACAGGAAGCAGTGTAGTCTAGATGTTGGACAACGTAGAACAACGTTTTGAAACCAACATACTACTACTACTACTACTTCCAAAATCTTAACTCTACATGTCTGTGTCTCCCAATACAGTCTACATATGTCTGTATTTCTCAATCCCCAGTCTGTGTGTGGAAGACTCCCAATCTTGTCTTTACATGTCTGGATGTCCAAATCTTGATCCTACTATGCCTATACTTCACACTATTCAATATATGTGGTTGTGTCTCCAAATTTTCAGCTTACATGTTTATGTACTTCCCAATACGTAGTCTGTATGTGTATATATTCCATGTGTCTTCCTTTGCGTCCTTTATATGCATGACACACATCTTATTTTTTCCTCCCATCATTGTACATATTTTAGTCATTCCTCTGCATGGAATATATCATAATTAATTCTCACTTGTTTTGTGCCATTTTGGGACATGTATATTTCCCTCATCAGTATATACGTATTCCATTTCTGTAAATGATATTTCTTTGTTTCTCCTTCTCAGTTATGCATCTATTTCAGTTTGTTTCTTTCCATGTGATACTTCTTACTGCATTTCTGTGCAAGATACTCCTCTTGAAATTCCATCATAATTCTACACCTGATATATACCACTTTTGTGCACAGTCTTTTTAAAAAAAATGTCTTCTTAATTTCACAGCTGTTTACGTCATTTCCAAACAAGACATTTCTCTTAGTTTCCTTCCAAATTCTGTACCTGTCTCATATTATTTCTGTACAGCACTTTTTCTTACTTCTCATTCTTAACTCTACATCTCTTGTACTGTATTTCTTTCTGAGTTAGAATTTTTCTTATTTTTCACTCTGAACTCTACATCTATTTGATTTTATTGCCATATATGGTATTTCAGTTACTTTTCTTTTTTAAACATATACTCATCTTATTCCATTTCTGCACACAATATTTCCCTTACTTTTTATTCTTAAAGATAGCCTATTTTTCATACATTATACCTCTCTTCAACTTCCCCAATTAATTCTGCAGCTGTTTTCTCTTAATTCTGCAGATGTCATTTCTTTTATTTCTTCCTTCTTAATTCTGTACTGCTTTATTGCTGTGAAGGATATTCCTTCTTAATCCTATATATGCATTACTGAAGTCCACAAATGACATTTCATCCTTCATTCCATGTGTTTTATTTTGTTTCTGTATGGATTTTTGTCTCATTATTTATACTTAGTTTTAATTTGAATGTTACATGACAGCTTTTTCTCCATAATTTCCTACTCCCCCTCTCTGTTCCTTTACTATCAGATAATCTGTTCCATATGCATAGTATGTCTTTTGTCATCCCTATTTAATTCACAATTGTATTTATTATGTTCATAATCATAACACTTCTCTTTTTTCCTCCTTACTACTGAATCTGATGCATTTAACTTCTACACACAGCATCTCATATCATTCTTGCTACTTGTTTCCTTTTTAATTCTCTGTCAATTTCGTTTCACTTTTGTACTTAATCTCTCTATTAATTTCCCATTCTCCCTATCTCTGTTTAGAGTTGGCATAGCATAGTTGGTGTAGTGACTCGCTACAGGCTGAATGGTTAAGGTTTCGAATCCTGGAAGAGGCAAGAGTCTTCCTCTTCTCCAAAACCATGCATACTGTTTCTGGGGCCCACCCAAACTCCTATTCAATGGGTATCAGCGTTCTCTACCCAAAGGTAAAGCAGCTGGGGTGTGAAGTTCACAAATCACCTTTACCAAGCCCAAAACTAAAAATGAATGGAGCTATACCTCTGCTCCCCCTCCATGTCTTCATGGCATGGTAGGGATAACTTTACCCTTTTACCTTTACCTGTCTTTCTTTACTGTTAGATATTCTACAACATATGAGCTTCATATTACTCTTCCTTTCCTTTCATATTTCAATATTTCTTCTATTTCATTTCTGTGCATGGCACTTGCAATATAGTCCAGAAAGCACAGAAGGGGGAATTGCAGCCTGCAGCCCCCTTTATGTTCATGTCTGATAAGCCCCTCTGAATGATTCTACAGTTCTTTTACTTCATTCCTACACATAATATAAATCTTGTGTTTTTAATCTGTAAATCTACTATGTTTATATTCATTCATTTATATATATGCCATATCTCTTATATTTCTGTCTTCCTTTTAAGTCTCCTCTATTGTATTTCCCTTATTCTTCCTGTTTGCATCCGTTTTATTTTACTTATGAAGACAGAAATCTTTTCTTCTCTTTCTCCCTACTTCAGCATCTATTCCATTTATCTAATCTTTGATCTCTACATCTCTCTTCTTTTATTTCCTTCTCAAATGGAAATCCATCCTTTTCCATTTCTGTACATTTCTATGTTTATTCCACTTAATATTATTATTTTTTTAATTCTACATCTATCTCACTTCATTTCCAAATACGCCAATTCTACTTTTCTTTGTTAATCATATGTCTCCCTTGTTTAATTTATGTGTGTGACATTTCTCTTATATTTACTTTTAACTTGCACATTTATAATTCATTTCTGCATACTGCAGTCCTTATTTTTCATTTCTAATTCCACAACCGTTCCATTTCATTTCCGTTCATGGAATTCCTTCTCACTCTCAATTCAATATTTGTTTTATCTCCCTTCTGTGTCTTACAACTCTGTCTTCCACCCCCCCCCCCCCTTTTTTTCACAGAAATAAATTATTTTTGCCCAACCACCCATTCCATTTCTTTGCAAAGAAATTCCCTTTTATCTCCTTTTTCCTTCAAAAAATTTGTTTTTTTTTTTTTTCCCTTTTTTTTTTTTCCTGATTCGTTTCTCCCCCCCCTCTCCCCTCTTGTTATCACAGATATATATTATCTGTGCCCAACATCTCATTCCATTTCTGTGCAAAGGACTTCTCTTTATGCGTCTTTTTCATTCAAAATTTTTGTTATTTTATTTCTACAGGTAGCATTTCTTATTCATCTTAAATCTACTGTATTTCATTTGTGTGCATGACCTTTTTTTCATTGTGAATGTCTCACATTCTTTTATTTAATTTGTTTTATATTTCTTCCTGAATTTTACAAGTATTATATCAGTTCAAGATATTTCTCTTATTTTCTGCTCTTAATTTTGCTCTGTTCTAAGTATTTCACTTCAGTGCATGGCATTACTGTTACTGTTTTCAATCATACATGTGTTTTATTTAATTCAATTCTGTGCATTATATATACATATATCCCCCCCCCCTCCCCAGTCCTTCCTCTTTATCACAACATTTATCTATTCTGTGTGCATGAGATTTATGTAATGGTTCCTTCTTAATTTTACACCTGTATTGTTTCATTTCTGTGCAAGACTTTCCTCTTTATCTTTTTCAGCCTTCATTTGTTCTGTTTCAATTCTGTGCATGCATTCTACATATGTCTTATTTTCTGCATACTGGCATTTCTCTTAAATTTCCTTCTTCATTCTGTATGCGTTATGTTATTTCTGGACATAGAATTTCTCTTTCTTGTTCTTAATTGTGTAGCTCTTCTGTTTCATTTCTGTGGAAGCTATCTCTTACTTTCCATCCAACCTCTGTATCATATTTACTAAGTTATATCCTGTCTCATTCTCTCTCTTTGTTTTCAGATAATTCATTCTATATCTATTACATAACTATTTTTCCCCCTTCATTAAACACTGTTTCATTTCATTTATGCATATCACACATCCTTTATTCTTCTTCTTTCATTCTAAATCTGTTGTATTTAATTTTTATATAACATTTCACCAATTCTTTCCTTCTTGATCCTATTTTCATTTCATTTCTGTTATTTTTCTTCTTAATTCTATGTATGTTTTATTACATTTCTATTCATGGCAGTTTTCTCTCCATTAATATCCTACTCTTACTCTTCTCACTCTACTTTCAAGAACTGTATAACATATTGCATGGATCTCCTCTCATCTTTTCTCCCTTATTCAAAGGCTGCTTTATATCATTCCTATACCAATATGGCCTACTTTTCCCTTATACTCTGTTTCATGTTTTATTTTTCACTTCTATGCATGCCATTTCTTTTATGTCTCCTTCTTTCATTTAGATCCTATTTACTTGATGTACCTGCATGTTACCACTCTCATTCTTCTCTCTTACTTCCTCAACTTCTTTAGGTCTGTACAAGACATTTCTCATATACATTCTGAATTCTTCACATTGTATCTCATTTCTGCAAACGGTATTTCTTGTATCCCATCTCCACACTCCAGTGTTTTTTTACTTTATTTCTGTGCATTATATTTCTCTTACTTATCTTCCCAATTCTACTCCTGCATTATTTCATCTCTATGCATGGCATTTCAATTACATTTCCTACTATATTCTCCTTGCACTATTTCATTTCTGCATATTGCAGCTCTCTGTGCTTTTCACTTCTGATTCCACATCTGGTCTACTTGATTTTTGTTCATGTTATTTACTTTGTTTTTCTGTTTAGTTCTCTGTTCACTTCTGTGCATGCTACCCCTAGCTGTGCCATTCTGTACATTTCTCTAATGCTGCCTTCTAAATTTTCCTTTTCTTTTCTTGTCTGCAGTTCTGTGTATTCTTCATTTCTAATTTCACATATGCTGTATGTGATTTCCCTTATTTTTCCCTTTATTTGCCTTATTCCTTTTCTGTGCATGGTACCCCTTATTCTGTCAATGTCCTAAAGCTCCCCTTCTTTCTTTAATGTCACAAAAATCTACTTCCTCTTAATCACCTTTTTCTTCCCATTCTCAAATCTACATTAGTTTTTATCTCATTCCTCTGCCAGACATGTCTCTTTTTTTTTTCTTATCCTCTATCTATTTTATTTCGTTCCTGTATATGACACTTCTCCCTAATTTTCTGTCTTCACACTGTGTCTAATTTATTACACTCTTGTGCACATTATTTCTCATATCTTTCTTTCTTAATTCTACACCTTTTTCACCTATGCTGTATTTGGTATTTCTCCAAATTTTCTTGTATAGTTCCATATCTATACTGTTTCATTTATGTATGTGACATTTCTTTTGTTTCTCTTTGCAATTCTATATGATTGTTATTTAATTTTTATGCATAACTCTCTCTGCTGCTACATATGTCTGTTCTCTGTGGATTACATTACTATTACCTTTACTTCTTAATTCAGCACTATCACACCAATCTACTCCCAGGACAGAGCATGTCTCATCTCTCATTCTGCCTTCCTAATTTCGTATTTGTCTTGTTTAATAGATATGCATGCAATTTCTCTTACTTTTTCATAAAACCTTGCTCACTATTATTATAGTCAGATATATGTACTTACTGCATGGAAATCCTCTAGGTTTCCCCAATTAGTTCAATACCTGTTCCCTTTCACTTCCATAGCTCCCTGTCTTACTGTTTTTCTTTCTTCATTCTTTATCACATTTTATTTTTGTTAAAGACAGTTTCCCTTACTGTCCAGCAATGAAAAATGTGTTATTTTTTACTCTCAGATATGTTTGTTCTGTGTGCTTGTCATTTATCTCTCTTTCCTTTTTAAGTGCTTCTCTCTTTTATAACTTCATGTGCATGAAATTATCTTATTTTTCTCCCTTTATATAATTTTCCTGCATGTCATGTCTCATATTATTCATCATTAACTATTTATTCCTTTCATTTCACTTCTGTGCATGACAATTCCCTTCTTTTTTTTTTCCTCCTACTACTGGTTCATTTGATTTCTATGCATGTCATGTCTCTTATATTTCTTTCTTAACTGTTTGCTCCATTTATTTCATTTGTGTGCATTACATTTCTGTCACTATTCCTACTTCCTCCAGGAGCAGTTTAATTTTATTTCTATGCATATCATGTCTGTTTTTTTACTTCTTCCTAGAATAGTATCATTTGACTTCTATGCATGTAAATTCTCTTATTTTCTATCTTAAATTCTCATTTCTTTTATGTTGTTTCTATGCAAGACATTTCTCTTTATTTCTTCCTTCTGGAATCATTTCATTTCTTATTTTTTGTATTAATTGCCCATTCCCTTTATTTCATTTCTGAGGATGACAATTCTCTTACTCTTCTCTTTGTCCTAGAATTGTTCTTCTTGCTTAATTGATCACACCTGTTATTTCTTTTCTGTGCATGACAGTTCTGTTATTTCACTTTGTACCTACTAGAAATCTTTTATTTTATTATCATGCATGTCATGTCTTTTATTTTTCTTTCTTAATTGTTTGTTCCTTTTATTCCATTTGTGTATGTCACAATTCTGTTACTATTTTTTCTACCTCCTAGAGGACTTTAATTTTATTTCCTTGCATGTCATGTCTCTCTTTTTTTTTTAATTGTTCATTTTTTTTCTTCTTATCTGTGCAAGACATTTCTCTTATTTTGCTGTCTTCTTCCTAGAATAGTTCCATTTGACTTCCATGCATGTAAGTTCTCATATATTCCATCTTAATTTTCATTACTTTTATTTTTTGTTTCTATTCATGACATTTCCCTTACTTTAGTTCTTCCTTCTGGAATAGTTTCATTTCATTTCCATTCATATCACGTTTCTTATGTTTTGTCTTAATTTTCATTTCCCTTTATTTCGTTTCTGTTCATGACATTTCTTATATTATTCCTCTCTTCATCCTAGAATAGTTTCACTTGACTTCCATGCTTCCCATGGCTTTTATTCTTCTTTCTTAATTGCTCAATCCTTTTATTTCATTTCTGTGCATGACAGTTCTCTTAGGTTTCTTTCTTACTCCTAGAATTCTTTCATTTGATTCCCAAGCATGCCATGTTTCTTATTCTTCTATTTTAATTGCTCACTCCTTTAATTTCATTACTATGTACCAACTAGAATTCTTTCATTTGATTTCCATGCATGTCACATCTCTTTTTTTTTTTTAATTATTTCTTTTAATTCCTTCTATTTCATGTGTGTGCATGACAATTCTGTTACTATTCTTTCTTCCACCTAGAGTACTTTCATTTAATTTCCATGCATGTTATGTCCCCTCCCCCCCTTTTTTTTTAATTGTTCATTCTTTTTCTTTCATATTTATGCATGATATTTCTCTTATTTTTTCTTCATCTTCCTAGAATAGTTCCATTTGACTTCTTGGCATGATAATTCTTTTACTTTCTTTTTTCATTTCTCATTCCTTCTATTTTATTTCTATGCAAGATATTTCTGATACTTTATTTCTTCCTTCTGGAATAGTTTCATTTCATCTCCATGCATGTTAAGTTTCTTATGTTTTGTCTTAATTGTCTCTTCCCTTTTTTTCATTTCTGAGCATGACATTTCTTATATTAGTATTCTCTTCGTCCTAGAATTGTTTCATTTGACTCCCTTGCATCCCTTATCTTGTATTCTTGTTTCTTAATTACTTAATCCTTTTATTTAATTTCTGTGCATGACAGTTCTCTTAGGTTTCTTTCTTACTCCTAGAATTCTTTCATTTGATTCCCATGCATGCCATACCTCTTATACTTCTTTCTTAATTGCTCACTCCTTTAATGTCATTTCTGTGCATGACAATCCTTGTATTTTTCTTTGCACCTACTAGAATACTTTCATTTGATTTTGATGCATGTCATATCTCTCTCTCTCTCTCTTTTTAAATTCTTTCCTAATTCCTTCTATTTCATGTGTGTGCTTGATAATTCTGTTACTATTCTTACTACTTCCTAGAGGAGTTTAATTTTATTTCCATGCATGTCATGTCTCTCTTTTCTTTTCTTAATTGCTCATTTTTTTTATTTTGTATCTGTGTACGACATTTCTCTTATTTTTCTTTCTTCTTTCTAGAATAGTTTCATGTGACTTCCATGCATATAAACTTTATTTTCTTTCTTAGTTTCTCATTCCTTTTAGTTTGCTTCTATGCAAGACATTTCTCTTACTTTATTTCTTTCTTCTGGAATAGTGTCATTTGACTTCCATACATGTTGCATCTCTTATTTTTCTGTCTTAATTGCTAATTTCTTTCATTTCATTTCCGTGCATGACATTTCTCTTATTCATCTCTTTCTCCTAGAACAATTCCAGTTAATTTCCATGCATACTACATCTCTTATTCTTCTTTCTTCATTTCCCACATTTTTTATTTCATTTCCGTGCATGACAGTTTTATAATTTTTCTTTATACTTCCTAGAATTCTTTCATTTGATCTCCATTTATGTCATGTCTCTCATTCTTTCTTAATTGCTGTATGTGACAGTTCTATTATTTTTCTTTCTTTCTCCTACTATTGATTCATTTATTTCTGTGTACATTTTTTTTTTAATTTCTCATTCCTTTTATTTCATTTCTGTGCATGACAGTGCTCTTACTATTCTTTCTTCCTTCTAGAACTGTTTCATTTTATTTTCATGCATGTTATGTCCATTATATTTCTTTCTTAATTTCTCCTTCTTTTTATTTCATTTCTGTGCATGAAAATTGCCTTATTTTTCATTCTTAATTGATCATCTTTTTTGTTTCATTTACGTGCATGACAATTTTCTTACTCTTCCTTCTTCATCCTAGGATAGTTTCATTTCTTTGCATGGCATTGGTCTTATTCTTGTTTCTTAATTACTCATCATTTTTATTTCACTTATGTGCATGACAGTTCTCTTATGTTTCTTTCTTCCCCTTATAATTGTTTCATTTGATATCCTTTTATGGCATGTCCCTTTATTGTTCTTCTTAATTGCTCTTTCTTACATTTATGTGCATGATGTTTCTCTTACTTTTCCTTCTCCCTCTTGGAATAGTTTCATTTGATTTCTCTGCATGCTGCATGCTGCTTGTTTTTCTTTCTTAGTTGCTCATTCCTTTTAATTCATTTCTGTGCATGACAATCCTCATATTTTTCTTTCTTCCTCCTCGAATTGTTTCACTTTACTTCCATGCATGTCATGTGTATTTTTCTTGATTAATTGCTCTTTCCTTGTATTTAATTTCTGTGCATGACACTTCTCATATTTTTCTTTCTTAACTTTTCATCTCTTTTGTTTCATTTATGTGCATGGCATTTATCTTATTGTTTATTTTTTTCTTCTACAGCATTTTCATTTCAAATCTGTGCATGATACCTCTTTCCACATTGCTCATACCCCTCACCCTTCCACTGATTCAATTATTTACCATCACATATATTTATTCTCTGTGCAGGGTACTTCTCTTACTGGCCCTTCATAATCCTGTTGTTTTCTTATCTCATTTTGACGCATAGCATTTCTCTTGTATTTCGTTTTTAATTCTACATCAATCCATTTCATTTCTTGGCCTTCCTGTTACCTCCTGCTCAATTCTACTGCATATCTGTTTTAAATAATTTCTGCAAATAACATTCCTCTAACTTTCTGTTCTTCCTTCTGTAACTGTTGTATTGAATCTCTGCATATGACAAGTTTGTCTACCCATACATTAAACATACTCTTCCCCATCTCTTTACAATTACATATATCTATTCCCTGTGCATGACATCTCCCTTATATTCCTTTCTCAACCCTCTATGTTTTATTGTATTTCATTTCTGAGGATGACATTTCTCTTATTTTCCTTCTCACCCCTATATGATTGATTTTGTATCTTGGCATGACATGTATCTTGTTTTCCCTTCTCACTTTCATTTATTTTATTATATTTCTGAGCATGGCATCTCTCTTATCTTCCCTTATTATTTCTATGTATCGTTTTGTTTCATTTCTATGCATTAGAGCTCTCTCGTTGTCTTCAAACTTACACACTCTCTTGTTTCCTCTCATGTACAGCTACTGTCTATATGTGACATGCCTTATATTTTTCCTTCATAAATTCACACAAGTCTATTGAGTCCCTGTGCAAGGAATTTCTCTTCTTTTAGCTTCTTTATTTTACTCTTGTTCAACTACAATACTGTGCATCATTTGTATTTTCCTTACCCAATGATACGTCTGTTTTTATTTCATCTGTGTGCATGACATCACCCTCTCTCTATATCAAACAATTAAACTTACCTCCCTCTCCAATTACTGTCATGCACAACTATTGTGTGTGGATGACATTCTCTCTTTCTCTCTACTTTCTCTATTTTACATGTGTTCACTTCTCCTACCTTTTAAATTCCATATCTCTTTTATTTCATTTCTGTACATGGTAATCCCCTTTTTTGAATCATTGTAATTGTAAAATATTTTTATTTAACATTTTTATATAGCCTTTCCCTCTCTTCATATGACACCTGTTTCCTGTCCTTTCTGTGCTTGTCTGTATCTTCATTAACCTTCCAAATCTTTCTGTCTCTCTATTACCACATTATGGTGCATGACATTCTCTTAGTTTTATCTTCTTAATTCCACATGTGCTGTTATTTCACTTTTATCAATAACAGCACTATTTCTTTGTTATTTTTCCATACTCTTCTGTCTTTACTTCCGACAAATCTACATTCTGTACAAGCCATTTCTCTTGTTCTTCCCTCCATACAATTTACTTTCTATGCATGATGTTCCTCTCTGCATTGATATTGTTTCAAAATTGTTTGTTCTCCATGGCACAGTGTATTCTTTAGTTTATTTTTCCATCTTCATCCCAGAACATTGGTTATATGAAACCATTCTCATGCATGCTGTGTGTTTCTCATGACAACCAGTTCCAATCTCAGCTTTATTTTCTTTGTATGTATCACATGCATAGACAGACATACATACATACATATGTGCATTTTAGTACAATACATTTGCAAGCATACTTCCACTCTTGAACTCTATCATGCAATGTTCTAACAAATAAGAAAGTATGATACTGTGTTCATTTTATCTTCATTTTCCTTCAGTACTGTTCATATGAATAATGTCTCTCTTACTCTCCACTTTATTGTCAGAAACATTTCAGGCCTATGTTCCTTACTTCATATTAATTTTTCTTATTCATTCTTCAACTATAATCTGATTTATATCACATATCTCTGTATATTTACTCTTCATTTCCCTCTGTTTGTGCCACTACAGATTATGTCTTGTTTTATTCCACATTTTCTCTCACACTGCCACTTTTGATCTGTCTATCAGTCTCTGTATATACATCACTTCTTTATTCTATTCTTTGCCTATATTTTTGTGTTCCAAAATTCCCCTGGCAATTTTTCTTACTCTAGTCTCCCTTCTGTATGTGAAGCTGGTACTATGTATGGTCCCTCCTTTCCACTATTTCTTTACTGTTACAAACATTCCTAGCTTCTGCTCTGTTGTGAACCTTTCTAGTTTCTCTGTGCATGCAAGCTTTGAGCTTCCCACAGCAGTGTTGCCAGAGAGTCAGATCTTCTGGGAAGTAAACATAGCATAACATCCCAAGGATCTTCTCCATTCACATTCATACTTCATTACATGTCTACAGCTTGAGTACTCTATACTCTCTGCCCTCAGAAACATTTCTTACATTTATTGTGTCTTTGTCTACTCTTTCAGTCTCCCTCAATTTGATGCTGTTACCTAGGACACTACATGCATGCTTTGTGTCTCACATCACTCTAGTCTGCCTAGTCATCACAATTATTTAAAAATTAAGGAAATAGTGAAACATTGTGATTTAAAATGGATTATATGTAGAAAGGCCCATCTGCAGCCCAAATTCTGATTGATTTATTTATTTATTTATCACCCATTTGCTACATGTATAGCACTAGGACAAGTGCTGAATCTAATTCAGTGAGTTCTTACACACGTACATACACGTATATACATATAATTCTATCAAAACACTTCAGCTTTGATAAAACCTTCTCATCTATGGAAGACCTATTTGCCAAGGATGATCATGGAAATGATTAAGAAATCCTTTCTTTCTAGTCTCATTCACAAATGCAGAAATGCTGAATGAATTTCAGATCCTCATTTATTTCAGTTTACTTTCTTTTTTAAGTTCTTATCTAAATTTATCACTCATCATACTTTTTGTCCAGTACCTCCACTTTTTCTTAATCTTCATTTCTATGTCTGTACATTCTTTTCATCAGTACCTTCCTTCACTATTCTGTTTATCATCCAAAAATCAATACTTTTAGTTGTGTTTTCTGCAATAATTTCGTTCTCTCTCTCTCCTTCTGAAACTCCCCATATACCTCTTGTTCACACTATTTTCTCACGCCTTTCAAACATTACTCCCCTCTTGTTATCTAAGCAAGAACTGCCACTTAGTTCAAGATGAATGGATATGCTTAGACACGGTACAAATCACACTGCATTTTTGTGTTCCATTATTGTGTTCTGTGAGCACATGCTAAGTAAAATGTGATCAATACACGAGGTAAACTCAAGACCACAAACAATATTAATCAGCCAGATGCACATATAAACAGACCGAGTAACTAAACTATCATAACACATGAAGTTTGAACAACAAAGCAATAGCCACTCTATGTAGCATTCCATTCATACTCTCCTACCTGCAGATACATGTCACATGCATGACAAGTTGCATTAAACTACATTTGACATTCAGAATTATGGCCCACCTTTGTTTTTTAATAATCCAACACCTGTATTATAATATAATTCATCCCACTTTTTTTGGGGTCTCATTTCTTCATCTGTTCCCAGAATTTATCTTCAGAATCTGACAAATATGCACCACCACATTCAAATTGTTCCTGTAGAATCACAGCATGTTAATATTGCAAGGTTGGTTTAGTTTATTCATTGATATATATGATGTAAGTGCAGAAAAAAGTTTTCAATTAAATCACTTATTTGAGATGCATTTCTACTCATAATTAGCTATCAGTTCAACAAACTACAACTGTGAATCATAATTATGTTATTTATGGCTGTGGGTAAAACTTTCCATTCATGTAATATAACTACTTAATATAGACCTAGAGTAACATTGCCATTGTATCATGAAGATACATCCACAGTCATGCAGCAAGGAATACAAAACCAGAAGATGCATGCCATTTCCATTACCAAAAACAAACACAAGCATGTAGACAGAACACAGATGATTGATTATATTCCATCATATAACTTCCAAACTTACTGGACAACAGGGAACCATTACTGTATTCCACTGACTCCCAACTGTTGTAAATTCTGGAAAATATGGACAAGAAAAATGAGATTTAGATCAATGGTGGCATGGCTCAAATACACGCATGGTGGAAGACACCAGTCAGTTAACATGCAACGGAATGTGTCCTCAGGAAAAGAAGCACCTACAGATTTTAACTTATGGCAGGAAGACCACAACTTGGAGCTGAAGAACTCTAATGTAAGTAACACATAATCAGGCTTTTATATGTATAACATACAGTTCTGCAGAAACAATTATTCTCTGTTTTTAAGAGCACATGTTTATGTAACAGTCTAGGTAATTTAAAACATGCCCTCCTTAGAATTTGTCTGTCACATACAACTTGGCTGCATTTAACAAACCATCACAAAATTAAATGACAAAAAAGAATAGAATATTAACAACTTAACCATTTAAACGCCGAGTTAAATCCCATCTGCCATTTGCTGACATTATTAAGAGCTCTCCCTATACTCCATTTTATGAGGATAAGGGTTAATGAAACTTTTACACTGTCCTGCATCTGACTTCCATATGTGTCTCACCAATACTCTTTGCTCATAAACAAAAACTTTGTATATGTAGGCCTACATATAACCTTACAAGTAATTCATATGGCCCTGAACATCATTAACATGGATAAAGAAATGTAAATTCTTGTACGGTGTCACACCTATGCAAACAGTAACATTTCATATTACATTTGCACCAAAACATTGAAATAAATACTGTGTAAATTATCATGGGTAGGTTGTAGTAGTGATTTAGTCTTTGCAACTACCTTTTGCCATGTGGAGACGTGTTTACAACAACTACGGTAAAGGGAGTTTTATTCTTCCCCATGGAAAATGATTTCAGGCCTAAGCCATAAACTTACTAACTTGTATGTAAGACCGACAATGGTACAGAAGATGCAGCAGGGTACGTAGCTAAAAAAAGATCACTAAAACCTTCCCAAATGTAAAGCTTAAGCCAAAAACAGCAAATGAAATGAAAAATAGAATAAAGTCTCTCAAATCAAAACTTTCATGTGGTTATGATAGAATGTCAACCAAACTACTCAAAATCTGCACAAATTACATTAGTAATCCATGAAGATGCATTTCTAATCATTCAACACCAATGCAAATTTTCATAGACAGTCTCAAATATTGACAAGTTAGACCTCTGTATAAAAAGGGCAAAAAATCATGCATTTCCAGTTACAGACAAGTTTAATTACTAACTGCATTCTCTAAAACATCTGAGAGTTGTTCCAATGGAGTGACAAACATCTATGCAGATGTGCAATTTTTATTCAGAAAATGTTTCATTGTGGGAGAGGCTATGTCAACTTTACAGAAAAAAATTGTATGCGCTCTTAATAATAAAATGTATGTTGCTGGAATACCATGCAATCTAGCTAAAACATTCCATTGTGTAAGTAAATATTATGCTCATGAGACCTATGTTTTTATGGAATTCAGGGTACAGCAGGTCAATGGTTTAAATCATATATTCATGATAGAAAGAAAAAAGTAGGAAAAATTCACCACATTCAAACTATTCAAAATGCTCACAATGGAGGTCACAAAATACAGATTCCCTTGGGGTTTAATACTTGGTTCTCCATGTTCTTTCATATATGTGTATATATCTATATATATGATGTATTTCTTTCAATTTAAACCTACATCAGTGACACTAATGATACTAATATTATTCTAGTACTATTATTTCACATCCACAGATCGATCAAAAATTGCATTCATGGTGTCTTCAGTTACTCTAAAGATGGTTTAAAGTCAATACATGTACATTAAAATTTGACAACACAACTTTCTTGAGATTTTGTACTAACAACATGTGTTGATCTGAATACAGGATATAGAAATAAAACAACTGAAGAAGTAGAATAACTAAACTTCCTGGTCTGCACATTGACTATAATTTAAACTGGAAAACACAATGAATAGTTATCTGCAAATTAAATTCTGCATGCTTTTCAACAAGGACAGTAACATCACTCTAAAATGTGTCCATTTTGCTTACTTCCATTCCATCACGTCACACAAAACACTCCTATGTGGAAATCTAAAAGACACCAAGAAGGCATTTTAAATCCAAAACATTATTATTATAATAATGGCAGGCACAAAATACCTTGTAGGAAATTATTTAGGAAGTCCAACAGTCTTCCACTTGGTAGCGAATTCTTACTCTCAGTATTAAAATTCGACATGGACAACATGGAAAAATGTAAAACTAACTCAAACAAACATGACAAAATGCACAGATATGACCTATGTGTGCCAAGTACCAAATTCAGTATCAAATATCAGTTCATGATGCAGAAATAAGTCATTCAGTAGCCTTACACCAATCATTAAAAGTTTAAATCATGATATAACAGGATTTAAGACACCACTTAAAGTGTATCTATTAGCATATATCTTCTGTGCTATACAAGAATTTATGTCAAATGAAAATTCTAAATTTTCTCACATGCTAGAGAAAACTGTCAGTTTCCTGTAACACCATAGATACATAATTATTATGCATTTATCTATATATCTGAAAACATGTGCTATATTCTATATCATGTCCTCTTACACATCCATGGTTTAGTTCAATGAAGGATATATGGAATGAAATAAATTCTATCCTATTCTACCACCCTTCAACAATCATATAGCACAGAAGCATACACAGAAATCACTTTATTTTTGGCTGTCATTCTACCCTAAAAGTACGAAGCATGCATATAATAACCATTGTATTTGTGTAATATAGGTACCATGGGCTGTTGGTAGAAGAAAGGATTTGTAACTTACCCTGTGAAGTCTTCACTGATGTGAAAATGCAGATTACCTGCAGAAGCAACATGCTGAAGAAAGAAAGTCAGTCACAAGAAATACTTGCAATTCATTAATCTTGCTGATTAATTAAATAAAGCCTTACAATCACCACCAAAATGAAGCACATGGAAACCTCTGAATCCCAAAACTAGACTCCATCCATGAACATCAAAACAGAAAACAGTATGTCTGGCATCCACAACAATGAGTGTTTAACCATTTTCTGCTATTTATTTGAGCACTGTTAAAGAACTAAACAACTGTTGGATGTATTATGAAGTTACATAGCTCTCAACCAAATAAGCATATCACCACTTAGTGTTTCTAACCTCAAAATTTCTTTTACATTATCAGTGATAACATTTCTGGTTACAAGTAGAATGTTTTCTACCTGTGGGCTAATTAAGGAGTTACTGGAAGAGACTGTATTCTCAATTAAAGTTCTGTACTCCTAACGAATTGTGTGACAGCATATTTATGAAATATTAGTTGAACCACTTTAATCATGTCAATCATGACATCTTATACTCATATCCTTAAAATTAATGGATGAGTAACTTCCACACTCTAAATCCATATACTAAAAAATTATATTTCTGAAGTATTCGACAAGAATTCCTATGAAGCTTTTCAGTGAACAGGTAACTTATCTATAAAGGAATGAAATGACAAAATGAATAAAATTATAACTTTCTTTCCATATAACCATTATCTATATACACTGCACTACTCATTGCAACTCACAAACCATTCATTGTGCATTTACAAGAATAGAAAATTATTGCAAAATTAAATAATATTACATAGACCTGTACAAGCAATACATGCTTATATAGTTATTCTATCTCATCAATTTCAACATACAGGTATACAATAATTTCTACTGGCTGCTATGATTGTAATGTTACCATATAAATCAAGTATGAAACATCCTATATTGAATGTAGACCTTCTGAAACTGTAGTTTTTTTAATGTTTATTCTGAAGCTCACAAAATATGAACAACTGACTGGCACTGGTCAAGCACTTGTGGAAGTAGAGGTGAATTGACTTTATCCAGTCAGAGAATTTTAAGGTATTGGGATGACTGCCTGATATCACTGATAACTGGAAAAGTAACTCACAAGTGTCATACCACTTTCCTTTATGTAGATGAACTTCATTCATCAGCTATGCCAACATACTGCATATAAGACCTGATGTAATATACACTGCAAACGTGTTTTTATTTCCCTGTTTCATGATTGCACAACAAAATACACCCAATCACTAAATATTAATTATTGATCAAGTTTTTGAATCCACCCCTTTGACAGCACATTTTCCAGATCTTTAAAGTCTCATATTTATTATGAGAATACCTTATAGCTTTTCTTTAAGTCACAAACAGGGAATATTGTAGCCACTGTTTAAAAATTTATCTTCTTCCTATATAAGTAAACGGTCCTGCAATTTAAGACTGTTTCTAAAAACAGTTTCTTTGCCTTTAGTTTTCAAAATATGATCTGCTCTTTGTATGTGACTAAATTACTTTACAATGATAAAAATACTGCTGTGTGGTTTTAACACATAAGAAAATTGTGCATTTCACATAGGCATGTTATAATTGCCAATCAATCACACATGTGTGCATCACCATGAATTTCACAATTCACACGTGCAGCCTCAAGAAAGAAGCTTTTCTTGATAAGTAACTTGGTCTGTTACTGCTTATTAAGTGGTATGTAACCCTTCATCACTTTTTGAAACCCATATGTAAAGAAGAAATGTGATGGTGCAAAATTTTATGGAAATCATCATTCTATAGTAATGGTCTATTTTATAAACTTGCTATGGTCTCATATTACTAATTTTCATTTAAGAAAAATGTTAAACTTCTTCTTCAACTATATTGCTCCAGCTTATATTTTTATACACTTTTCTGCTTCTTAAATTCTCACACTTTGTTTAAACTAGTCTCAATATCCCTTTGAATTTCATGCACTTTTGTATGCCAATATAAGTATGATCAATATTCATAACATGAGGGTTTTTATGACAATGCAAACATAAGCCCTGTGATCACTTGTTCGAAGCAGATTTAAACATGTGTAATATGCAAATTCTTTTCACAGCCCTCCAACCCTTTTCACCATCATGTAAGTCATACTGTGATAAAAATAATGTACTTATTTTCCATAAATTGCTAATTTCCAGCTATCTGCACAATATAAAATACTCACTATTGTAAAATTCTGTAAAATCAGTTCCATGTGTGTATTACAAAAGCTAGTACTGAAAACACTGTTAATAAAATTGTTTCAAAATGTACTGTCTTTAGTATCACATTATTTTTGACCATAAAATGTGACTAAAAATGGGAAGACACACATATAAATGTGTATTCTAATCATGACCCCAAAATATGATAGGATGGAATATTAATGCAATAATCCATCCTGCCTTTCATCAGGCCTTACTGTAACAACTGAAACTTGAGTTTGATTTCACTCACAAATCAATCTCCATTATAACCACAGAAAACCAGTCCCCATTCAAACGCAGGTTTCATTCACAAACCAAGCAGTATGGGAGCCATTGGCACTTTTGTTGTGACATCACCCACAAACAAAGCTCTACCAAAACCATGCAACCCAGGTGCAAGTAAATCACTCATTCATAGAAACCCTGGCTGTGACCTGACCAGCAGCCATGAAAACCTGGGTGTCATACACTCACTGTTACCCAAGGTACTACATAACGTATAAACATACAAAGCAAATACCACATTAACACATCAAATTATTGTATTTATAAAGAAGCTTAAGGCTCATGATATTGAAGTAAATGATGAATGGGTATGAAAAATGGCTTCAAGAACGGATCATTTATAAGGCACATTTGCAAAATTGCAAAAAGCGACTATTAGCTTCATCATGTTTGTTCATATCCTCTGTAATATTGGTACTTATCCTCTGGACTACATGATCACTATAGATGAAACATTCACAAGGACTGTGTTGTTAACAAACCTGATATTCTTCCCATGGCAGAGATATGTTACATACTGCTGTTAGCTGCACAGACCTTGCTTTCATTTAATGTAAGTAAATCATCACAGTTTTTCATTTGTACATTATATATTTCAGTTCAATTACAAAGTTCAGTCAAAAATCATAGCATTACATGGCCGTATTATATTTCCAAAATGGCAGGTTTGTCTATTTTTCCCTTGTATTGTTCCAGAACTTGATGTACTTCCTCCTGAAGGAATTCAGTCACCTGAAACATATTTACATGTCAAGTGTGAATCATACAGGCTCTTGAAAATTTGCTTAAAAAAACCCTCAGGTTTCATACTGGGATGGAAATTTTATGACCAGCTAACCAACTACTGGTTTCTGAAGAAAGATTCTGCTCCATGAGGTTCTTGAAAAGTTTGTCAGGAAATTGCTTGCCTTTAATGGAACTTGGAGGTTTATTACTATGTTCACACTGCCTGCTCAATCCAGTCCACACCCTCACATTCCATTTCCATAGACATGTTTTCAACACTATTCTCCCATTTACACCTAGGTTTCCCAAGTGGTCACTTGTCTTCAGAACTTGTGTGATAGTTCTTTAAGAAATATTTCTTCAGAAGTACATTATGGTCATTATACAGTCATCAAATGCCCTACCTGGTCAGGAGCTCTTCCCACAAATGTTGATGGATCCAGCAGTGTTTCAAGTTGAGGCAAGATGGGAGCAAAATATGGAGAACTACATATTCTCTCCACAAGATCATTATCCAACCCATGCTGCTTCACCTGGGCTCCAGCTTCCTGGGAAAGTACTCGAATTTGCTCGTGGCACACCTATGGCATGTCCATAACCCATTCCAATACAGATATAAAATGTGCAAATGTCAGTAGCCCAGAAATTTTGTAAAGACTAAAACAAATGTTTATACACACAACTTCAGCATGAATGTTCTGGCAAATGAGAATCCTCTGTTGGAGGTAGAAAAGACAGTAACATGTCTATTGTTTCAAATCTGGCACAGCTAAAAGACGGTCTGCATGTAGAATGTGGTACAACTAACGGACAGTCAACATTCATGGTATCTTGAACACAGAATAGTCGACAGATAGTAGCATGCCTATGGTATCTACAATATCATACAGCTAACAGACACCCAAATCATTGTGTGTATTAAGGAAGAACAATAAAAAACAAACTGCATCACAACATAATGCTGTCTTTCTGAGATGTGTGAATTGCACAGGATATCACAATGTTCTGGTTCCTGGCAACAATGCACTAATATACAGTTTATACCACATACTCACTGTTAGCGATATACAGAAATTTAATGTGCTAAACTGCAGTTTTAGGGGTCTGGCAGCACACTCCTAGCCAGACCACAGAATTTGCCACAGTGGGAATTCTGCAGTCCTATTCGAACATAAAACCCTTACACTGGTATATCAGTATTTTGAAGATTACTTAATTACGTTAAGTTTAACATGTAACTTGTAATGGTGAATGCCTTACATAAAAATAGGAAGTGCTTCTCTTCTGCCAGAATGCAATGGTGTATTTAACAGGCACTTTTCACCTAATAAAATAACAAAATAATTTTTTATTATTCTCATATTTGTTATTAATTTTCCTAAAAATAAATGTTATTAAGACTTTTCTGATAATTATATTCTTGTCATGAAACACAAGGTTATACCCCTGTCCAAGTACCAGCGCTTGATGTGTGAACAATAACCTTCATAAAGATAAACAACATACCTGCCGGTCTCCACCAGCTCTCACCATGGCCATAATGATATTCTCTGTAGACATAAATGGAAGTTCTTGCCTGATATGACGTTCAATGACTTTAGGATATACAACAATACCTTCACAAATGTTCTGCAGCGTCAAAAGGATACTGTCAGCTGACAGGAAAGCCTCAGCCAATGTTATTCTCCTAGAGAACCACACCAAGGATCATACATATTTTAAATACTGCTTCCAATAAACCTAAGTAGACTTGTACATTGGTATTCACACTGTCCAGTATGAGACACAAGCACACCTCTCTTCACAAACTCACTTTTGTTTTACTGGTATAGGAATTACAAAAAAAATTAGCTACTGATATGTAAAAATAATGCCCTTCCTCACAAAATTGTGAGCAACATGTGGCTAAAATTACGAATTCAACTACCCTATTTATTTATTTCTCTGCAGTACACTGATAAACATGAATAGTTTTGTCATTATCCATTTTCCCTCTAAATTTTACATTTACATCATGTGAAATGTGTAAAAATGCTAGGGGATTTGAATACACATCCAGAGTTTCTAACATTTTATACACACAAGAATGGTAAAGAAGACATGAGATCATTACTTTAAAAAGAACAGATAAAAAAAAAGAGTCATAGATGGTGTCACTTCAAGTCATCATATTGCAGTATTCAATAGCCCACCTGTTTGCTGAATCATCAAGTGTACGTTCCATCCACTGGGTGGCTGCAGTTTGAATTGTGTTGCCTTGAAGAGTCATAAGATGACGAGCAATAGAGCATGCCCTCTCACAGCGCATGGGGTTGCGTTTGTATGGCATTGCACTAGACCCAATTTGAGTGGTTTCAAAGGGTTCCTCCAATTCCTTCATATTGGCCAGTAGTCTGATGTCTGAACAAATCTGTACAATGTATTATTGAAGGAAAGCAATGTAAGAAACACATTCACAACTTCAATCTTTGTATATAGATCTTCCTGCATGATCAATGTCTGTGTACCTTTTGCTTTTACTACTGTTTGGTATTAGTTTATGACTGATGGCCAGCCAGGCCAGATGAACACACTAGGAAATTTGTCTATACCAGAACACATGTAAGACATGAAGCACAGCTTTCCTAAACAAGAACTCAAATATTAAGTCACAATATGTAATTACCTTATGGACAGTGGCTCCTAGGCTGCTGAGAACAGCAACACTCTCCACATCCACCTTCCGTGTGTATGTCTGGCCACAGATGATAAAGGAGCGCTGGAAACCAGCCATCTTAGTCACAAGCTCATCGAGTGCTTTAACCTTAGAACTGTCTCCATTAAACAGCTGCAGAAATGATGCCTGAGTGCCGGTTGTACCCTTCACACCACGAAACCTTAAGTCATCTCTCGCTCGACGTAATGCCCTTTCATCCATCAGCAATTCTTGAAGCCAAAGACATGCACGCTTACCAACAGTTGTGAGCTGGGCAGGTCTGTGAAGAAATCGGAATCAGACAGCACTCATCAACATGTAAATGTATGCATCGGATATCCTCAAAACTGTTGGACTGAACTACTAAAGAAACAACAAGTACGAGTTTCCCCAAAATATTAGAAACTTATGTGTTACTTTCAATAACCTAGCCCAGCTTGTCTGGAAACATTTCTTGCCATCCAAACATAAAAGATAAAGTTGTCCCTGCACAAGCCATGAAAGCATATCAGGGAGTGGAAATATGGCAACATACCAGTACATTCTTAACCCTAGCACTATATGGAGGACCAGTGCTCAGTTTCATGCTCTGACAGCTACTTTAACACACCCTACCACTATGGAAAAGAGCCCCAGAAACCACTAAATGAGAAGTTGGGGGGGGGGGGTGCTTTAAAGCTAATCTACACACTTCTGAAAAAGTATAGTAAAAAAAAAAAGGGGGGTTATTTTGTCCCTGTCCACACCACGAAGGGACATGGGAGGAGATGGCTCCATTCATTCTAACCTTGGCACTACATAGAGATCAGTGGTCAACTTCATGCCCCAGACACTTTACTTCCAGAGTAAAAAAGCCTCTGCAGCCATTAAGCACAAGGGTGAGTGAATCCCACAGCCAGGCTGAATATTTTTGGAGAACAGTAAAATCTCGTGCTCCTGCAGAGAATTGGCCCTCCAGTCAACCAAACTGTAGCATATTCACTATAGCAACTGCGCTATCCAGCTCCTTCTTGACACTGACAGAAGAGATAATTCTTTTGACCCTGTCAGGAAATTCTAATGATGTTAGGTGACAGAATGTGGCTCAGAAATGTGGCCTAAAGTGCAGTTTGGTATTTGTAATGTTTAAAGTTCAGATTATGTAGCTGAGAGTTAGTTCACTAATATTCATGGATAGCAGTAATTAATATGTAAACTTACTGCAGATGAGTGAAACCAAGAGTTGGTAAGTTCTTGTATTGGTCTGCAAACCCAGCCAACCTGTGGATACAGCCAGCCAGCTTGGGAAGGAGTATGTCAAAGCCATCATGCAGAACTATCAGGTCCTACAACATCATCAACTGTCAAGTAAAGTGCAGTGAAAGGTCACAGCCAATCAGTGATTCTAAACCAGCAGATCACAAGAATGCCTAGTTTGGCTAAAACATAAAATAACTGATTAAAATGCACTGGGCTTTGTAAAACTGTCTGTCCAATGCATGTGACTGCATTCCTCTTATTGCACATCTAACACTAATCTATTGAGAAAGCCAAGACATTTGAATGATAACCACAGTATAGCCATCAACTCTTCCATTCTGTTAGTTTTATTGTAAGGCAAGTATCTTCAGTATTTTGTGATTGGTTGACAGAATGAACACCTCCAAACATGTGTGTCATGCCATGCTTTATTCAACTTACCTCAATTATTAACCCATTCAGGTCCTATCTGGCTGAGACAGACACTGACAGAAATCAAAAGACAGTCTTGGAAATAATTTTTCTTTTTTCTAGGTTAGACGCTAATAAATTTGAGATTTCTTTCTGCATAGTTTGAACACTTCACGGAAGGCTACAGATGGAGGTTACAGGAAAACAAAGCTTTCAAAGTTTCAACATTGTCACCTCTCAGACAGACGTCAAAAAGTAAGAAAACAACAGTTTTATTGATATGTGTGTTGCATAACTTCTTTTTTACAACTCCATGAGATTGTTTCTTTTTTATTCTCAATACACACATATATCACATGCTCAGCCTTCTCTTCATGCTCATAATACTTATTCCTGTCTCCAAAGCCTGTAAGTAAATCCATGACTTACTTCTAACAATAAAAATAAATTCTGAGTTTTGTACAGAGTCAAGTTTAGTTCTCTGTCATATAAGGAATAAATGGTTTACTGCTAATAAGTTACCCCTAAATATAAAATTTGTAGCTAATTACATACCACAATATGCATTAAATATAATGATAATAACTGTACACAAAAGAACTGCTAAACACAGAATTCTTTGCTTCACAAATTGAGACCCAACCAAAGTGGAAGATCCATACCATTCATAACAAGGGCTTGTCACTCACAGTGTTATCTCCCACATAACAGGATGTTGCACCCAGGTGAATAATGGGGGCAGCTTTAGGGCAGAGTGCTGCAAATACATGGACATGGGCCATGACATCATGACGTGTCAGCTTCTCCTCAGCTGCTGCCTTTGCAAAATCAATTTCGTAAATGTTCGCCTCCATCTCTGAAATTTGGTCATCAGTAATAGGCAAACCCAGCTCCTGAAATATAGTAAAAAAAGGTAAATCAGTTCCATTACAGGTCTGCAGTGCCCAGAGGGTTCCAGGAAGTTAAAGTTCCCAGATTATGTGACAATGGCCCAGGATGGTGGTAAGGTTGTCAGCCTTACACACCGGCCACATTTTACCCCCAGGAAATACTCCTGGTACTCATTTCTATTAGAGGTTCAGTCGACCCCAGGGGCCATAGTGCGATCGGAAGGATTATGTCAATGAAAAATCCCAATGACACCATCTGGAATCGAACCAGCGACCTTATAATTTGAAGCACAGCACCTTAACCACTGTGCTAGCGCGGTCCCCCCTGAAATACAGTAAGCATTGATTATATAACCTGTTTATACAGAGCATTCAAAAAGAAACACAAACTACTTCTCACACTTCATTGGATTACTGAGTTCATGTTTCATGGGCAGCCGATTTCAAAAGGCTTATGGCCACCAAGATCTCCATACCTTGTTAAGGGGATTTTTACAGGACAGTGTGTATCCTAATGTCCTCATGCACTGGAAGAGTTATAGGTCAACATTCAGCACATAATAGATGGTATGTCAAACAATACATTGAAACATGGTTCCAACACATGAATCATTGTGGAAGATTATGTGCCAACCATAATGATCAACATATTACACAGTTTTATAATTTACTAATTTACATGCAGTCGTCATGGGTTGCATTTCTTTTTGAATACTCTGCAATAAACTCTGCCAGTTTTAGAGTGTCAACGAAAACATGCAGAAAGATGTTCTAAGTCACCAATTTGTGTCCAAGCGTACAGAGTTAAAATACTACACACAATAAACCACAAACCAAGACAGCATAGTCAGCTTGGTAAGTAGGCCATGGACTGGACAACTGAGGAATCATCATTCAATTCCAAGTAGGGGCAACATACATTTCTTATACAAAGCATCTAGCCTGGCACTGGACGCTGGATAATGAGAGGACTCCAGAGCCGGTCTGCATGCTTTGCAGTACAGAAAAATCCCTTGCCGTTGTGTGGAATCGGCGTCTGGAATGACTAAAGAAACTATGAACAAACTCAGTTGGGAGAGCGGGTCTCAGGGCCGAGATTAAGTGTTGAATTATTAACAATCTTATTTCATATTCAAGAGAAAAACTCAAGGTAGAAAAGTGGTGTCAGATTTGTTAATTGTAGGGCAATAATCCAAGCATGGCTGTATTCTACCCACATTGTATTTAACACTGTGGTATCTAATATTTGTAGGTCCTTGGTACAGAACTTGCTTCATGTAATCCTTCTGACTGCATAGAACTGTGAGGTGGCTCCTACATTCTTAGCAAATTATGAACACCTGATATATATATGTATGGCTCTGTAAGGTGGAAGCCGAATAAATGGATGCACTGGGACTGGGGCACCCACCCAATGATTTTACCCTCCGAATTTCCCTTTTGACTACAAATTTTCAACAATTTCCCCCAAATACCTAAACTACAAATCAATGTAAGCAGACACTTTATTGATCCATTAGAGCTAATGTAACTTACCCTTTAAGTAATTCCGAAATACAGCGCCTATAATAAAAAAAGATTACCCTGATACGATTAATTTACTGGAAACAGCACATGACACTGAAATACAACTTCTTGCAGGAGAATTTGTAAAGCAAACCTGGGCACCCACACAAATGTTGTAAAGCTGGTGGTCCGTGAAGTTTCCTCTAATTATTCCCGACAACGACCTTTGCATGTGTTTAAAAGTCCACTGTTGTCCGTTGTATGTAAATGTCTGCGTACTTGTCATAAAAAATCTGGAGCATCCAATACATTTTGTCTCGAAAATGGGTAGGTGTACTCGACACATCGTGTGTGCTTTGATTTACACTTTCTTCGCGAAGTAAATATCAACGCCTTTTATGTAGACTAAGTTTGTCCGTACGTCTGTGACATCTGCGACGGTACTGTCTAGTGGATTTTCATGAAATTCGGTTCGACAGTTCTTCACGAAAAGTTGTCACGGAAGGGTTAAGTTGGTGAAAATCGGCTCAGTGACAATCACACTTTACTTAAAGTGGTAACAGAATTTATGCTAGTATTTCCCATATTCCTGACGGATTCAGGTAAAATTCGGTAGGTACGAGAGACCTACACACAGTGCTGTTGAATAACTCGTAAATTTCGTGAAAATCAATGCAGTGAAAACCGTGCTTTAATTAAGGAAGTCCATGAAATTGCCCGTATTTTTTACATTTTCCATCCGATATGAATTAAATTTGGTACAGGAAATGTCCATAAAAATGTGTTGGGTGACTGTGGGTTTTTTGAAGAGCATAAGCGAAATTACATGTGCGCGTGTAGCGCGACATATGGAAGTAAAGAACGCCTCGCCAGAGTCTGTACTACGTCACGCTCTTTGCAACTTCCGCTCGGGCCATGTATCGCTCCGATAAGGACTTGGTGAATCACGCTCGACTAACGACAAACACGCAACCAAGTCTTCACACATTGTCTGTTCCTTAACCGACACTAAAATCCCCGACACAATGGTTTAACGAACTGTTACGTGCGGACAGAAAGCCAGTCATGCTGAAGCTTATAAGCATATTTTTGTAAACTGACATAACTCAGGAAGGGGCCCGGTTTCGATTCCAGACCAGTCCATGTGGATTTTGTGTTGGACAAAGTGGCACTGAGACAGGTTTTTCTCCTTAAATTTGGTTTTTCCTTGTCAGTATCATTCCATCAATGCTCCAAACTCTACTTCGTTCCTCTACCAACAACACTATAAGACTGGCGTGACCAAAATTAAGTTCGCGATCCGCATGAGGCTCGTGCATGTTATTGATGGGGCATGTGTGTGTTGCTGGTGGAATATTAATATTCAGATAGTTTATATGCACACAAGGCTTAACATGGACAGAGTATGAAAATTGTTGTGAAGAAAGGAGACTCATAACTAACTGAAATTAACCTACTGTGGTCAAATGAAGAGAAACAATGAGCCGTAAAATAAGGAAGAAAAAGGGTGAGATGTGAGCTCTTCTGGGCTACGATGCTGCGAGTAGTGGTAATTCCCTGCCGACGCTTCGGGACATCCTGTCGGTCCCATCTTCAAGAATCCAAGGAATGCTGTACGATATGATATATTTGTTGACTGCGATTGGGTTTGTCACCCGGTGGCAGTATTACAGTACACATTTACACACAAACAATACACAGAACAACACAAATAACAACTAATTTGGAAGAATGCGGGCTGTGCCCCGACTTTGCGAGTTTTACCGTGACATTAACTTACGACTGAGGAAAAAGCATGGAGAAACCTCAGTCAGGGTAAGAAAAACCTCAGTCCAAGAAGATTCTTGACCCCTGAAGATGGGACCGACAGGATGTCCCGAAACGTCGGCAAGGAACCTACCTACCACTACTCGCAGCATAACATCCCAGAAGAGCGCACATCTCATCTACTTCGTGGCGGAAGTCTGAAATCACGCGAGGGGGAAAATATTTTTATTTTAATAATGTTTGGTTCTCGCTAAGTTGCCTCCTGAAATGCTGCTCATGAAGATCGTCAACCTGGCCATGTCTGCTCTATACGTTAATGTTAGCAACCGATGGCAGGGTTAAATAAAACATTTCTCTCTCGCTCCCATCTCTCTCTCCCCCTCTCTGTCGTTTCGAATAGGCCAGGAACGGAGAAACTAGGCCCGCCCAACCTCACAAAGACCCTTGTCAAAGCAAACAGACTGGCAACAATGCGCCGTATTTCACGTAACTGCATACGTTAGTGTAATTACAAGTAAATCGTGGTAAAATGTAGCTTAATGCTTTTGTTGAACAGTCATCATGGCCATCGGGCTTATCTACCTGCCCACGTTACGAAAGTTAACTCCTGCGCAGGTATAAGATAAGATAAATGCCTATACACAAAATGGACTAAGTCACAGTTTGTACAACACATAAATACAAAATTATTTAAGTATTACGTCTTCATATTCGTAATAAAAACAAAAAATTAACTGTAATAATCCTTTACACTCCATGCTAAGTTCTCAGAATGCACCTTTCTTCATTTAAATTAATCAGGAGATACAAATACAGGTGCTTGTTACTTATGCCACTTTTGCAAGATAACGTCTTAATTACTAGATATACTAGATACACCCTATAGCACGTCATGAGATAAATTGACATCCAGCCAGTTGGGTGGGTTCGGACTGTTCTTATGCGATAAGTACTTTGCGTGTAACGCTTGTGGCAGTTACAGGGCACATTATTGTTGTGTGTGCACCTTTTTCGTTTTGGTGAAAAACTCTGTGGATCAACAATGGCGGATTTTTCGACGATTGCTACAATCTTCATAAAAGTGCTGAAGCTTGTAAGTAGTAGAGAAATAAGTTCACACTCTGCAGGTAGCCTGAGAATTTTAGGCCTCATTACTGTACCTGAAATTACAAGCTTAGTTGATTTGTTTCTGAGAATTTCTGTTACAGGAATAAGTTCTATTGCTCTTCAATAGCACGTTTCACTACAGTTGGTAACATTTATCATGCACCGTTGTTGCAAATTCACATATGTTTCATACGTAGCAGAGAGGTTTCATGATTCGTACTACTCAGCAAATAGTAATGGGATGGTCACAACCATGATGATGAGATGGGCAGGGAATGTGGCACGTATGGAGGTGATGAAAAATGCATACAGAGTTTTAGTTGGGAAACATCAAGGAAAGAGGTCAACTGGACGACCTACAAGTAGATGAAAAGATAATACTGATCTCCAAGAAACAGGATATTATGACATGGACGGGATTCGTCTGGTTCAGAATAGAGAAGTGGGGGGCTCATGTAAACACAGCAATGAATATCTGTGTTCCCTAAAATGCAGAACATTAGAGTAGCTGAGGATCTATCAGCTTATTAAGAAGGACTCTGCTCCACAGTCATTCAGTCACTTAGTTATTTCGTGCATTTAAACACACAGAATGAGAAAAAAAAACACGATTTTATGATACGTGAACTTTAGTTTATAACAAAGACGCCATTAAAGCCGTACAAATTGGCACGTCACGTCCCAGATACCGCAGTGCTCATGCGCTCTGTAGTGAGAGCCAACATAATGATTCCTAAAAATGTTTCATAATTTTGAGTCCAGATTCTATGGTCAAACAGAAGCCCCACGTGTTAGTCTGGACATGCCCCCGCTTCGAGATATGTACATACTTTCAAATTTCAACACGGGGCAATCAACAAGTACACTTAGTAAGTGATAAATTAAATGCGTAATTTAAATACAAAATAAATTTAAAAAAAAGACAAAAAATAATTCAAGGTAAAATAAGTTTTAATTGGTCTCCTTTGTGAATGAGTAAACCGTCAGAAGAAGCCCGGAATGCTCCAGATGGTGTCAGATGGACTTCCAGTCCTCACACAGTGTACAACAATAATATGACACTGCTCCAAAGAAAGGCGTCAAATGTACCGAAGTCGGGAGATCGTGGTGCCCCCCTCTCCCCCCAAAAAAAGAACCTTCTCTCTTATCCAGCTTCAAGGTGTTCGCATACAACATAGTCTGAATGTGTAGGATGACAATAGTTCCCTAGCCACTTGCCTGGGACATATCTAGCAAATTTGCGAAAAAGTACAAACTTCGTACCTTCTGCTTGCCAGTTCAATTGATAAGGTACTGACACCGAATGTCGACATTCCTACCTGTCCACCCACCCTAAACAGGAAAGTGTCCAACATGTTAGTTTACTGGAGCAGAAACTGCTGCATGTTCTTATGCGGCAACGAACAGTATTATGCTTATAAATTGATACAGAAATTGGAAAATTCGCTCCGAAATTAAAAAATGTGTCTACAAAAGTACATCAAGGCGAAACTGATTAGTCACACATGAGAATGTAACTGGAAAAATACCATCAGAATTTTATAAAAATGCTTAATTTTGCCTCTCGAGTGATTAAGTAACACGTAAAATGCGCAATTGTATAAAATTTGATTTATCTGAAAGTTCGACCAGTTTGAACTTTCCGGTAAAGGAGGCGCTAGCAGTTAGTTGCACAATATCCTCCAACACTTAAGAGTCGTACTGAATGATAACTATGATAACAGTCATAATTATGACGATATTGATTCTGACGACGACGGTGGTGATGATGATAACGTAACGGTTTTAGTTTGGCATGTAGGCCTATGTTTGCCATAAACACGCGGTGGGAATGTTTAAGCGGGAATTATTTTCATGGTACCTGCAAATGGAAAGCGACAGTACGGGGTTAAACAGTCATTAACAGTTGGAGGAAAACGAGTGGAAATATATTATCCACTCTCAAGGATGTTGACGTAAAAGATAGTTGGTAATCGGCTGTCTTCTCGTATATATGCCGACGTCAGGAATGTGCCTTCAATGAACTGCCAAAAAAAACCCCGGAGAAGTACGTTCCGTTAAACGGGAACTAAGTTAATACAGACGGCGTTGAATCGACTCTCGGAATCAGGCCACGGATGGGAATGAATTATTCCCGGTGTATAATTCAACCCTGACCGCCTCTGTGGTCTAGTGGTCAGAGTTTCTGGCTACAGATACAGAGGTCCCGGGTTCGATCCCCGGCGCTACCAGATTTTCGTGAGGTCAATTGAGGAGCTACTTGAATGAAAAAAGTAGCGGCTCCAGGTCTAGAAAACAGAGATTAACGGCTGTGGAGACCCGTTGCGCTGACCTCTATCCGCAAAAGTTGGCACTAACTTCGCCGACCGGCGGCGGCCGCTCTGTCGGTATAGTTCGCGTGCGGACTAAGGCCACGGAGTTGTTGTTGTTGTTGTTGTATAATTCAACCCACAACGTACGCGCGGAAGGCGAAGACTAGGAATTAAATTAAGATTACTGTGTACATGTAAAGGTCACTATTGCGCAGAACAGAATCAAAAACACATTTTCTCCGCTTCCTCTAAAGAAATTAAAAGTGTTTTTGAATAATACATCTTGATGAAATTATTAGACCTATTTCACAGTAGCATTACAGGCCTGGACAGGCCATTAGGCTCCAGGAGTTTGAGGCTCCCAGAATTTCTAGACAGTTGGCACATGAAGATAGTAAGGATGTCAACCTTAGACCCGAACGCCTTTATCCCCCCCCCCCCAGGAGATACCCCTAGTACTCATTTACTCATTTCTGTTAGAAGCTGAGCCGACCCCAGGGCCATAGCGCGGCCGAAAGGATTAAGTAAATGAAAAATCCCAATGGCACCATCGGGAATCGAGCCCGCGATCAACTATCACACTGCTATGACATTTCTCACAAAACTAAAACCCAGTCACGAAGCATTGAAAAGGAAGCAATTAAACTTACGAAATGCCAGCAGAGCGGAACAGTTATGGCGCATTCTCTCTGTCGTTATTCCTATGTGTTAAATTCGCAAACGTTTTCAAGACAAACGCTGAGTGTTGTACCACGCACCACAACATCTATTCGCACATTGGCATCAGACTTACGATCCATCAAATCGATACACGCAAAGCGGGGACACTCAAAATCGACATCATTTAAACATCGACAACTCGACGTTTACAACTTACCATGCTCGATACTCTGCGCTCAGCTGTTTCTTCTGCCACTCCTGGTATATCACAGAGAATATGGCCCGTCTCAATTACAACAAGATGCACGTGTAACGTACACATTATGGCGCGTTCATGTAACCACTGCTTCATTGGAAACACAACAATGCATTCTGTGATTGTTGCTGAGCTACATGTCATTGCCAGCTATACAAAAACATTTAGTCTCGCACAACGACATTTTTATGGACAATTTATGTTGGCAGCAACAATGAAACGTGCGTATGCTTACACGTAAAGTGCCTGATGCTGCACTGAAAACAAAAGAAAGTTCATTTGCTCATGACAGATAAGTCGTTACGCAATTTCTCAGTTTTTGTACGCGTTATCGTAAAACATTTTACAAGAGCAGATGACATTAATCATTCATTAATAAATGAATATTAAATACTATTAATGTGTGTGTCTATGTTCTTACGTTAGTTATGCGGCATGCAAATCGAATCGTTTCTATGCAGCATTATCTTATCATCTGTGGCCTGTCTGGCCCTACCATATTTTTCCACCTCATATCGTAAATGGCAAAATTTTCATACAAAAGTTACTGAACAAAAAATATGTTTTTCGATTTTCTCTACAACTTTTGTCTGAAACATTTCTCATTCTAAGCAAAATTCTGCGACATATTAATGTATATGTCAGTGCATATTGGCCCGTTATCCTTGTCACGTTTCAATCAAACTTAAAAATTTTCTAGACATTTTTTCGAAAAATACTCAATATAAAATTTTATTAAAATTCATTCAGTGACAGCCGAGTTGTTCCATGCGGACGTACAGACACGGCGAAGCTACTAGTCGATTTCGGAATGTTGCGCCTAAAAATTGTTTCTTTGGACCTCAGTTCGTTCCGCACAGAGAACAGTCAAAATTATGAAAACCAATGATGGCCAGGTATTAAAATCCACGTAGGCATTCAAGTAAAGTGTCTTATGTTTGCCATATTTTAAACAAAATTGTAAAGTGCCAAAAATTTCTCGTAAAAATCGCAAATATAAAATTTCACGTAAGTCCCTCCAGACACAGCCGAGATGTTTTGTCTTAACAACTTTAACATGAAAATGTTTTAAACCCAAGAAGAATTCAGCGAGATATTAGGCTACCATGAACTAACGTACGTCTTTATGCAAACTGCCTTTCATTTTTGTATTATTTTAACAAAACTTGAAGTTGGTCGACAGATTTTAGTAAAAATCCACAACCCAATCTTCCACGAAATACATTTAGTAGGAGAATTGTTCTGTGCGAATGGAGGGACAAACAATCGGACAGAAAACAGAAATACGAATACAGACAGACACGACGAAGCTTATATTCGGTTTCTTTAGCTGTTCTGCGAACACGCCCAAAAATGATAAATTCCACAGAAAAATGATTCACGTATAACCTAACGTCTATCGCAGAAGGGATTTTGCAACAACGATTTCTAATAATCACGTGATGGCTTATCTTAATCAGTGAGGTCAGATAAAGTTGCAGCACAAAAAGTATGTAAACTACAATCTTACACAAAAAAAAAGCGTATTGTACAGTCAGCATCACAAACATTTCCTATAACTCTGTGATGTACAGATGGATGTAAATTTAAAATCCAAACAGCCGTAAATAAAATAAGATTTTGATCCGTTCCTTCTCCCTTCCCCACCCTCCCGTCTTTGAAAATCTTCCCAAAACTGTAATGAATTTTTCAGACATGCTTGACTTCATGCATGAAATTTTCGCTCCGCACTTCTTACATATGTCACCATTCCATACTCATTTGTTTCGTTGCCGGATCGAAGAAATGGCACCAGGTTTCGTCGCAAGCCACAATCCGGGAAAGAAAGTTGTTTCCCTCTGTGAGGTAACGCAGTAAATGCTGGAAGCAAACACCCATTCGCAGACACTTCTGGTCCTCAGTGAGATGTTTTGGGACCCATTGTGCACAAACCTTGCTGTATTGCAAATGTTCATGAAGAAGTGTCAACAGTTCCCTTGCTCACAGACAGGCTGTCTGCAGTCTCCCGGGTGGTTATTCGACGATTCTCCCTCACAAGTGAGTTCACTGCAGCAATTGATTATTGAGTGATGACCACATGTGCTTGACCTGGTCGTGGCATGTCCGCTGTACTCACAAGTCCATGACGAAAATCACTACACCATCGGAAAACTGCAGTACGTGACATACACTCACTCCCATACACATTCTTCATTCGACCGTAAATGTCGGTTCCACTAACACCTTCTGCCGACAAAAATTGAATTACTGCGCGCTGAGCCTGTTTGGAGGAATCCATGGCACGATCGTTAAACTGTTATCTCGCTTCTGTTTCAGTCAACAACACACTGCCGCTATCGAGTGTATACCAAATTTCTTCTTACCGAAGAAATCGCAAAGATCTGCCGCTGGGAATAACGGCGCTCCAACCTCAGTCCCACTTTCACTTGGGCACGCCTTATAAATTAACTGCGTCAAGTTTATTAAAAATTGTTAAATTTACTTCGACGCACGTTCACTTATAAGGGAAGTTAAGACCTTTACTTATCTTATGTTTATTGGACCATGCATCTTCTTGATAGTTGAATAAAACGAGACCAACTTGATGTCACTTGCTTTATTATTTCGTTATTTACTGCTCAACATGTTTCGGATGTTAATACATCCATCCTCAGGAGCTTGCGACTTATTTGATGTGTTATTACATGGGTTGTATTGTTCTGTAAGGATAGAGGTTGATGCATTAGCGTAGTTATTTAGTGGCGAGTGTTAGTCGTGACGTGCGTGGTTGTTTGAGGAAGCGTGTTTCTGCAAATGTGGCTGGTGCGGTGTCTTATGTTTATTGAGTTTTTTTTGTGTGTGGTATGTTTTGATAATGTTTCATGCACATATTCTGATGTCTTATATATAAGAAGGATGGATGTATTAACATCCGAAACATATTAAGAAGTAAATAACGAAATAATAAAGCAAGTGATATCAAGTTGGTCTCTCTTTATTCAACCTTTACTTATCTTCAGCTGTGGCCAGAGGATATCAACAGATCTGTTTTGTGAATCACTTCCAACAACACGGATGGATTAAAACTGCATTCTTTATTTTTAATCTTGGGACTGGAGTGACAGTGAGCGTGTGTCTTTTGAAACTGCGGGGGTGTACATATCCAAGGCGCCAGGTCACCCGGGAGACTAAATTTTGTACCGTGGCGTCTAGAATTGTGATGCGGCTCGTACATTTTTGGAAAATTTTCGTACCACCGGCCTATTTTACCAGCCCACGGTAATAGAGGAGTAGATATGGGGCAGGGGCAGAATGGTGACAAGAAAACGTAGTAGTAACCGGAAATGCCCCAGTGCCGCTCTGTGCATCACAAATCCCAATCCCACGTGGACTACTCCGGGATCGAACCTGGTCAGGCCCTCGAGGTGAGAAGCCGGCGACCAACCGCCTGTGGTACGGCACATGGTAGATGCCAAAGACAATTTGACTTGTAATGACGTCACGCTTGTATCCACCTCCATACCATACCTCAAAATACTATCTGCAGTGACTCATAAAAATTAAACAAATACGTTTCGTAAAGCAGTCTGCTGTGAATTAACTAACACAACCTTAAAAAGACAAGCAATGTGTGTTCTGTACAACGTAACAATGAGGCGCGTTCGGGTAACCATTGTTGCGGCTTAAAATCAATAAGTATTACATATAATGTGTGTGTGTGTGTGGTGTGTGTGTGTGTGTGGTGTGTGTGGGTTGTGTGGTGTGTGTACGTGTGTGTGTGTGTTTGTGTGTGTGTGTGTGGTGTGTGTGTGTGTGTGTGTGGGTCTGTATTCTTGCCTTAGTTATCCGGCACGCAAATCGAATCATTTCTGCACAGCATCATATTGTCACCCGCGGCCTGTCTGGCCTACAATATTTTTCCATATTATCTCATAAAGGTGCGGTTGTCGAAAAAAAAATGTACTGAACATGCAATGTGTGTGTCGATGTTCTGTGCAACTTTTGTTCGAAGTATTTCTCATTCAAAGAAGGAGTTAGAGATATATTATCGTAATATACATAAAAGTCCTCGTGCAAAGTACCCGTTATTCTTGTCAGATTGTAACGAAACTTGAATTGTATTGAAAGATTGTCGAAAAATCGTCAAATATTAAATTTCATGACAATCCATGCAGTGGGAGTCGAGTTGTTCCATGCGGACAGACAGACATGACGAAACTAATAGACGCTTTTCGCAATTTTATGATTGCGCCTAAAAAGAACTGCACATTCTTCGAAGACGTCATGACACAAAACTTGTAATCCGTGCGTCATGAGTACGGAACGTGGGGGGAGGGGAAGGGAGGGGTGAATTCAACGGCATGTACACAGTTTCAAGAAAATGCGTCAACTGGCTTCAAAGTTACCTGAAGGAGGAGAAGCATGAAACCACATGCGTACGTCCAAATCACAAACCTAACAGTTCCTAAATTCGATTAAAATATTCCCATCAGAACAGAAACCTCGTGACCGCATGAAGAGTCAATAAAATAGGGTACTTCTAATGACGCCATACTGTCTTACTGCGCTATATTTTATAAATAGATGATAAGAATATCAGTCCACAAACTGACATTCAGTTCATTCCTGTAACTAACCAACCATCCAAACAAACAAATAAACCAGATACTCGCGTAAAAAGACCTGCTGTATAACATCTGAGTAAACGAGAAGATAAAATAAAGCAATGTACCGCACGCAATACCACACACAATTGAACAAAATGGAGCTACAAATCACACCTGTGGTGTGGAAAATATCTTACTGTCGTTCGCGTTACATGTTTCGGCTCATATAAAAGCTACATCAGGTACCAGTTTAAAAACAAATGTAAACGAAAATTAGTATTACTATTACTAATAAACATGATAAAGATCTCAATTGCTTTTGTCAATATCAAGCCAGTTGAGGTTGCCAGATAGAGCCTAAAGATTGAGAACAGATCGAAGAGGCCCAACTGACCAACTTACACCCGAGGACGGAAAGATATCCCGTTTCTGAAACGCTTTGTTCAGTGTTGGTTTTTGAGACGCTGGACAAAGTATGAACGCAGACTGGTTCCACAAACCGTAGGCAGATTTAACAATACTGCAAATGGTTCAGTCCGTGACGCAATGTACAAACTTTACCAAGGAGTTCTTTACTCTTCAAACGTCACGACGTTTTACGGTACGTGCAAAAATGTAGTTTAATTTGGCGCGTAATAAAAGTATGACTTTCCCTGCGCCTATTTTCATGAAAAAATGCATAACAGCAGTACGTTGAGGTCTCTCATACCAAATTTCACCCAAATCGGACGACAAATGAGGCAAGCACATATCAGAAATTCAATTACAGCCCTAGAAGAAGTACGGCTTTCACTACGCCGATTTTCACTACACCCATTATTACTCAGTACCTTCTGTGGACCTGTATTGTAAAGCACGTTACACAAATTGTAAGAAAAATGTAGAAAATAGGGGCAAAGTTTCATTTACGCTCGCAAGTAAAGTACGGCTTACACTGCGACGATTTTCAGGAAACTCCCGTTTAAGACAAGTTTCGCTATACAAGATTTTAGTTGGAAAACCTGAAGTGAATACATATATTTAGAGAAATGGGCAACAGATAAGGAAAAAGGGTTTGCGAATTTATGCTAGATTCATCTGGCTTGGACAGGTTTCTGTGGTGGGCTCCTATGAACACGGTAGTGCAACTTGGGGCTAATTACAGGCATACTTGTTTGTATTCAGTACATCTTGACTTCTGAAGGGCAGTGTGCCACGTGGTGATTGGGTCCATGTAGACAACACGCCAAGAAACGCTTTGAAAACTGGAAATTATTTTTCTCTATTTTGTCGTTAAGTTGTCAGCATGGGGACTGTTAATAAAGGGAATATCGTCATGCAATCGGAACTCGGCTTTCACACAAGATAACTGTGCAGTGCCGTCAGATAAGTTGGTCAGAGTTGTGACAAATACGAGATAACGCGGTCAAACAAAGATATGATAATGCTGCGACACTGCTAGAACGCCATCATCACTCATCCCCATGTGTTGAAACTAAGAGACAAACTCAAAAATAATTTATGGGAACACCTGATGACCCACGGACGAATTGCTTCTCATTGTTGGCAGAAGGAACACCGAGGAATAAGGAAACCCAGAAATAGTTTATATATGTTTTAAGTAATTAAACTTAGCTAATCATATTCTCACTGTCTCCCCAGGCAAGACAAAGCAATGCCTGTATCAGCCTCAGCATTCTCTTACATTCCAACATACAGGTTTAATTCTCTACGCTGTCCTATACAATCCATCTTTATCTATTTTACCTTTCATGTTCCTTTCGCACCTTCCTAAATTCATTTTTTATTTTGATTTAGAAATACGCCACACGTTTAGACTCACAACACAAAAATTTAAACCCCTTTGCGTCACAAAAGCATGCAAAATTATTTTCATTTACACGTAAAAATTTTTCGAAAGAACTTGTTGCTCCCAAATTCAGTGCTTAAGGCTCGCCATTCTACCCTGAAGATGGAGGCATAGCAAGATTTTCCGAAATGGACGAGTCACTCTCCTGTCGCGGAAACAGGAAAAGCAAATTTGCCCGAAATGCTGGTAGTCATATTTCTATTGGTCGTATGGTGTCACATTCCGGAAGACAGTTTATTCCAACATACTTGAAGATTCGAATCGTCTGGGGCATGACGCCGTGTACAATGGCAAATAGCTGCTGGCGTTTCGGAAAGTTTTGCTGCCTCCATTTTCAGGGAATCAACAGGCCATGAAGAGCGACATGTTTGTGTCTTATCCTACGACATTGTATATATTTGCAGATCCTGAATATTATCGTCCTGATTCTCTACCGGGTGGGCTATGATGGAAGATTCCTGGGAGTTGGTGGCACATGGAATCTGAATGAAGAAAAAAATCCTGACACTGAAATTGTTGCTTCTGGTGTTTTTGTTGGATTCCTCATATACACCCTTGTAACACTCATCACATTCTGTTTTGGCACAACAGAACACAAGAAATCGCTTGTGGTAAGTTTCTAATACTTCTGGTCACTCGACGTACAAATGCCAAAGAGTACCAAAAATTCATCACTGTTCAGAAACAAAGTGGCATTGGTTATTTTATCCCAACCTGTCTGTAACTACGCACAGTATATTTTACACTCTTCCTCCTCTGAATCATGAAAGTCGGCTTCTCGTGGACAGAGTTTTTTAAATTGCATTTAATGTTTAGATCCCCTTTTTAAGATGACAATCACACTGCATTTTGTTCTTTATCCACACCTTGTGAGCATAAGTTGTCTTAAGATTTTAGGAGAAAATGGTAATTTAAGGAGTGGCTGAAAAGAGAACAACGGAAAAGGATGCTAGAATGGCAAGTATGCAGAGTGCCCAAGTAAGGAAGTGCCATCCTTGCGGCGGTACCTGACAATGTAGCAAGAATGGTGCTGGTAGCAAGTGGTCGTACTAGGCCCATATCAACTACTTCATTCTCTATGCTCCAGTGAGATTTAAAGTTCTCACAGCACTGTTGCTGAAGATTCAAGTCTTCGGGGATTTTATGCTGTGTCGGGTGGTGAATAGTTACCGATGTTTCGACGAATCGTAGTGAATTCATAGTCAGTATCATGCAGTCCATTCTTCTAAGACTGCTCTTTAGAAAAGTTAGTAGCTGTTTACCGGTAAACACAATGCCATACCCCAGAACACTAGTATTTTCAACTACAGAGAAGTTATGCCTAGGTCAGTGGATCAAGTGTATATTAAAACACTGTTTCTAACAACTGTAATAAATCTTCAGTCTGAAAGGTGTGGATAAAGCTGAGAAAGCTAAAACATGTAATTAAAATTGAGAATTTTTAATACTGGGTAGAGGGGCAATCAGGCTTTATTTAGCCGATCATAAATAGCTAATATATCTCCAGATTTAGGCAACCAAAACTAACACATATGCTGTAAATTTCAGGAAATCATCATGAATTTTGTGGGCTGCTTCATGTGGATCGCAGTTGGAGGAACAGCGCTCCACTACTGGCATGGATATCTGAGCCAGAACCACTTCACAACCTTCGCCTCAGAGAGGGAAGTTGGTCTTGCTGTGGGCAGTTTGTGTGTGCTGACTGGTGCTGTGTATCTCCTGGACACTGTACTTAGTTTCTTACACTTCAGCAGAGATAAATAAACCGTCACTGTTGTCTATTAACGTTTCATTTGATAACAATCAAATGAAACAAATGAAAGTATCATATCTCTCACAACATTCACAAATGTCAGTTTAAACCTGTTATGAATTATCAGTGACAGGAAAATAAAAAAAAATTACCACCAGCAAATCGGGAGACCAAAACACATGTAGTATAAAATTTTAATTGAACGACGCTTACTTACCTAAACAGAAGATACAGGGTTTGAAGTAAGTTTCATATAATTTAAGCGTCAATTTCAAATTCTCAAGAAGTTTCTGTAATTCAATCCACGGAGTACAGCCCTTCTTGAGGGGATAACAAGTGCTCAGCTGTCCAAAAATTCCAATTCCTCTCCCCCACTTCTCATGTATGTTGGATTTCTGTTGGACAAACTGGCAATTCAGCAGGTTTCACTAAGCACTTCGGTTTTCACCTGTCACTAACCATTCCACTCTCATCTTCATCCATCTACCGTCGACATTATTCAGTCTTGGTAGCTAACGGTGTTACTAAATAAATTCCTAGAAAGACACACACTTCAGAAGAGCTCACGACGAGATCCTTCTTGAAGCCACAAGTATCGGTCCACGTCAACACCTTGTTTCCTTAAGGTACAAACATCTCCACTTAAGTCGCCCAAATGTTTTCTTCCCCTTTTTCTCACATTATTTTGTACATAAAATTCAGTTTAAACAAACTGCAAATACTTTACACGAACCAAATGTACAATATATGCACAACTCACAATCCAGAAAGAAGTCTTTTTATATATTTTTAAATATGGCTGAGAGACAGCTTACAAATTGTTTTTAAATATGGCTGAGAGACATATTACAAATTGTTTTTAAATATGGCTGAGAGACAGCTTACAAATTGTTTTTAAATATGGCTGAG
>Ga0123352_10000432_pt1 | contig 50804 bp, 51 predicted proteins | sample TergutLab28metaG_FD_89700 | JGI IMG/M metagenome (GOLD analysis project Ga0123352, IMG submission 89700) | Labiotermes labralis P1 segment gut microbial communities from Petit-Saut dam, French Guiana - Lab288 P1 | ecosystem: Host-associated > Arthropoda: Insects > Digestive system > Gut ... | reverse complement strand
CTTATACTGCCCGGCAATTAAAACCCTTGCAAAATCTTGTCTTTTTACCACAATACTGCGTCAACTCCTCCTAGCGCACCGCTAGTGCGCGTCGTCGTCATTTCCTTGTCTTGCGGCAAAAATCCTGCGATTTTTACAATGATTTTAATTGCCGGGCAGTATTAAAGAGCGGTTTGAAGAAACATCAAGACATTAGCCGTTGGCGCACAACTTCATACATCAAAACCCCGCCGGCGACAGAGGCGTTAAGTGATTCAGCCTTTCCAACCATCGGGATTTTAACTAAAACATCAGCCATCTCTTCGGCTTCAATTGTTAAGCCGCCGCTTTCGTTTCCAAGCAAAATTGCGACTCCTCTGCTTAGATTAACATCATAAGGCAAAAATTCGCCTTTTAAACTTGCGGCAATTATTTTTACTTGATGCTGTTTTAAAATGCTAACGACATCAAGTAGGGATTGCCCCTGAATAACCGGAAGATGGCACAAAGAACCCGCTGTTGAACGGATAACCTTTGGGTTATAAATATCTGCGCTTTGCTCTGTAAAAACAACACCGTCACAACCGCAAGCATCAGCAGTTCTTATAACAGTTCCCATATTTCCCGGGTCATTTATATTTTCACCTATTATGATAAACGGATCATCGTTTGAGATTATATCATTAAAACTGTACGTTTTTTGCTTAACAACCGCTAATATACCCTGAGGCGTTACCGTGTCTGATATACGTGCAAAATCATCATCCGAAAACACATGACATATATTTGAATTTAAATGGTCAAAAGCTGCAAAATCGTTTTTTGCAAGATAACCTTCTGAAAAAATATACTCTGTTATGTCAAAACCGTATCCGATATCTTTAACAAATTTTTCGCCTTCAACGACAAATAAGCCCGATTCATTACGGGCTTTTTTATCATTTAGGCGTACAAGCTTTTTAAATAGATTTTTACTTCCGGATTGTATCATAATGCAATCTCAGGTCTTTTAGTTCTTCTAGTTCTCTTAGTATGACACAATTATGCTTCCGGCAGCGGCATAAGTCGATGACAGTCCGCGCATTTCCACTATAACTATGTCTTTGAATTTAGTCTTTTTAAGCAATTCATCCCGGAGTTCGGTTGCCTTTTCCAAAGCACGGCAGTGAGATATCGCCAAAACGCTGTTTTTGAAATCTATCTTCTCATCAACTATCGTATCAATCATTTTTTTCAGTGCGTTTTTATATCCGCGTGCTTTTTCATGAAGGGCAATTTCACCTTCTTTAGCAGTACAGACCAATTTTATTGATAAAACAGATGCTGTTTTTGCAATAAGAGGGCTCATACGCCCTGATTTAACCAAATTATCAAACCTGTCCAAAATAAAAAATGTTCTGTTTTTCTTGATAAATTCTGATGCTTTTTCAATAATTTCTGAATGGGACAGCCCATTTCTTACAAGTTCCATAATTTTAAGTGCTGAAACCGTCTCTGAAACTGAAGCACTGAAACTATCAAAAACATGAATAGCCTTTTCACCAAATTCTTCCAAGTACATTTGCTTAGCAAGCATCGCATTAGAGTATGTTGCACTTAACTTTGATGATAACGTAACAACAAAAACCTGGTCACAATCAGCTTTATACCCTTCAAGAAATTGTTCGGGAGAAACAGCTGCTGTTTTTACCGCTTGCTTGCTGCCTTCCATAGCGTCTACATAATTATTGATATCAAGGTTTGAATCATCTACATATACTTTCCCATCAACTTCAAGAGTTAACGGAGCCGATTCAATTATTATGTCAGTACAGCTCTTCATTTCATCAGTAAGCTCTCCGCTACTGTCTATAATAATTTTAGTCATAGTTATCCCTCCTGCTAGGACATGTCAAGCATTGCCCAGATTACTACTATAACACAAAAAATGATAATGTAAAGCAAAAAAAGCGAAATTTGTCATTGCAGGCATAATGTTTACCCATCTACCATAATCAAAGACAAATAAGTTTTTTCTGATACTTTAAAATCCATAAAACCCGACTATCATATCTAAATGACCTGTAATTTTGGTATCTTCTCTGTGATATAGTCAAAGTCCGCATCATTATGAAGCAACGGCAAGCTATAATATATAGCGGTATAGGCAATAAGTATATCTATAGTATTTCGTACAGTAGTTCCTTCCTTACGCAAATCAAAATATATCCTTGCGGATTTAGCAAATACATCGGGGGTATTTGGCAGTGAAAATATTTTTTGTGTTGAAAAATAGTCATATAGCTTTCTAAACTCTACTTCCGATTTTGCCCCTTGAAGAACTTCATGAAAGGTGTATATCGAAATTCCAAATGGCGCACCGGATCGATGAAGCTCATCAAGTTTTAGCGTTTTTTCATTTTCTATTTTTCGCAGCTTGTCAATCAAAACAGAGGTATCGACCAAAGTCATATGTTTATCGTACCCCCACGCATTTCTTTATAGTCGTAGTCATCGTCAATCAATCGCTCATTTGAATCAAATAAATCGTATAGATTTTTTTGCCTTCTTTTTTCAACAAACTCTTTAAGCGCATTTTCAATAGCCTGTTTTTTTATTTTCGTACCACCAAGCTCCATCGCTTCGTTTAGCAAGTTTTCATCAATTTCTAAGCTAGTTCGCAATGTAACCGTTGTATTCATGACACATGCACCTCCTATTTATATAATATATATTGTACTATATATTATATGAATATACAAACATATAAGTATTACGCCTCGCTTTTCTTCCTAGACATATTAAAAACCGCCAAAACATAGAAGAAAATCCCGGTAGCAACTAAAATCAAAACACTGCTTAAAACCGAAACTTCATTGCCGTTGAAGGAAAAAACAACGCCAAGCGATTCACTAAACTCAGAAACAGCTTGGACAGGCGCACCTTCAAATACGACTTGCATAGGCTCTTCCATCATTATTTGCCTTAAAAGCGCACCGGCATGTGAAATAGGGAATATTTTAACAACGAACTGCATTACATCAGGCAAATTCCCTATCGGAACGTAAATTCCTGTTAAAAATCCGATAAGAGTCCCTATTATTGCACTTGCCGCTGAAAATGCGTTTTGACTTTTAAATAACGAAACAAGAAAAAACATCATAGAGCTTGAAGCAAATGCTGAAAGCAAAATAACTCCAAAAGCTCTTAACAATGCACTTGTGGACAGGAAGTCACCGCCATATGCTATAATATAAATTTGAGCGAACACAAGCGAAATTGCGCTCATTATAACGCCTACTAGGTATGCGCTTAAAACATACCCGCCTGTCAAATATGTCCGGCTCATTGGCGCAACAGAAAAATCTTTCAAAATTTTGCGGGTACGGTCATCAACCATTGTTCCAAAAGCACCCATAGTAGAAGAAACCGAAGCAACGGCAATCAGCCCCGCCATGATCCAACTGTCCATCATGAATCTAAACCCCGGCGTATCCTGGTTTCCGGACATCATTACATTCCCTAAAAACATAACATAAAGCAAAATAATTATAAGCACGCTTAGAAGGGAAAAAAATACTGCTGCTTTGTCTTTGAAAAAAATCAATAAATTTCTTTTTGTTAAGGCAAATAGTGCTGTCATTCCCGAATTTCCCTCCCTGTAATAGCGATAAAAGCATCATCCATAGTGCCGTTTGCTACTTCAACATTTGTTACATGGCTTTTGCAACGCTCCAAAATGGCTATGCTGTCAACTGTGCTCTTTAGCTTGATTATGAAGGTATGACCATCTTCAGTAAAGCTAACGGAGTTTTCATTCAAAATCTGCCGCAATTCATTTGGTTTATTTGACTGGATTTTTAAAATATCAGAGCAATACGCCTGCTTGATTTCGGTTGGAGTTCCTTGCGCCGCAATTTTCCCGTAATCAATAACCGTTATATAATCGGCATTTGCTGCCTCTTCCATATAGTGAGTGGTGAGAAAAACTGTCATATCTGTTTCTTGCTGCAATTTTCTAACCGTTTCCCAAATATTTTGCCTTGTTTGAGGGTCAAGCCCTGTTGTCGGCTCGTCAAGGAATAAAATTTTAGGAGAATGAATTAACGCCCTTGCGATATCAGCTCTGCGTTTTTGCCCCCCAGATAAAGACCCATATCGCCTGTTTTCAAATTCACGAATGCTTGTTGCATCCGCCGCTTTATCATATGCGGCGGCAAGTGCCGATTTTGAATGACCATAAAAGCTGCCTCGGATAAACAGGTTTTCTTTAACGGTTAAAAGTTGGTCAAGGTTGCTTTCTTGAAAAACAACGCCTATTGAACGTCTGATATCAGCGTCGTTCTTACTTAATTTGTGCCCATTGATAACTACGTTTCCGCTGTCGCTTTGCAGCAATGTGCAAAGAATAGATATCGTAGTTGATTTTCCCGCTCCGTTAGGACCTAAAAAGGCGAATAAAGAACCCTTTTTAACCTCGAAGCTTATATCCTGCACAGCTTTAACACTGCCATAGGACTTAACTAAGTTTTCGACTAAAATCGACATGCTTGCGGTACTCCTTTCGCACTATTTGCTAATTAAATCATAGACTTCACTTTTCTTCAAACTAAGCTCTTTCGCTGCTGCCTTTATAGCATCCATTTTCGAAAGTCCGCTTGAGATATGTTTTTCAACGGATTCAATAATATCAGCCTCTGTTATAGGTTCGACTTCAGCAGAATCAGCCGAAAAACCATCCACTACCAACACATATTCACCTTTAGGGTCGTTTTGCGAGTAAAACTCAACCGCCTCGGAAACGGAGAATATTTTAATCTCTTCAAATTTCTTAGTAAGTTCCCTTGTAATCGCAATTTTGCGGTCTCCAAGCTGTGCGATTATATCGCTTAACGTCTTTTTAAGATGATGCGGTGCTTCATAAATAACGATAGGATAAGGCAATAGCTTAGCCGACTCAAGCGCACTTGCCCTATCTTTTTTATTTGCGGGTAAAAAACCCAAAAACGCAAACTGCCTATTCAAAAACCCCGAAAGTGCAAGTGCAGTTATAAGAGCTGTCGGTCCGGGTACTGCTGTTACACTCAAACCCTCTTCATAACAAAGACGAACAAGGTCACTGCCGGGGTCGCTTATACAGGGCATTCCTGCATCTGTTATAAGGGCAACACTTTTGCCGTTTTTAAGAAAATCAATAATTTTTTCGCCGCTTTTTCGCTTATTATGTTCATGATAGCTTAAAAACGGCGTTTTAATATCAAAATGGTTGAGCAGCTTTAGCGAATGACGTGTGTCTTCTGCCGCTATAAAATCTACTTCTTGAAGAGTACGAACAGCACGATAAGTCATATCCTCAAGATTACCTATCGGCGTTCCACATAAATACAATGTTCCTGTCATTATTCTTTACCGCTGTACCAGACGCTTATTCCACCGGCTATTGCTCCAAATAAAACGCCCGCTACCGGCCAAACTATCCAACTGTTATTCCAAGCATTCCACCCAAAGCTCCAAATAAGATATATTGCTGTTACTGTAGGCCAATAAACTGTGGCGGCTGTCCCGATAATTTTCTCAGCTTTTCTGTACTTTTTCTTGCTGCTATATTCTCCCTCGTTAAGCAGCACATCATACGCACCTTTAGTCATTGCCGCTGTTACGAACAAAAGCACCGAAAATCCAACCGTAAAAAGCAACAAGGCTACAGAAAATAATTCTATCGCATCAAAAGTAGCAAGATCGTTTATGCCAATAAAGCTAAAAGTCGGTAAGTCGCTCGCAAACGCTACACCAAGAACCGCAAAAAGTATAAGTGCAACACCTATAATTATTTGAATAGCAAAGCGTGGTAAAAATCCGGCGGCTTGTTGTTCAATTTCTTCTTTTGTTTTAGCATCAAGCCGTATGTCATATTCTTCATATTCTTCATATTTACTCATTCCAAGCCCGCTGAAAATGAAAAGCCCTACAGCAATTGCAATTGCAGTAAATAAAACAGAAATTCCTGCCGCATCCGCAGCTTCAATTCCGCTTCCGCTTATTAAAATAAGCCCTGCAACACCTGTTAAAATTAACCAAACCCCAAGACCTATTTTAATGCCGTTTTTCTTTGTTTTTGATAAATATTCAAAGGCATCTTCGCTTGATACGTCAATAACATCTTCTCTATCATCTTTAATTGGTTCAATCCCAAGCTCGGCAACAATTTCATCAATACTTCCAAAGTTAGCAATTACGCTTCCAACTGCTTCATGTTCGCTTTTACCTTCACGCAATAAGTCGTTATATTTTTCTTCCAACCCCGCTAAAATATCACGTTTTAATGATTCTGTTCTTTCATTTTTGGGGAATGCCGTAAAAATATTATCAAGATAAGTTTTAATCGTTTCCATTTTATTTATATCTCCTTTTTTATAAATTTTGCAATCAATATTTTTGTATCTGACCATTCAGAGCATTTTTGCCTGTAATATTCAAGCCCTTCTTCGGTCAGAGCATAATATGTTCTTTCACGCCCACCGGAATAAGAACCGGGGTAAGAACGAACATAATTTAGTTTTTCCAAACGAGAAAATGCTGAATATAAAGTTGTTTCTTTCATCGAGTAAGAATTTTCGGAAATTTCAGTAATTTTTTTAGATATTTCATACCCGTAAGAATCTCCGTCGGTTAAAACTCTTAATATCATAACATCAATGTATCCGCGGATTACATCACTGCTTATAGCGGCATTACCCAAGAAGCACACCTCCTTTTAATTATTACTACGTTTAACATAGTAGTAATAATACCATGGCTACTACGTCACGTCAAGTAGTTTTTGAAAATTATTTAGAGTTTTTTTGCTGGCTACAATTCTTGATTATTATTTACACATATGTTATATTCAACCTAGGGTGCGTTCCCACTATCTGAAATGCACAGATTTTTAGCAGGTTTTGTGTCAATCGAGGCAAAAATTTGCAAAAATACTGAACGTATTTCAAGAATTTTTAACGAAGAGTGGCGCAAAACCTGCAAAAAGATGAGCGTTTCAGATAGTGGGAACACGCCCTAGGGTGCGTTCCCACTATCGGGAATGCCCTAAGGAGGTACTTACGAATGAACAAAAAAGCATTATTTATTATATTATCAACTTTTATGCTTATAACAGCCAATGCTGTAACTGTCTTAGCAAGAGAAGTTCGGGTTTTGGTTAACGGTGATTATTTAGAAACAACCGGGATTATTATAGAAGACAGAACCCTTTTACCGGTTCGTGCTGTTGGCGAGGCGGTTGGCGGTGATGTTGATTGGAACAGCGAAACAAGGCAAGTAACTTTAATTCATGATGAAACCACTATTTTATTGACTATTGATGATACTACGGCAATTGTTAATGGTGAAGCAGTAGAGCTTGACGTACCTGCTAAAATTTTAAACGACAGAACGTTCTTACCTTTGCGTTTTATTGGCGACATCCTAGGTTTTGATGTCGATTGGGTGAGTGATCCCCCAACCGCTATTTTAAATCTCCGGCATACTCACGACAATATAACGTTAACTCGCTTGGAGGTTATAGGCTCTAAAGGCACAGCCCAAACAGTATACTTCACTTCACAGTTACTTCCCAGAGAGCGAGCTGTAGTGCGAATTACAGGGCAGCCGGAAACGGTTTATAATCTGAGAGTAAGATATGCTTCCGGATATAGCGTAGCAACAGGATTGGGCGATCAAATTTCGGACAGCGATGGTCTTTTGATATGGAATTGGGTAGTAGGAAGCAACACTTCTCCGGGCAGTTTCCCTATAATTATTACTTTGGAAGATGAATATTTTATTTTCGAATTTGAAGTTTTGGGGGATAATTAATTGAAATGGGCAGCCATAATAGGCATGTTCTTTAATCATATGGTTCTTGCATTAAGGGAGATTATCCCTTTATGGTTACAGCTTCCCCTTTTTACCGTAGGCGGGGTTAATCATCTTGAAGCTCACTAATCTTACGCCGACGGATAACAAAACTTGCCGCCGTACCAAATATAACAGCCGGGATAATAAGCAAGCACACAAAAACAAGAACAGCCTGCGTTGTTTGATTCATAAACACATAAATATCCGGCGCATTGCGAGGCAATATGAATAAATTATTCTCTCTATCCTGTGTCCAATTAATTGCCGACAGGATAAATTCGTAATTTCCGCCGACTATTGCGGCGTTTAACACCTCGTCTAAAATGGTATCCGTCCCTATGACTATAGCTCTAAAACCTGTATCAAAATTGGTTATTGCGACAGCTACATTAAACGGTCCTTCTAAATAGCCGTCGACAAAATCAATTATTTGTGCATTAAGATCTGTAATTCCATAGGCATCATCACTCGTTATAAGTAAAGGCTCTATCCATATATAATCATCCGTCTCAAGCGCAGTAATCCCTGTTGAGTTTGGCATAACTGTCAGCGCATTCCGGCTTATCATATGCTGTACAATCTCGTTTGTTGAAAATTCCGGATGTCCGGGTATTATCGTAACAGGGCTCATACCCGGATAATGGTTATTAGCCCCTTGCTCAACGATAAGCGAATTATCAAAACTAATCCCCATAGCCTCAAAAATTTCATCAAATATCTGCCATTTTGCAAATGCACCTTGAACAGCGGCAAAAATCCGGCCTCCGTTTTTAATATATTCGATTATTAACTCTTTTTCAAGCGGCGCAAAATCTCGTCCCGGAGTTGTTATAAACAGCAAGTCAGTATCCGAAGGTATTTCCCCGATCATTAAAAGGTCAAGCTGTCTAAATTCGTAATTTGATGCTTCTATTCGCTCTGTTAAAGAAGTGGGCACCGGTGTTTCATTGTGCCCCACAATATGATATATTACAGGCGCATTGTCGCCCGTTACAAATAAAATTGCATTTGTTATTTGCGGCTCGACGGTTATTTCTGAAATAAATGGAATAAATGTTTCTCCGTCAAACATGTGATCTACCACAATCAGTTCCGCAGGAGATATAACATGAAACCTGCCTCCGCTTTCAACAACTATGCCGCCGCCTTCCGGTAGTCTGGAATCGGAACGGAATCTTTCGATTATTTGTGGGAATATCGCCGGATCTCTGTATTCTAAAGATATTTTGGGTGCAATACGGTTATACCGTGCCAAAAGCTCGTTTATAGTATCGTAATGGGATGAATGAAACATGTTTTCTGAAAATAAAGCGTAAATTGTTACTTCTTGGTCAAGGCTTTGTATTATTTCTATCGTCTGGTCTGAAAGTGTGTATCTTCTTTCGGGGGTTAGGTCAAAAGAAAGGTTAAAGGGCGTTAACACTATGTTTGTTGCCGCTAAAATGAGTATTATAATTAAACATGCGAGCCTTGAAGCGATTTTTCGATTTTTAAATTTATTTAAAATTCTAATCATATTCGCTCTATTTTACCCTTCATTTCGCCGCACATCTACAACAGTTATTGTAATAATAACCAAAGCGGCGGCGAATGTAATGTAGTATATAATATCTGATATATTAAGGATTCCCCTTGAGAAGTTATCAAAGCGAGACATGATGCTCAGCCATCTGAAACTTCTTGTAATAAGCCCTGTGTACATATCGTTCATTGCAAAATAAGTAAGCGCAATTAAAAAAGAGCCCATTGCACCTGTTGTCATTGCGGCGTAGAAGTTCTTTGTAAAGGCATACAACAACACAGCTGCTATTATAACAAGCGCAAAAGCATAAATAACAGATGCAAGTTCACCGGATGGAAGAATAGATACAACAACATCAACTAAAAACAGAAATAAAATTGTGCAAAAAGTACCTATAGCGGATAATATTTGACTGTTTGAAACTGCCGAAATTAAAAGCCCAACTGCAATAAACGCACAGCCAACAAGCGCAAACCCAATAAATGTTCCTGCGATATGCGCAACGGGCAAAGTTCCAAAAAACGATAGAATAAATGGGAATATCAGTGTCAAGCCAAGTGCAAAAAGAAACAGTAAAACCCCGCCGAAAAACTTACCCAAAACAATTTCCACGGCACTAATAGGCAGCGTAAAAAGAAGCTTGTCAGTATTTTGTCTTGCCTCTCCTGCAAAAAAGCGCATAGTTAACGCAGGAACAAATATCATGAACATTATTGTTTTGTTTTGAAGTGTTAAATTATAATAAGGCAAAAGCCCAAGTACGTTTATAATTGAGAAATAAACAGCGGACATAAATACAAAAAGACCAATAAAAACCCACCCGGTCATTGTTGCGAAATATGAAAGGAGCTCTCGTTTAATTATTGTTTTCATTTTCGTTTATCCTTATATAACCTCAAGAAAAATATCCTCAAGAGACATAGTTATCGGCGTAAGTTCAATAAGCTTCAAGCCGTTTTGTGCCGCACAATCAAATATTTTTTCCCGCAAAGCCTCGGAAGTTGTTCCCTTAAACACTGCATCACATATACCGTTCTTCTCATTTTTTGATACGGCAAAAGATGCAGATTCTATTTTGGCAAACGCTGAGTTAACAGTGTTAAAATTTCCTTTTACTTTAACAAATATTTTGCTTCCCGCTAAAACCCTCTCGGAAAGCTCGTCCATGCTTCCGGATGCGACAATGCTGCCTTTGCTTATAATTATTATCCTGTCGCAAACTGTGCTAACCTCATGAAGTATATGAGAGCTCAGTATGACAGTATGTTTTTTGCCAAGGGTTTTTATAATATCACGCATTTCAATAATCTGTTTAGGATCAAGCCCTGATGACGGCTCATCTAATATGATTATTTTTGGGCTGCCGATAATCGCTTGAGCAAGCCCGACACGCTGCTTGTAACCTTTTGATAGTGTTTTAATCAACTTGTCCGGGATAGTTTCTGTTTTTGTAAGCTTCATTACTTTATCAGCTTCATTGTTGATTTCTGACTTTTTAACACCTCTAAGCTCTGCAACAAATTTCAGATATTCAAAAATAGTCATTTCGGGATAAAGGGGTGGAATATCCGGCAAATATCCAATGTTTGCTTTTGCTTTTTCAGGTTCATTATTTATGTCTATACCGTTTATTAAAACCGTTCCTTCTATCGCCTTTAAATATCCGGTTAAAATATTAAGAGTTGTCGTTTTTCCGGCACCGTTTGGACCTAAAAGCCCGATTATTTCACCTTTTTTTGCAGAGAAGCTTATGTCTTTTATAGCAATTGACTCTCCATATTTTTTCGTTATACTTTTTACTTCTATCAAGACATTAAACCCCGCATTCGATATGCCGCTTTTTATTTCCTTTTATTAGGGTGTGTTCGATAATTCCATTCCGTCATATTTTCGGCTTATTTTCCGCTATGCACTTTTGCGGAAAAGCCTTACGTGCCTTTGGGTATGTGCAGTTTTCCGCAAAAGCACTTATCGAAAAAACGCTCAAAAATCTAACGAAAGCGAATTATCGAACACACCCTAGATATAACTATGCCTCATGTTCTTTAAGCATCTTAACATAGTCAGCCAAGCAACGCCTCATAATGTCTTCAGGTGTTACCCTTTCACCATTTAGTTTAGCAGCATCCAAAAATACTTCATAATCCTCTCGTCTAACAGCTACTATGAGTTGTGCTGTGAAGAGTGGAAATAACACAGAAAATGCTTATACTATTTAGAAACCCTCTTTTTAATTGCTGCAGTTTCTCGTATGACTTGATAAATAAATAAATAACTCATGCTCATCATATACTCGCCCCAACATATCAATCATATCAATTCTGCCACTATAAATACAACTCAAAATCTTACTTCCTTATAGCTTAACAGTTTCGCACACAGCTTTAATTTCCTGCAAAGCTTTGAATAATTCTTCGAGCTTAATAGCAATATCTGCCTCCTTCATGCCTTGCTTATTATCAAAAAACCAATCTATATGTTCCTTTAGGTCAGCTGTCTCTTTTTTCACAAAGCGAAACGTGTTTTCATTTTGCTCCATCCAAAAATATATATCAATATTTTTATTATGCAACGTATTAATTTTCTCAACGAAATTATCAACATACGAAGGGTCTTCAGTGCGGTTATGCGAATAAATCCGAATATCATACATTACCGACAGTGCCTCATCTATTCTGCGTAACAGCTCCAAAATATGATTATGCTTTATTGCGTTACTAAACTGTCGCTTTTCGAATCTCTTTTGAAGTGCAAAAATCAAAACTCCATTTAAAAATATAGGAATTAAAAGGAAAATCCAATCTCTAGGAATCATATAGTGCTACCTCCGCAAATAAAAATTTTACGCACGTACCACATTCGTTATGGTACATAAGTGCGCCCTTTGGGTTATTGATTCATTGCATCAATAAGTTTTCGTAAGTCATCTTTTGATAAGCTACCAACACGCATTGGTTGAATAGCCGTTATCGGCAACTCAACGATTCTACCAATATCTATATAGGATTGCTTCGCAAGTCCCGCTTGCGCCCATTCGTCAATTGGAATAAGTTGTGATTTAATGGCTGCACTTTTGTTGTCATATTGTGAAGTAATCTGAAAAACGGCTACTTCCTTTTGGTCAGAGGACAACACCAAAATAGGACGACGTTTTCCATCGTCGCCCCATGAAACATAGGCAATATGAATGTCGTATAGGTTCATCAACCATTCACCGACCAATCGTAAATTTCTGGATGTTTATCTTTGTCCACAATGGCATAACCGTTTTCGTCTGCTTCAAGTTTCACTCTCGGGATATTTCGCTTGGCTATCGCCGCTGCAAGTTGCTCCTCTAACATAGGGGCAACAATGGGCTGAAACGGTAAACGTCGTTCGGCAATGATTTGTCTGTAAAACATATCAATAGCTGTAGTCTGGTCAATACCCATGCGGTCTAAAAGCCTGATGGCTGTTTCTTTCACTATAGTATCAATTTTTACATTTACATTTGATTTAGCTGCTGCCATTATAATCACCTCCCCATTATTATATTCTATTATAACGCCAGTGTAAAGATATGATCGTCATTTTAACAAACAAATTGATTGCCAACTAGCTAAGTGTTATTTACACCCTTCACAGCACACATCCTACAACCTCTCGGTTTAATTTCTCATAAAAAGGATTTTTTACTCCTTTTTTCAGTTCATCAATGGTAAATTCAGTTTTCATAATTTGATCCTCCCGTAATAATAACCAACTTCAATTTTGCTTGCTTTTCTTGCCGATATTATTCGGATTATTTCGCCATCTTTGCCGTGATAACAGTAACAAACGTCAAGTTCACGAAAGCTAATATCTTAACCGATAATGTGAAATCGTTCTCCATCTGTCTTTTCCTATAATTTAAAACATATTTAGGCTCCTTAATTAAACTCCACACGCCCATTATGCACACAAATCCACGTTTGCCCAACATTAACTCTAAGCCTTTCGCCGTTTGCGCTAAAAAACTGTGTTTGCCCTGTAATTTCAGACTTTTGCCAAGTAATAGGCGCAAAGCTTCCGTTTGTTATAATATATCCTGACCCGCCGCCTGTTACAACAACATCAAGCCTGCCTTCAGTATCTCCCGATACAACGGACAGCGTTGTAAGCTTTACGATAATATTTGTTGTTGTAAGCTGTTCACCCGTCTCAGCATCAATTTGCGCGTTATCCCGATGGAATACACTGTACAATCTCGTTTCTGCATCGAATATAAATGTCATAGGGTATGATGTTGAAAATGGCACAATGACCTCGTCTGCAGGCTGTGCTCCGGTTGGAGTTGTTGGCTCTTCATAAAAATCAAACATGCCGGTAAAGTCATGTGGAAGTAATGTTTCAAATCTTTCAGCGGCTTCTATAAGCCTTTCTGAGCTCGTAAAAGAACTGTGTTCACGCATTGCGGGTACTCGAAATCTATCAGGATCTCTAAAAAAGACACTGCCTTCAAGCCGCATCCCGTCTAAGTTGTCGCTGCCTAAGCGTCTTATTAAATCATAACCCTGAGGGCTTCCGCCATGATGCACGAAAATTGCGCTGTTGTCATAAGAAAAGCTCAAAAAATAATCTCTGGCACTGCGGACAGGACCTATTTTTTCCGATTCAAAATCATCAAACACGGCAACAAGCCTTGTTATTCCGCCTTCTGCCAATACAGCATATATTATACCTGCCTGTGATATTCCGCTTTGAGGCAGAGCTTGACGCATATTGTTTATTGTAACGGCAAAAGGACGCCGAGCTGCCGCTTCTTCATCAATGAACAGACCTGTCAAATGGCTTCTTGACAGACCTTCAAAACATTCTTCAGGCTCTTCTTCAGGTTCCGGATCCGGCGGAAGCGGGATAAATACAGGCATCGGCTCTTGTATAACAGCGATCACCTGCTCAGTTTCACGCATTAAAAGCAAGTCCATGCCAAAAACAAGCCCGCCTATTATGAATCCAAAAATCACTGTATACATAATAAACCGTGTTCTATTTTTTGATCTTTTTGAAACCGATCCTGTTCCCTTTTTAGGGTTAACAGGCTTAGCTTTGTTAGAAGGTTTTGGTTTTTGCAAATTAAGCTTCTCCATTATTTTATGCTGCATATAAATCATTTCATCTTCATCTGATTTTGCAATATGGTCATAACCCAAAAGATGCAATGCTCCGTGAACGGTTAAAAACGCAAGTTCCCGCTCGAAAGAATGTCTGTAATCCTGCGCTTGACTCTTAACTCTATCGAGGCATATAACTATATCACCAATAGTAATTTCATCGGTATCGTTCGAGACTATATCACGATGGAGCGGAAACGACAAAACATCCGTCACACTGTCCATACCCCGATATTTTTTGTTAAGCTTCTGAATTTCTTCGCTTGTTACTATAGATATGCTTACTTCAGCATTTTTTATGCGTCCATCAAATAAAACTGTTTCTGTTGCCGCAGCTGTTATAAGATTTATATATTTTTCGTCAAAACCTTCATAAGATTCATAATTTATGATAATTTCCATCAGTTCAATCCTTTTCTAACAGTTTGTAGACACGCCTTGAGCATTCCGCCTTGTGTCCACACGCTCTAGGGGCGTGCTGCCTCTACTAGCTCACAAATATCATCTACTTTTTATCCGATGTATCTTCCTGCTTAGGGTAAGGTATTCTTTCATGATACATTCCCCTAAAAACTCGCAAAAATGAGTTTATTATTATCTCCATATCTTTAAGCGTAAGAGGGCATTCGCTTAACTGGCCATCATCCTGTTTATCTTTAACAAGTTCACGGACGAAAGCTTCTATTTCCGATGAATCTTTAACTGTGTTAAGCTTTGACCTAACGGCAGCTTCTACTGTGTCTGCCAACATAACAATTGCCGCTTCTTTTGTTTGTGGTTTTGGGAAATTATAGCGATAATCATCAACCGGGATTTCTTCATCCCCGCTTTGGCTTTTCGCTTTAAAGTAAAAGAATTTAATAAGCGTGTTGCCATGATGTTGGGCTATTATATCTTTAACCTGATTTGGCATACGATATTCAGACGCAAGCTGCAAACCGAATGTTATATGCGAAATTATTACATGCACGCTTGACCTTGGATTCATATCATCATGAGGGTTTGGTCCTACCTGGTTTTCAAAAAAGTAGCCCGGATGCTTAAGCTTACCAACATCATGATAATACGCCCCAACTCTTGCAAGGCTAGGGTTTGCACCTATGTCATAAGCGGCAGTTTCTGATAAGTTTGCGACAATCAAGCTGTGATGATATGTTCCCGGAGCTTCTATCGTAAGCCTGCGTAGAAGCGGGTTGTTTGGATTAGCTAGATCTAAAAGCTTTATCGGCGTTATTATTCCAAAAGTAACTTCCCAAATTGGAAGAGTACCCATAGCAAGAACTACAGATACCATACCCATTGCTCCGCTTCCCAGTGCGAAATAAAGCGAATCAAGCTGATATCTTCTATCAAAAACAAACATAACAATAATTGCCACGGAAAAATTTATAAAGCTTGAAATGATCCCTGCAAATATTATTTTGCTTCTTTCGGTTGTGTACGTTGATAAAAGGGCTATAAACGACCCTGTTATTATGAAAAACAGCAAAAACCGTATGTCTCCTCCATATATCAAAGCACAAATAACAGTAATAAATAAATTAAGTATAAGCGCAAGCTCGCCATTTATTAAAATAGCTATCAGAAGAGTCGCAACAAGTATAGGTACAGCAAAATAAGGAAGTGATGAAACGCCAAGTGTTACAAAAACAGTAATCAAATAAATTGTAAAAAGAACTAAGCCCTCTTTCCTTCCAAAAGTGTCCAAATTTTTATAAAACAGCTTGAAATAAGATATTATGATGGCAAAAGCAGCAATAACTATCCCAATAAGACCTATTTCGGGTATTATATTTGTTTCGCTTGCACTTCTTAAAAGCCCAAGCTCATTTAAAACAGCAAACGCTTCTTCCGATACAATTGCACCTTGATCGACTATTGTCTGACCTTGAAGAAAGTAAATAACCTCATATTCTTGCGCCCGTCTTTCACGAGCAGCGGCGGTTTCTTCTTCGTTTTCGATTAAGTTTGGTCTTAAAAACGTGCTTATTATTTCAAAAGACAGTTCTCTTGTGTCCGCATTAATATCCAGATTATTAATTTCAGTTCTTAAAGCATGAAGCTCAATCTCACCTACATTTACTATACCTCTTTCAAGCGTTGCTCCAACTACTTCATATACTTTATTTTGAAATTCTATAAACGCACCGGCATCCATAGTAAGCAAAATTTCTGAAGATGTACTTGACATAGGTATTCTAAATGCAAAATCTCTTTGATCCGGAACAACCGGAACAGGGATATCTTCAGCATAATTTTCGTCAAAATCAACATTATCAGCGCTATCAATATTGCTATCAGGTTCAATCGGCGGCGGCGCAGTATTAAAAATAACCCATTCCGCTCTTAGCCTGTCCGCATCTTGAAAAAATTCTTCAATATCAATTTCGATCCAATCTCTGACTCTTTCGTCCCGCTCACGTACCGGTTCAAGTCTGTACGCCGCTTCCTGAGCAAGCCGCCGATTTTCCTCTGTTGCAACAATGTTTTCAACTCGCCTATCAGCCATTATGCGCCTATCAGACGGCAGCCCGATTTCAAGATCATACCCCAAATTTGCATAAGCACTGAAAATAACAAGCCCCGAAGTTAAAAGGCAAGCTAAGCCGGCAAGCAAAGCGTTGAATTTGTTATTTTTTTTACTTTGAGAGTATTGAGTGCTTTGAGTGCTTTGAGTGCCTTTTGATTGATTGTCTTTTGTTTTCTCTTTCATAACTTCACCCCGTTCAAGAAGCAAGATACAAAACTCAAGATACAAGAAAGTATGCTTCTTTCTTTGTCCTTTGCTTTTTAACTTTTGGTGCTTTTATGCCTTATTAACCTAGTTTTACGATGTTCCTCTGAAGCTCTTTGTTTTTCATAAGCAACCACTATCTTTTGAACAAGCGGATGTCTTACTACGTCTTTTTCAGTTAGGCGTGTTATACCTATACCTTCTATGTCTCTTAGTAAATGCGCAGCATCATTAAGACCGGATTTTTTTCCGTCCGGCAGATCAATTTGGGTTATATCACCTGTTATTACTACTTTTGAACCAAAACCCATACGTGTAAGGAACATTTTCATCTGTTCAGGTGTTGTGTTTTGTGCCTCGTCAAGAACTATGAACGAATTGTCAAGTGTTCTGCCTCGCATGTAAGCAAGCGGCGCAACTTCAATAAGCCCACGCTCCATGTTTCTAAGAAACGCCTCTGATCCCATTATTTCATGAAGAGCATCATAAAGCGGTCTTAAATATGGATCAACTTTTTGCTGTAAATCACCGGGTAAAAAGCCTAGCTTTTCCCCCGCTTCTATAGCCGGGCGGGTTAGTATTATCCTTTGGATTTCACCATTTTTGAAAGCAGTAATAGCCATTGCCATTGCAAGAAATGTCTTGCCTGTTCCCGCAGGCCCTATGCCAAATACAACTGTGTTTTTCCGTATTTGGTCAATATATTTTTTTTGCCCAATGGTTTTTGGGCGAATAGGGCGGCCGTTCATTGCAAGGCATATTGTGTCATCGTTTATCTTTTCAACATCCGAAAATCCTTCGTCACCAAGTGACTGTATAAGATAAGTAACGTTCTGTTCTGTAATTTCAATCCCTTTTTCCGCAATTGAAACAAGTTTTTTCATAACCTCACCGGCTTTATTTGCATTTTCGCCGATAATTTGCACTCCATCATCCCTATTTACGATTTTAACAGAGAACGCATTTTCAATCCTTTTAATGTTTTCATCAAGGCTTCCAAAAACATTAGGAAGGAGACTGCTTTGAATCGCCGGTAACTTTTCTTGTCTGTTCATTAGTATTCCAATTCCTCCTGTACGTCAATCCGTTCGATTACTGTAATAAGCGCATCAACTTGAAGACCTTCTACAGTATCTGTAAAGTTTACGATTTTGTCTATAATATCGGTTTCAAAATCGAACTCTCTAATTATTCTTGAAGTAATCATCCTGTTTGCGGTTTCCCTTGCCTGTTCAGGAGAGTGCCTTTTTACTATCGGCATGAACTCCCGAGCTTCTCTTCTCACTGTAATAATTGGCAATGGATAGTTCTCGCCCAATTTTAATTGTCTTGTACTTGTAATTCTATCATAGTTTGTATAGTAGTTGTCAATGTTTATTAAAGAAATTTTTTTGCCGAAAATAATAAAATCATGAGTTCTTCGTGTTCTTCCTGTAAATTGCTTCTCAATGTACTCATATGGAAGCAGGAAATTTATCTCATAATTCACTCTTGCCCAAACTTCTGACTCCGCATGAACAAAATTTATTATCTCGCCTGATTCGTCTTGCTTAACGATAACTTCGCCGGAAACTAATATTTCGCCGACTTGAACTAAATCCCCAACATTTCTAAGCGGAGTACCTGCTGATGTTGCAATTCTTGTTATAACACCGCTTTTGCTCGCTATTACGTTAGTGGGAATGCCTCTGTCTATTACTTCCGGCTTTGGTAAAATTTCAGTCAAAGTAATATGCGCTCTTGTGCCTCTTATATGTATGTTGACCCATGAAATATCGTCAAATTCTTCAAGAAGAATATTTTCTATATCGTTTGGGCTTATTTGATTTTTAAATGCGCCTACTGTAAGCCCTTCACGGTTAAGAGATTCAATAATTGCATCGACTTCAATCCTTTCAGTTCCTTCAATATCAATAAGCCAAATGAATGATGACATAAAATAAAGCGTAAACAAGAAAAATAAAACGCCTCCTAAAAGCAGCTTCCTTTTCCTGTACCTAAAAAGAAAAAACGGCACTCCTGTTTTAGAAATAATTTTAAGCTTAACCCCTGTTTTTCTGCGGGCATCTTTAAGCTTTTTAAACTCCTTAACTGATACTTTCATAACAATCCCGTCTCGGGTTTTAAAAATATCCCACATGTTAACGCCGTTAAAAGCGGCAACATTTATAAACCTTTCAACTGAAAGACCTGTTATCTTTACTAGCACAAACCCTCTTAAAAAATTCCATATATATTGCATCGTCAAAAACCTCCGTATTTTATATTGAGTATACAGCCCGTTATCCTTATTTGGTCTGGTGTTACTTGTTTTAAACAAAGGTTTTTGCCTTCGATATACAAAATACCTGTTTTGGTATTAAGTCTAAGCAGTTCCGGCTTGTATTCAATTATACTTTTATAATTTTCAACCGAAAGCTCCTCGTTGCCAATCATTGAAAGGCTGGGAAGGTCAAGAACAATCTCCTTCGGAAGCTCAAGTGCCTTAACTACTTTATATTTGAATTTATCGGGTATATATTTTTTCATAATCTCCACCTGTTCTTACGAAATACACCGACTTTGATGGTGTTATGCGATGCATATACTATTTAGTTTATTCATAATACATGGCATAAATTCACAGCAATTAAGGAATAATGATAATATAGCTGTTTCGGTTGAAAACCGAAACAGCTATAGCATATAAGAAAAGGATGATTATGTTGCCGCAGCAAAAAAAAGAAAAGGAATTAACGCCACAGGATATAATGAAATATGAAATAGCAGAAGAGCTTGGTCTTACAGTCAAAATTAAAGAAAGTGGATGGAAATCCTTAACTGCAAAGGAAAGCGGGCGCATAGGCGGGCTTATGACTAAGCGGCAAAGAGAGAAGGGAAAAGAATAAACTTAGTTCCCTTGAATATTTTTCGGGAACATTTTTCGAAAAATCTATTTGACATCATGCCTGCAATACTATATAATACGAACCGATGGATAAATACATCATGCGGATGTGGCGGAACTGGCAGACGCGCAGGTCTTAGAAACCTGTCTTTATTGGTGGGGGTTCGAGTCCCTTCATCCGCAGACAATGGCGCAGCGAACGAGCGGTTTTCTCGTTCGTGTTTTGCGCCAACAGGAGCAGACAATGGCGCAGCGAACGAGCGATTTTCTCGTTTGCGTTTTGCGCTAGCAGGAGCAGTGAAAAAACAAAAAACCTCGCTTCCGGCGTTAAACCGGGCGAGGCTTTTTGCTGTAAAGGCTTATTATTAACAAATAGCCTCACAATTTATCATTCCATCTTCAAGCCAATAACTTCAATAGCCTTCAAAAGCTGCAAATCTTCCTCTGGCTCAAGCGAAGCTATTCTATGTGACAGCTCTGTATCAAGCACCACAATATAATTAGGCTCTATCCCAACATCATTTATCGATAAGCCGCTTGGAGTATAATATCTTGCAACCGTTACTTTAACAGCACTTCCGTCGGATAGCCTATAAATTGACTGAACAAGACCCTTACCAAATGTTGTTTCACCGACCAAGACACCTGCGCCAAGATCCTTAACTGCACCTGCTAATATTTCAGATGCGCTTGCACTGTTTTGGTTTACTAAAATAACCAGAGGAATACCAAGATAATTTTCATCTGAAGCAAAGGATCGTTCTCTGCCGCGCCTGTCTTCGGTATAAACTATAGTTCCCTCCGGCACAAGCAAGCCTGCTATTTCCGCAACTGAATGCAAAAGCCCGCCGGGATTATTTCTAACATCAATTATAAGCCCTTCCATTCCCTGTGATGTAAAATCCATAAGCGCATTTCTGAACTGGCTAGCCGTTGTTCCTTCAAAACTGCTTATTCTGATATATCCTATATTGTTTTCAAGCATCTCCGGAAATACAGACGGAACATCTATTGCCCTTCTTAAAATAGTAACGTCAAAAGTTTCATTTGTGCTTTCACGGAATACTGTAAGTATAACTTCTGTGTTTAAAGGACCACGCATCATCGCAATCGCCTGATCTAAAGAATCCCCCGACACATTAACCCCATCAACTTGGATTATAAAATCATTGGGGCGAATCCCCGCCTCGCTGGCCGGTCCGCCTTCAATAGGTGAAAGTACAAGCACCCGGCTGCCTCCCGGCTCCGGTGTTACAAATAAACCAACGCCCGTGAACGACCCTTCGATGTTTTGCATATACCTTTCAAAAACAGCCCTTGGAAGATATGTCGTATATGGGTCACCTACACCATAGACAAAGCCTGTAAAAAGCCCGTCGAACAGTCTATCCATATCCAACTCTCCAATATAGTTCCGCTCAAGAATATTAACTATTTCAGCAAGTTTACGTTCCGGCGGAATAACCCCGCTGACACGCATATATACTCTTTGAGCAAAAGCCAGGCAAATGCTAAACGCCAAAGCAATCAAAAGACCTGTTACAACGCCCGATAAATATTTTTTCATTTTATTCCTCTTTCCCGCAAAATTAAATTGTACTAGGTAAATTGTATTATACTACAGAATTTAATATACGTCATTATTGAAATAGCTAAATTTTAATTCCAAGCTATGCTTATGCTTTCCCACAATTAAAAACACTTTAAAACCTTGTCTTTTTGACACAATACATCGTCATCTCCTTCTAGTGTGCCTTCGGGCACACGTCGTCGTCGATTCCTAGCCTTGTGCCAAAAATCCTGCGATTTTATGCGTGTTTTTAATGCGGGAAAGTATTAATAAATTGTCGATAATATTAACCTTCAAAACATATATCGCAGACTAATAAAAGGATTGCAAGGAGTATCATTTTGTGTTATAGTTTAAATAGCAAATTTTATTGGAGGTCGCAATTATGTCTGATAGATTTAATATCACAAAAAGAGGATATGAGATTGAAGAAGTTGATGCTTATATCAGCAAGCTTGAAAGAACGATTACCGAATACAAAGATAAAGATGCTGCGATTAAAAACGCAATAATTAATTCACAAATTGCTGCCGACAACATAATTGATAGGGCTACTATTGAAGCCGAAAAAATCAAATTGGATGCACTTAGACAAGTTAGCGATATCCAAAATTCTATTAACTCACAACGCAGGCTTGTGGATGAGTTTGTTGAAGATTATATGGCGTTTGTCAAAAGATATATAGTCGAATTTAGCGAAGTTAATACAAAAAATATTTATTCAAAAATTCAAAGCCTTGAAGACTATTTTAGCTCAATTAAAAATGAAAATATCAAAAAAGATGACGAGAAATTTGCAAATTCTCAAGGTTTTATAGATGGAACGCATCAGGATATTGATCAGTAAGTTTTGCATAGTATCAACAAGCTGTCTTACCGAATAAGCGGCAAGGCAGCTTGTTTTATGCTTTTCAAAAAAGCTTAAGAAGTATGGCGATAATTTCGCCAAAATATGAATGTTGAAACTATTGCCCTGATTGAATGAGTGAATGAATGAGTTCTAACAGGATTTTGGGCATTAGACCCAATATTTTATACACAAGATGTTAATAAATCTGTGAATAACTATATGTAAATCTTATATTTTTATTGAACTTGCAATGATTTCCAACTAAATTTTTACTTGTTCATAATAGTTATCAACAATTTGCACAGATTTAAGCGAATTATCGAACACACCCTAGTAAAGACAATTTTTGCAAGCTATAAATTGAAGACCTACTACATACGTTCCATTTGCTAATGAAATAGCAGTTCGGAGGATTTTGAAGTGAATGAAGATATTAACATAATATGGTCTGAAGCGTTAACAATTATGAAAACGCGCTTAACAGACGTTGTGTTTAACACATGGATAAAAACACTTGAACCGATCTTTATTGATGAGGGATTGGTTATTTTACAAACAACCGATAATTTTTACAAAGCAACTATCGAAAGCAGATATTTATCGGAAATAAGCCAAAGCATCCAAATGGTCACGGGGGCAGCGTTTAACGTTAAAATTGTGTCCATTGAAGATATTAATAAAAAAACTGACCCGGACACTCCTAAGCCCGTTAGTCATGATGAACTTGCTTCTAAAGCGAATCTTAAACCTCGCTTTATTTTTGAAACATTTGTCAGAGGCAAAAGCAATGAGCTTGCTTATGCGGCGGCAGAAGCTGTTGCAAATGCTCCCGGGCAAACATCATATAATCCACTGTTTCTTTACGGCGGCGTTGGTCTTGGAAAAACACACCTTATGCAAGCAATCGGTAATTTTATTTTAGAGCAGGATCAAAATGCAAAAATACTTTATGTTTCCGCTGAAACTTTTACAAATGAATTTGTTGATTCGATACGTAATAAAACAAACCAAAGCTTTAGAAACAAATATCGTGATATAGATGTTTTTTTGGTTGATGATATACAGTTTGTTTCGGAAAAAGAAGGCACGCAAGAAGAATTTTTTCATACATTTAACACGTTATATGACACTAATAGGCAAATAGTTATAACAAGCGACCAACCGCCAAAAGAAATAAAAGGCCTTGAAGAGAGACTTCGTTCCCGATTTGGATGTGGCCTAACAGTTGATGTTACTGCGCCGGATTTTGAAACTAGAATGGCTATTTTACAAAAAAAAGCAGAGCTTGACCAGGTTGATATTCCTGTTGCGGTTATGCAGTTTATAGCTAAAAACTTTTCATCTAATATACGTGACTTAGAAGGTGCGCTTAATAAAGTTACGGCATATTCCCGCCTTTCAAGAACCGAAATAACGCTTGATCTTGTTGAACGTTCGCTTAAAGATTTAATTACAGAACGTGCGAAACGAGTTATAACCGTCGAGGTTGTACAGGATGAAGTATGCCAATATTTTGGCATAACAAAAGAAGATATTTGCGGCAAGAAACGAAGCCAGAACATATCGCATCCAAGGCAAATTGCAATGTATTTATCACGTAAAATAATCGATATTTCCTTCCCGAAAATAGGGCTTGAATTCGGGGGCAAAGATCACGCAACCGTTATTCATGGATGTAACAAAATTGAAGAAGAAATGGAAAAAGACGGAGAACTTAAAAGAACATTATATGAGCTTGAAAAAATTATCACTGAAGGGTAAATGTGAGGAGAGGTCGAAATGAAATTATTTATTATTCCAAAACCTGTGTTAAACAACCAAATGGAAGTTATTGCGTATTGCTTTCGATACAAAAGGGTAAATGCTAACTTTTTTGAACAGCCTATGTACGCATTTGATGATGCAGCAAGTCCTCTTTGTTTATCGCTTCTTAATTCGGTTGGGCTTGAAGGCTTTACCAATGGCATTCAAACTTTTGTTCCAATAAATAAATTATCACTGCTAACAGATATTGAGAATCAATGTTCTGAACCTCCGGAAAAAATAATTTTCCTGCTAAGCAAAGATATCCCTACAGAAGATGTGTTTTTAGACAGCATTAAAAGACTTAAAGGTTTGGGCTTTAGGTTTGCATTTGAAAATATAAAAGATTATTCGGGCTTGGATTCTGTTTTGGAGCTTTGTGATTTTCTATTTTTAAGTCTGGATATGAATGGATATAACGAAACTGCGGCTAATATTTCCCACAAATATGGTAATCTTAAATTAGTGCTAACAGATGTTGATGATATGAAATCATTTGATGAAGTTAAATACACCAAATTTTCGCTGTTTGAAGGTAAATTTTTCTGTGTACCAACAACTAAAGAATACAATACAATATCGCCCATTAAAGTGAACAGCATTCAATTAATTAACACTATCCGAGATGAAGACTTCGATATTGGAGATATAGCTAAAGTTGTTGGTCAAGACCCTTCTTTGTCGATTGCTCTAATGAAATTTGTTAACTCACCATATCTTGGTCTTAATCAACAGATTAAAACAATCCAACATGCAGTTGCAATGCTTGGGCAAAAAGAAGTTAGAAAATGGGTTACAACTGCTACAGCGGAAATGCTTGCCAGCGATAAGCCTGATGAAATTACAAAGCTTTCGCTTATGCGTGCAAAACTTGCGGAAAACCTTGCACCGTCATTTGAAATGGCAATCCATGCACCAAGTCTGTTTTTAATGGGATTGTTTTCGATACTTGATGCAGTTCTTGAAATGCCAATGGTTGAAGCTCTTAAAATTATCAATGTGTCTGACGAAATACAAAAAGCCCTTGTTTCTCTAGAGGGAAAATACGCAAAAGTGCTTGAGCTTATTTATAAATATGAAACAGCCGACTGGAACGATGTTTACAGACTGACAGTTTTGCATAATATAGATGCTGCTGATGTGTTCAGCGCTTATATGGATGCCGTTAACTGGTATAAATCAATTGCTTCAGGAAATGTTGAGGGTTAGAACAAAATGAACATAGCAATAGGTCAATACTACCCGGAAAATTCAGTAGTGCATAATCTGGACCCGAGGATGAAGCTTATAGCCGTTACGGCTTACATTGTATCGCTTTTTTCAGTAACAAGCGTATGGGGTTATCTCTTTACCGCAAGCTTTTTGATTTTGATTATAATAATGTCAAAAGTGCCTATTTTGTATGTCTTGAAGGGTCTTAAAGCGATTGCATTTATAATCATTTTCACATCTATATTAAATATTTTTTTCACTCAGGGCGATACAGTCCTTTTTTCTGTTTGGCGCATAACTGTAACAGCGGAAGGGCTTGCCGCCGCCGGCAGGATAGCCGCAAGACTTATACTGCTTATTGCGGGTTCATCACTTTTAACTTTGACAACCTCGCCAATAAAACTTTCAGATGCGCTTGAATTTTTCATGCGGCCGCTTAAAGTAATCCGTGTCCCTGCTCATGAAATAGCCATGATGATGACGATTGCCCTTAGGTTTATTCCAACACTTGTGGAAGAAATGCAAAAGATTATGAAGGCTCAAATGGCAAGAGGTGCTGATTTTGCGAGCGGCGGTCTTGTTAAGAAAGCAAAAAGCATAGTCCCCCTTTTAGTTCCGCTTTTTGTATCGGCTTTTCGCCGTGCAGATGAGCTTGCCCTTGCTATGGAATCCAGATGTTACCGAGGGGATATAAACCGTACAAAGATGAAGAAGATGAAGTTCATGACAAGGGATTTTATTGCCGCAGGCGTTATAGTCTTGTTTATCGGCGTTGGGATGATTGTTAATAATTTTTTGTAGGGTGTGTTTTGTCATGAAAAGCCAGTCGATACATAAACAAATAATGCGTGAATATGATGCAGTAAAGAGCGATGCAAGACAAGAGCTTGAAATGCGTAAAATTAAAGTTTACAGCGAAATTTCCGGGGTTGAAGAAATCGATAAAGAGCTTTTACTGTCCGGGATTCGCCTTTCAAAAGCGGCTTTTGAATCAAACGCAGCCGATATTGTTTCAGATATCCGCACAAAAATAGCAAAACTGAAAGCCGAAAAAGAGAACATTCTCAAAAAAAATGGTATACCCTGCGACTTTTTAAAACTGCGCTATAACTGTGAAACCTGTGAGGACACAGGTTATATCGGTGACAACAAATGCCGCTGTTATAAACAAAGGCTGATTGATAAATATTATGAAGCTTCAAGCCTTAAAGGGGTTTTGCAAAGGGAAAACTTTGATACATTCGATATCAACCTTTATTCTGATAAAAAAAATGAACGGATCGGCGTTTCTCCGCGCATAAACATGCAAAAAATTTATACTGCCTGCTCTCAGTTTACGAAAAACTTTATGCAAAAAGGAACAAACATAATTCTAAGCGGAGATTCGGGGCTTGGAAAAACGTTTATGTGCAACTGCATCGCAAAAGATGTTATGGATGATGGGCATTATGTATTATACGTCACTGCACCTGCCATGTTTAAAGCCATTGAAGCGTACCGTTTTTCGGATGACAAAACAGAAGAAATGGCTGAACGTATCAATATGCTTATGGATGTTGATCTTTTGATAATAGACGACCTCGGATCCGAATTTTACACAGTTATAACAGGCACAGAGCTTTTTCATATAGTAAACAGCCGAATGCTTGCAAGAAAATCAACTGTAATTTCAACTAATTTGTCTGAGGTTGATCTTCAAAGAATATATTCGGATAGGATTTTTTCAAGATTTGTTGGGAATTATGAAATGTTTTATTTCTTTGGGGATGATATACGGATTAAAAAACGTTTGATGGAGTAATTCTAAGCCTTGAATGATACTTCTTGCTAAATAATAAAAACAACCAAAAGCGAACAAACAGCAACAGCAACTGAACAAACAAACCCAAGCAGAACAGCTTTTCCGCCACTTTTTATAAGCTCTCTCAAGTTAGTGCTAAGCCCTATAGCTGTCATAGCCATTATTATTAGAAATCGGCCGGTTTTTCCAAAATCCGCCGTTATTTCAGTTGGAACAACCCCTGTCGTATTGATTATGCTTGCAAGCAAAAATGCCAGAACAAACCAAGGAAGCGACTTATATAGCTTGAATCCATTGCCTGCTAAACCGATCGAGTCCTTTTTTGCTTGGTAAACAGCCAAAGCAAACGTAACAGGTATAATCATAAGTGAGCGAAACAACTTAACAACTATAGCGACATCTCCGGCTGTATCGCTGTAAGAATATGCGGCGGTCACGACCGACGATGTATCGTTGATAGCCGATCCTGCCCACATGCCAAAGTGAAGATCGCTCATATTCATTAAATTCCCAAACAAACACTGCGATTACGTTAAACAAGAAAATAGTAGAGATTGCGCTTGCTGTTTCCCTGTCGGACGCCTTTATAGCGGGAGATGCCGCTGCTATTGCGGAACCGCCGCAAATCGCCGTTCCAATGCCGATAAGCGTTTTCTCATTGAATGTAACGCCTATAACCCGGCCTACGGCAAAAGATGCCAATAATGCTGCTGAAATCGAAACTGCAATCAGTATTATTGATTGACCTCCAAGTTCTGATACGTCCCTAAAGTTCATTTGAAATCCTAAAAGAACAACGGCGGATTGAAGCATACGCTTTGATGTTTCTTTAATTCCCGGCTTGAAAGTATTTTGATATTTCCGGAAGTTCGCCAAAATCATCCCAATTGAAATCCCAATAACAGCCCCGCCTGCTAAAGGTATAGATTGCCCTAAAAACCATGCAATAACAGCGATGACAAAGCAAAGGATTATACCCGGCAAGTTCTTTTTACTGTAAAATTTAACAGTCGCAATCGGAAGCGTTATTAACATCGCAAGAAGGATATATGCGGCAGAACTAATCATTCAAAAAATCCTTGGCGTATGTGTAAAGAGCAGGAACTCCGCCCGTATGAAGGAACAGAACGCTCTTCGTATTGTTAAAATACCCCTTTCTAACAAGATCTATAAGCCCTGCCATAGTTTTTCCGGTGTAAACCGGGTCCAAAATAACCGCCTCAGTTTTTGCAGCAAGACGGACGGCTTCCATCATTTCTTTCGTAACTTGTGCATATCCGCCGCCGACATAATCATCAAAAACAATAATATCATCCATTGCTACTTCATTATGTATTCCAAGAAAATCTGCCGCTTTTTGACAATGATCATGAATTGCGGATGTCTGTGGGTCTGCTTTATGATAAACGCTTATGCCTGTAACAGGAATTTCAGCATTCGCTGTCTTAAACCCTGTCAAAAGCCCACCATGTGTTCCACCGCTTCCGCTTGTACAAACCATATGTTCAATTTCGACACTCATTTCAAACGTCTGCTGTAAAATTTCCCGAGCGCATGATATATAACCAAGCATCCCGATTTCGTTAGTGCCGCCAAGCGGTATAACGTATGGTTTGCGCCCTTTTGATCTAAGATCATCCGCAAGTTTCTCCATTTCAATATTCAAGTCGCTGTCGTTTGAAACATGAATTATACCCTCTGCGCCAAGTATGTTAAAGAGTAGGTTGTTCCCACCTGCGGTCTTATCATAATTGCCTCGTAAAACTAAATAACAAGGCATGTTTTCTTTATTAGAAACAGCCAAAGTCAGCCGACAATGATTCGATTGAGGCGCACCACAAGTAATTATAGTATCAGCACCCTGTTTAAGTGCATCCGCCATCAAAAACTCAAGCTTACGAATTTTATTCCCACCTCCGGCAACGCCTAAAAGATCATCCCGCTTGATATAAATATCCGGTCCTCCCAAAACGGAGCTTAACCTATCAAGCTTTTCAATTGGGGTTGGTCCGGAAGAGTAAAAACGGCGGTTAAACTTGCTCAAATTCATTTTGAAGCCCTCCTAAACAGCATATTTATCACACTTAACATACTTTTATAGCCTTAGCAGGGCATTTATCGACGCATTTAAGGCATAATGTACATTTATCATAATCAATGTGAGCTATGTTATCTTCGACTGTTACAGCATCAAATTCGCAATGTTTTTCACAAAGCCGGCATCCAATACAACCGGCACGGCAATTTTCTTTTACGAGCTTACCTTTATCTTTTGAATTACAAATAACCCGAACCTTTGCCCTATCAGGCGCAATTTCAATAAGATTTTTAGGACAGGCTGTAACACATTTCCCGCAGGAAGTGCATTTATTCCTGTCAATTGAAGCGACGCTGTTCACCATTTTAATTGCACTGAACGGGCAAATGTTTTTACAGCTCGCAAGACCTATACAGGCATATAAACATGATTTGTTCCCGCCGGATGCCAGTTGAGATGCTGCAACGCAGCTTTTTGGTCCGTCGTAGAAATAGTTTCTTTTTATGTTATCATCAGTCCCGCCGCATTTAACATAAGCCGATTTTCTGCTTGAATCTGACACTTCAAGACCTAAAAGCTTCGCTATTTCAGCGGTCTCTTCAACGCCTGCGACCGGGCAGGCGTTGTACGCCGCTTCCCCGGAAACAACTTGCTCAGCAAAAACTGCACAGCCGGGAAAACCGCATCCACCGCAGTTTGCGCCCGGCAAAGCGGCTATTACCTGCTCTACACGAGGGTCAACTTTAACTGCAAATTTTTTAGCAGAGAATCCGAGAATTGCCCCAAAAGCAATTGCTAAAGCACCAATGCTTAAAACAGGATGAATCATACTTTCTAACATTTTTTGACCTCCGTTCTATAGCTGTTTCGAAACAGCTATATATAGTAAATTTTTTGTTATTATTTTCGGATAAAGAATATTCAAACACAAAAAACCACAAAGCTGTGATCCTAATGAAGGGGTAAGGAGCTTTGCGGCTTTTTGTGCTTGATAATATGCAATAGGATAGAAGAAAACCAGAAAACGAAATCTTAGGTGCAAAGTCTTGAAATTTTTCCTGAAAAAGATCCAAAACGAAACCTGAGGGGGGTGTTTCGAAATCTTCTTTGAAAAAACAAAACAGATCCTAAGTAGAAAAGTCTCAATATCTTTCTTAGAAAAAGATCCGAAACGAAACCTGAGGGGGGTGTCTCGGAATCTTACTTGAAAGAAAAATCAAAACAAATCCTAAACAAAAAGGTTTAAATATCTTTAACAGAAGAGTATGCCGAAACGAAACCTGAGGGGGTGTTTCGAAATCTTCTTTGAAAAAACCTTAATGAATGCTTCAAATTTTCTTCAATATGGACAAACTGGATAAAGTCTATCCACTGACTATTATATCAAGCTAAATAACCAATGTCAAGCTCAAATTTATTCTTTTGACAGTATAATTTTATTTTTCACTTGACCCATAATACCCCTATATTATCCCTTGAAACCCCATAAAAGCAATGCTCATAAGCCCTGCCGCAAAAAGTGCCATCGGAAGCCCTTCAAATGCTTCCGGAATATCCGGGTTATTGTTATATTTTTCACGAATCCCAGCAAGCAAAACTATCGCAAGTGTAAAACCAAGCCCGGCACCCAAACTTTCTATAATTGCTTCAATTAATGTGTATTCGTTGTTAACGTTGATTATAGTAACGGCAAATATAACACAATTTGTTGTAATCAACGGAAGATACACACCTAGCATCGCATAAAGAGCCGGGAAGTTTTTCTTCATAAAAACCTCTAAAAACTGCACTATAGAGGCAATTATTAAAATGAATACAATCGTTTGCAAATATTCAATTTCAAAACGCACTAAAATATGCTGATGAAAAAGATGAGTCATCGTAGATGCAACGACCATTACAAACATTACGGCAACGCCCATTCCAAGCGCAGTTTCGCTTTTTTTTGAAACACCAAAGTATGGGCACATTCCAAGAAATTGAACCAAAACATAATTGTTTATCAACGCTGCACCAATTAAAATTAAAAACAGATTCATACGCCCACGCCTCCTCTTCGCCTACGGATGCTGTGGATTATCATAATAAGCGCACCAAGTGTAAAAAATGCTCCCGGGGCTAAAACCATAATAACCATATGCGAATTTGTGTCACTTATAAGCTCAATTCCAAAAACGGCTCCGCTTCCGAAAAACTCACGAATAACGCCAATTACAAAAAGACCAAGAGTAAATCCAAGACCCATCCCAAGTGCATCAACAGCAGAGGCGAACGGCTTATTTTTTGATGCGAAAGATTCTATTCTGGCGAACAAAATACAATTAACAACTATAAGCGGGATAAAAATACCTAGCGATTCGTTTATCGCAGGCGGCAGGTACGCCTCCATAACAAGTTGTAAGATTGTAACAAAGCCTGCTACAATAATAACCGAAACAACTATCCTTATTTCGCTTGGAATAACCTTTCTTACAGCCGAAATCGCAAAGCATGCACAAATCAGAACCGCAGTTGTCGCAAGCCCCATAGTAATAGCGTTTACCGCTGAAGTTGTAACCGCAAGTAAAGGACATAAAGACATAACCTGTACAAATACAGGGTTTTGGTTAACTATTCCGTTTTTTATCAGTTTAAAATAGTTCATCTTAAGCTGCCTCCTATCAGGGAGTACCACTCTATTGCTCTATTAACGGCCTCTGTTACGGCAACAGCAGTAATTGTTGCTCCTGTTATTGAATTTATTTCATCTGCGCCGTCAGCACCACTTCTAACAACCCGAAGCGGCATTAAAGGCGCTTCATAGAATTGGCCATAAAAAACTTCCCTTGTTACAAGCGAACCTAACCCCGGCGTTTCCGTATGTCTTAAAATTCTTATACCGGTAATCTGTTCACTTTCAACCGAAATTCCAACCATTATGTCTATTCTTCCGCTGTATCCAAGTTGGTAGGCTTCTATCGCATAACCAATAACCAACCCGTCGTTTAAACCGACGAATACGTTAGTGATCCCATCGAAATCATCAAGTTCAACTTCTTCAATCATAGAAGCAAAGGGCAGAACTTCTATAGCAGCAATTTCCCGCATTCTTCGAGCTTGGGCGGCAATAGGCTCAAGAGTTGCACTGTGTACAAAAGTGAGCAAAATGACAGTGGCAGAAGCAACTATAAAAAGGACAATAGCCGGCTTAAGCACAAATTTCATGCTTTTTTCCTCCTTACTCGCCCGTAAACGTTTGGCTTAATATATTTATCAATCGTCGGAACGAAAATATTCATTATGAGTATCGCATAACTTACACCTTCAGGATAGCCGCCGAAAAATCTTATCATAACTGTTAAAAACCCACATCCAATACCCATGACTATTTTGCCTATCGGCGATATCGGAGTTGTTGCATAATCAGTCGCCATGAAAAACGCACCTAAAATAAGACCTCCGGATAACATTTCAAAAAGCAGCAAATGCCCCCCGGTAAAGAGCCCTTCCCGACCGAAGATAAAAGCAAAAACCGCAAAACTTCCTATATAAAACACCGGAATCCGCCAGTTTATAACCTTTCTGATAAGCAGATAAAGCCCGCCTATTAAAAGTGCCACAGCACTAACCTCACCGATACTCCCGCCAACTTTACCAAAAAGAAGCGACATATAATCAGCAGTTTCCGGTATAAAATAAGGATTTTCCGCAAGAATTGCAAGATAAGTTGCCTCGGTAACAGCATCAGGTGCAAAAGTCCAGGTAGTCATATGAGCGGGGAATGCTGCGAGCAAAAACGCCCTTGCGGCAAGAGCAGGGTTCATAAAGTTCGCCCCAAGACCGCCAAAAAGCTGCTTAACTGCGATAATGGCAAAAAAGCTCCCTATAATAGGCAGCCAAAGCGGAACGCCGGGCGGCAGGTTAAGCGCAATTAAAAGACCCGTTATAACTGCGCTTAAATCACTTATGGTCACAGGCTTTCCAGCTACTTTTTGATATAAAAATTCCGCTAACATTGCGGATAAAATAGATACAGAAATTACAAAAAAAGCATCAATTCTATAAAAATAGAGCGAAACCAAAGAAACAGGTAAAAGCGCAATTATTACATCAAGCATACGCTTTTCGATAGAATCTCTGCCATATATATGCGGTGGTGCTGATACTACTAGTGTTCTCATTTTACTCATCCTTGCTTAAAATATGAAATTACAAATTACAAAGCACAAATAAAACCTTGAATCATTTGCAATTTACTTACTTTTAAATCTTTATATTTGTGCTTTGTGCTTTGTGCTTTGTAATTTAGCATAAGCTTCTATGCTAATGTCTCCAAAAATAACATCTTGCTTTATATTAACCATTTTCATCTTCATCATTTCTAAAACAGCAAGAAACGTAACAATTTTTTCCTCTTTTGTAGCGTTTCCGTTAAACATTTGCCTAAACGACACAGTTTTTTTGCCCGACAACATAGCGGCTATCGCATTAATTTTATCATTAACCGTAAAAAGCTCTTTTGCGACACTGTTAAAATTTATATGAGCTTCATTAACCGAGTCTCTTTTGCGCTTTAACAGATCTCTATACGTATTATACAGAAAGCCTATTTCTACGCCTTCAAGATAATCTGTTCCGGGAGATCGATTATTTTTTTCAATTAAGCGGATTTTGCTTAATGCATTTTTATCAGATGCCTTGAAATACATAAGATCATCATGACCTTTAAGCTCCATCATCTTTCCTGCAATCTCTTTAAATGCCTTATATTCAATAAGTTTTGCGATAAGCGCATTTTTAAGTTCTTCCGGGTCTTCTTCATCGGCTGCTGCACGAGGCAGAAGCATCCGTGATTTTATTTCAAGCAAAGTAGCTCCCATTACGATAAAACTGCTCATAGACTCCATAATATCTATCTCAATATTTTGAATAAATTCCAAATATTGATCGGTTAAAAGAGCAATCGGGATATCATGAATATCTATTTCGTTTTTCTGTATCAAATGGCATAAAACATCAAGCGGTCCTTCAAATGCGCTTAGCTTAACATCAAGCTGCTGGAAATGTGCCAACATTATATGGGAATCCCTATAGAGCGACGAAGTATCAAAGCTACCGGGGTAAGTATCCTCCCTACTATTCCGCCAACTATTAAAAACACAAGTATCATAAGAAATATTTTTTCAAGACTATTCATTTTGATAACTTGGTTTGGGTTTAAAAACGCAGACAATATTTTACTACCATCAAGCGGATGAACGGGTATTAAGTTAAAAAGAGCGAACGTAAAGCTGTAAAGTGATATCCAAGATAAAGTAGTTAATGGAAGCAGCATTATCGGAAGGATAGTTCCTGCATTAGGACCTGCTAATACCCCGCTTGACATAACTAATTCAAGGAACAAAGGCGCAGCAAGCATATATAAAGCAGCAGCAGTCCCCCCAAACACCAGACAACCTATAATTGGTGCAGTGTAAGTTAAAACAGTGCCCCATTTTCTGTCCTTATAATAAGTTGCCGTAGTTTCAACCGGCTTGCCCCAACCGTAAAAGAACACAAGCATTATAATAAACCCTATTGGTTCAAAATGTTTAAGCGGGTTAATCGTTAACCTTCCTTGCATTTTCGGTTTAGGGTCACCAAGACTAGTTGAGACTCTTGCCTTTATGTATTCATGCACGGCTACGACAAGCAAAACAGCTATACCTCTTGCAATCCAAATAAATAACTGTGCTATACCCAAAATTAACTACCACCTTTGTTCTATAGTTATAACACGAATCAAGAAACCACTGTCATTGCGGGCTTGCCCCGCAATCTCATCAATTTCAATGTGCTCACAAGATTGCAGGGCAAGCCCGCAATGACAAAAGTTTATTTTTTAACTCTTGATTGGCGTTTATATATTTATTGCCGTTACTGAAACTCTTTATATCTATGATCTAGCTTGGTCACGAAAACCCGGATTTGCGAATACAATATAAATATTAATCCCTCAAAGCTGATTCTATTACATATTTTGATCGGAGGGATTTGCATGTTTTCGATTTTAATTATCGCATGTATCGCAATTATGCTTGCGTATATTTTAAGTAAAACCGGTGTTATTACGGTTTTACCTTTTTATGTTTTGGCCCTTGTTATCTTCATTTTGCTTATTTTGGCAACTCAACAACCGATTTGGTCTTGGATACCCTAAAAAGCACGATTTTCCGCCCAACAACCTGAACAACATCTGATCTTGTTCTGCCGCTTAAAATTTCAGCGGTTTCTTTTACCGTCTCGTCGCAATTTTCTAAAACGCTTATTTTAACAAGCTCGATCGCTTCAAGATATTCGTCAACTGCTTTAACAACTTCGGGCGTTACGCCGCCTTTACCTATTTGGAAAGAGGCGGTTTTTTTATTTGCAAGTGCTCTTAAAAAAGCACGTTGTTTTGTTGTAATCATAGTTTCTCCTTTAAGCAAGTTTATTCAAAATACTCAAACTGTAAATCATACATATTAACTGTATCACCTTCTTGAATCCCTAGCTCTTTAAGCCGTTCGTCAATTCCGGATTCTTTCAAATATTTTTGGAAAAATGCAAAACCTTTTTCTGTTTCAAGCTTTGTGTAACCAAACATTTTTTCAACACTAGGACCATATGCCGCAAACAGACCTTCTTCAAGTTTTTCAACGGTTATAGGCTCTTCTGTTATTTGAATATCGTCATATTCTTCAAATGTTGCTTCAAAGACGACCTCTTCGGGGAATGTTTCAAGTATATCAGTTACGGCGTTTATAAGTTCGTTAAGCCCTTTATTTGATGCGGCGGAAATCGGAATAACTTTCACGCCCTTTGGTTCGTATTCAGCTTTGATTCGGGCTAGATTTTCTTCCGCTTCGGGCAAAATGTCCATTTTATTAGCAGCAATTATCTGTGGGCGGCTTATAAGCTCCTCGTTATAGCTTGCAAGTTCGTTGTTTATCTTTTTAACGCCCTCAACAGGGTCAGTATCTTCAAGACCTGCGGCGTCTACCACATGTACGTAAACTTTTGTCCGTTCAACATGCCTTAAAAACTGCGAACCAAGCCCGGCACCCTCGCTTGCGCCTTCGATAAGACCGGGGATATCCGCCATTACAAAATCCCGCTCTCGAGTACGAACAACGCCTAAGTTAGGAGACAGTGTTGTAAAATGATAATTTGCAATTTTGGGGTTTGCGTTTGTAACCATCGACAAAAGCGTTGATTTACCAACATTAGGGAAGCCTATAATACCAACATCCGCAATAAGCTTAAGCTCTAAAATCAGGTCGTAACCTTTGGAGTTAAAACCACGTTGCGCATAACGCGGTGCTTGCATTGACGGTGTTGCGTAATGCTGATTACCTTTGCCGCCCTTACCGCCTTTTATAAGAACCATCCGCTGCCCCGCCGCCCGCATATCGACCATTATTTTACCGGAGGATGCTTCCTTAATTATAGTACCGACCGGCACTTTTATCAAGACATCTTTACCTGCTTTTCCCGAGCAATTCCGCCCGCCGCCATCTGCGCCGACCTCTGCCTTAAATGATCTTTTGTACCTAAAGTCAACGAGCGTCGTTAAATTAGAATCTGCTTCAAAAACAACATCCCCGCCTTTACCGCCGTCGCCCCCGTCAGGTCCGCCATGAGTTATGTATTTAGCACGGTAAAAAGAAACACAACCATTTCCCCCATTACCGCCCTTTACACTGATTTTTGCTTGATCTATAAACATGATTTTTCCTTTCGATAACCTGATAAATAACCGCCAGTCTATCTTGTAAAACTAACGCTGAGGTTCTATTATACTACCATTATCTTGTTTTTACAAGTTTTGCTGTGCTGCCCTCTTAATAATTAGTGTAATTTAGCAGATCAACAAGTCATAAAAATCACCAACAAGGCATTAAAGCGACAACGCCTGTAATGCGAATCAACAGTCCACAGCATAAGGATTGCGGGTCAAGCCCGCAATGACGGGCTTTTGAGCGTGTTCGCTCAAATTAGATTCACGTGTTACAGGTTTGCCCCCCATCACTCAAAAAACGCATACCGAAAATCAGACCGAGCCCCAAAGTAAAACCTAATAAACCCCCTAAGATTAGGTCGCATAGCCCACGCCCTTTGCCTAACATTAAGCGGAATAACCGCCGCATCTTCAAGCAAAATCCGCTCGGCTTCTTCAAAAGCCGCAAAGCGGATAGATTCTTGCTGTGACATATTGGCAGCAACAATAAGAGCATCATAACGTATATTTGAAAACTGTCCGCCGTTAAGAGGGTGGTTCGATACAAAACGTCCAAGATATGCAAAAGGATCGTTAAAACTCGGATAAAAAAGTTCAAGGATAAGATCAAAATTTCCCGATTCAAAAGCATCATTCAAAGCCCTTGTCGATAAAACTTCAATAGTAACATTTATTCCAAGTGTCCGCTCCCACTGTTCTTTAGACTGCTCAGCAATCCGCCTTGCTCCCGCAGTATCCGGTACTTTAACGGATATATAAACATCAACCGTGTTAGCTATTCCAACCGCATCCATAGCCGCAACAAGATACTCTCTTGCTCGAACTGCATCAGCTTCTTTAGCAAGTACATCAACAGGATGTAAATCGTAAAACCCGGTAACATGCGGATGAATTATACGCACAGCGGGCAAGTGAACATTATTCGTTGCCTCTTCAACAAGCAGTTCACGATCAAGCGCAAAGTTAAGGGCACGCCGGAAATACACGTTCGTGAGAATGACATTATCTTCGCTTACAGTGTTTATATTGAACCACTCAACCCCGCCCTCCATATAAGGCTTAACAGGGGAAGTCATAAACCGAGATTCGCCGCTTAAAAAATCAGCCGTCTGTGGCAGGGGAATATTTATCATATCAAGCTCTCCCCTTCGGAACGCTGAAAGGGCAGAATCTGCATCAAGTACAAGAATCGTAACTTCTTCAAGTTTTATCGCATTTCGATTCCAATAATGCTCATTGGGAATCATACGTATTCTTCTGTCTGAAAGATATTCCTCGACAACAAAAGGTCCGTTACCTATAATTTTATTTGCCGATGTTGCAAATTCATAACCGTATCTTTCAACAAAATCCCGCCTTACGGGATAGAAAATCGGCATATCAAGGGCATATATAAAGTAAGGCGCAGGGGTATTAAACCTGATTATAAATGTATGATTATCCGGTGCGGAAACCCCAAGCATTTCAACTGGCATATCTCCGTTACCAAATGCAATTTCTGTGCCGTTAACAATCTTGCTTAGCATATGCCTGTTTTCAAATTCATTTTCCGGATTTGCTAAGCGGCGGAATGCAAACAGGAAGTCATTGGCTGTAAGCGGCGTTCCGTCTGACCATCTGGCATTTTGACGCAGATGAAATGTCACTGTCATATTATCCGGAGAAAATTCCCATCTTTCAGCAACGCCCGGACGAATTTCACCGTTTGCCATAGAAATTAAACCCTCCGCAAAGCCTTTAATCACGATATACGACGAATCCGAATTAAAGCGTTGAGGGTCTATAGTCGGCAGCGATGTAACGCTGAATGTCAGCCTTTGCTCCGGGGGAGGCTGAGGCGGTGGTTCAATCGGTTCGCTTCTTGAACAGCCTGTTAATAAAGCAGCAAGCAAAAAAGCGGATAAAATTTTACAAAACATTAACTTTCTCATTTGTTCTCCTAATGCCAATTACATTATCTTCATATCATTAATAACAAGTTCAAATTCTGCGCCTAAAAATGCAGCAGCACGGCGGCACATCAACATTCTCGACAGGAATATTTCAAAATAATCCATAACCGGGGTAAAATTATTATCAATTTCAAGGCATAGCCGAATTGCGGTTCTTTCGTTTGAGCTGTTTACTTTAACATCTGCCCGGGTAACGGCGTAATTTACACGATCGTGGATATCTGCAATAATTTTATCCATATCCGTTTCTTGAACTCTGGAACGGCGCACGTCGGATTTATCCGCCAAAATTAAAGCGGCAGAAACGATGTTAACAGGTCTGCCTGTTTCTTCATCATGATTTCCGATAGCACTGCAAATAGTGCCTATATCCTCGTAAGGCATTCCGTGCTTTTCAAGAATAGTTCTGGCAATTTCTGCGCCTGTTAACGCATGTAAAACCCGATTCATCATATTTCCGATATCATGCATAAGACCTGCAATTTTAGCAAGTTCTGCCATTTCAACCGGATAACCAAGTTCTTTAAGTAAAAAAGCGGCAGTTTCCGCTGTATGAAATAAATGTGGGAATGAATGCTCTGTAAAGCCCAGTGCTTTAAGTGCTTCGTTCCCCGCTTTTATATATGAACGTACCTGTTCATCTTTTTTTAACATTTCAAATGTGACTGACATATAAATCTCTCCTAATATCCATAAGCTACACTTCAATCTGAGGTTATGCACCGTTGCCTTTCATTATTATACCGCAGCTGAAGGCAATCCGCAATAAGCAATAAGCCACGACAAACGCATGAAGCAATTCACTTAATATCACATTTTTATGATGATATTGCCGTTAGAACGCAGTAAAAACACAAAAATGAGAGCGAAATAGCGGGATTTCCTTGACAATTGCTGCAATCTGATATAGAATTTAACGGATTTTTAGAAAAACTTTAACCAGATGATATGCTGATATCGGGAGTTTCAACACTCTCTTACCTATGAATACGGAGGCGCATTGCCTTGAATATCCTATATTTAATGAATTTTGCCGGAAAAGGCGGCTCGGAAAAATATATTGCCGACCTCGCTGAAAGGCTAATTGAAGAAAAACATAACGTCCATTTTATTTATAATATCGGCGGTATGCTTGGCATTGAATTTGAAAAGTTGGGAGTAACCCCTGTTCAAATAAAAATGTCGAACCCCTTTGATTTTGGTGCAGTTCGAAAAATGCTTAGATATTGCCGGATAAACGATATTGATATAATCCACGCACAACATCAAAGAGAACATTATATCGCCCTTTTAGTAAAACTTTTCCGCCCGAAAACAAAAGTTGTTTTCACCTGTCACTTTGCGGCTGAAAATAACGCCTTATGGAAGCTTATGAACAGCATTATGACAAGGCGGGATGATGCGGCTATTGCTGTGTGCGATATAGTTAGGCGATATATGATTGCAAACGGATTCCCTCGGAAAAAAGTGCAGGTAATATATAACGGCGTTAAATGCGATGAAGCTGAAGAAATCGTCGGCGATGAAAGCATAGATCCAAACGAAATTGCAGCGGAATTTGGAATTATGACAAATTTCAACTTCGTGTTTGTAACTTTAACCCGCTTTTCGGAAGAAAAAGGGAACTTGTTCCTTCTTGAATCAATCAAACTTCTTAGGGAAAAAACAAGGCTTCCGTTTAAGGTAATATTTGTAGGTGACGGCGATTTGCTTGAAGATTGTAAAGCATTTGCCGAGGAAAATGAGCTTTTTGATAACGTATGTTTTACGGGCTATAGAACTGACACTGATGAGATTTTAAAGCTTGCAAAAGTTTACATTAACAGTTCATCAAAAGAAGCGTTAAGCTTTGCGATAATCGAAGCGTTGGCAAAAGGGCTTCCTGCTATCGTTACAAATGTTGGCGGAAACATTGAAATAGTAAACAGGGATACAAACTGCGGCTTAGTCGTTAATTACGGTGATATTGAAGCAATGGCGGAAGCAATGCATGATATGATGTTTGATCATGAGCTTTACGATTATTTAAGGGAAAACGCCCTTGAAGTGGTACGCACTATGTTTAATTCAGAATTTTCAATAGCGGAAACGTTTTATGTGTACGAAAGCTTAATTGATGGAAACGAAGTTAAAAGCAAGAAGAAAAAGAAGTCAAAAAACAAGGATTCGGACTTATTTCCGATACCTAATGAATCCGAATCGGAGGCAACAGACGAATGAGAAAATTAATTGATGAAAAAGGACGTATTTTCGGGATAATAAATATAATCGATTTGTTCATTATACTTGCGGTTGTATTTGTCGGCGGGTATGTTGGGCTTAGATATATAAGCCCCGGCGTTGTATCACCGATAGTGAACCAACAAGAGATAAAGCTTTCATTTTTCGCTGAAATGTCCCCCGATTTTGCGGTTGATAACCTTGAAATGGGCGGCTTGGTAGAGGATGATCAAAGAAACGTTAGCTTCGGAAGAGTAATTGATTTTGATGTTGACAGAGGGATTATCCATACTCAAGATGCAATGGGTAACCAGGTTATGGCAGAAGCAGAAAACTTTTCATCGCTTGAAATAGTATCCCGTGCAACCGGCGTAATAATTGAAGACGGAGGCGTTAGAATAAGCGGTAATGTTTATACGATCGGACAAACTTTAACAATCCGTGCCGGCAGGAGCAGGTTCTTCGTGCGGCTTTCCGGGTTTGAAGCAGTTCCTCAACAATAATATGTTGTAGTATGTATGGGAATTAGATGGGAAGTTTAACAGATGACACATAGCTTGTTTTTGAATTTCATATATGCGATATATAAAAAGCTAAACGGTTGGTATGAGCAAAGCTTTTCTTATAAGCTTATGGCAGGAATTGGAGCCAGACTTAAGAAAAGTTTTATTTTGACGGCTGTTTATTCTTTTTTCTGTGTTGAAAGCAAAATATCTTATTTCGAAGAAAGCTGCATTTTGAGGCTTGTAGGCTTTATTACAGGCAAACTTTCCGATATGCTCAAATGGCTTTACAAAGTTTTGCATGTTGAAAACAGCTTAACAGCAAGGATTATAAGGGGTTCTGTTCTTAACCATAAGGGCAGGTTTTTTGAACATTCGGTTTGCTTGTTTATTTTTGTTGCGATGATAGTCCCTCATTCGTTTTGGAGCAATGGTTATTTGCTTTTAGGGGCTACAGGGCTTCTTGCTATCTATGCGGTTCAAGTAGCCGCAGGATTTAGGAAATCATTCCGATTTAAAGATATTCCGGCGGCTGTAATCGTTTTTACATTTATTGCCGCTTTAAGCTTGTTCACCGGATTTGGCGGCGGAGACGGTATCCGTATTTTTTCGTTTTTACTTTCCTGTGTTGTTATAGCCGTTTTGGTACAGGCAGCTATAACATCAATTGAGAACTTGCGTTTAATCGTATTTGCTCTTGCGGCGGCTGTGCTTTTTACGGCACTTTATGGTATGTATAGGCTTCATATGGGGATAGAAATTCGCCTAGAGTTTATCGATACCGCAATGAGTATGGGGGCAGCAAGGCTTTATTCAACAATGGACAACCCTAACAACTACGCCGAGTTTCTTATAATGATTTTGCCTATAATTATTGGGGCAGTTTTTTCTTTAAAGTCAGACTTTTTAAGGCTTGTAATTGTGGGATCTGCTGCGGTTGGTCTTTTAGCCCTTGTTTTAACATCTTCCCGATCTGCTTATTTATCAGCGGTTATTGGTGCAGCGTTTTTTGTTCTTCTTGCAAATAAGAGGCTTGTGCCGTTTTTTATGGTTTTAGGCATTTTGGGGATTCCATTCATACCCGAACAAATAGTAGCTCGTGTTATGACAATCGGGCGGGATACATCAAGCATTTTCCGTATTTGGATATGGGAAGGCTCTATGGAAGTCATTAGAAGATTTTGGCTTTTTGGCATAGGCATGGGACCGGTGGCATTTGCGCTTGTCTATCGGTCAGTTGCGCATGAGCTCGCAATGACCGCTATGCATTCACATAATTTATTTATGCAAATTTGGATTGAACTAGGGATTTTTGGGATTATCGCTTTTGTGGTTTTAATGTTTACCACGATAAAAGGTGCCGCCGTTACGGCTATAAACACTAAATCCATTGAGCTTAAATATTATGCAATAGGTGCGGCATCCGGGCTTATTGCCGTTTTAGCTATGGGATTTGTTGAATATATTTGGTTCTACCCTCGTGTTATGCTTACGTTCTGGATTGTTATAGGAGTTTGTGCCGGAGCAAAGTGTATCCGGATTAGAGAGTGTGAAAACAAATGAAAGTATTGCATCTAATAAGCGGCGGCGACAGCGGCGGCGCAAAAACTCATGTTCTTACTTTACTTAAAGCACTTTCGAAAGATATCGACGCAACTGTCGTATGTTTTACCGACGGCGTATTTTATAAAGAATCGTTAAACACAGATATCCCAACCATTTTAATAAAGCAAAAACACAGAAACGATTTAAGCGCAATTTCAAAACTTAAAAAACTTGTACGGTCAAACCGATATCATGTTATACATGCCCACGGAGCAAGAGCTAATTTTATTGCTTCGCTGCTTAAAATACACATCAAAACACCAATGGTTACAACAATTCACAGCGACTATCTTCTTGATTTTACACAAAACTTTTATAAAAAAGTGCTATTTACAAGCCTTAATAAACTTTCGCTTAAACAGTTTGATTACTATATAGGCGTCTCTGAAAGCTTTAAAAAAATGTTGACAAACAGAGGATTTAATCAGAACAATATCTATACTGTGTATAACGCAATTGACTTTTCAGAGGACGTAACTTATTTAAGCAAGGAAACTTTTTTAAAAGCTCACGAAATAAATGCAGATGGGAAAACAATTATTGGTATAATTGGGAGGTTTGCTAAAGTTAAAGGGCATGATATTTTTTTACATGCCGCCGCAGAAGTCCTCAAAAAAAATAAAGATGTCATCTTCTTGCTTGCAGGCGAAGGTGAAGAAAAGGCCAGTCTTGTTTCACTGTCTGAAAAGCTTGGAATATCAGAAAATATAAAATTCCTCGGCTTTATAAACGATATTTACAGCTTTTTAAACGCAATTGATATAAACGTTATAACTTCACATTCCGAAAGTTTTACATATGCACTTTTAGAAGGTGCAAAAATGTCCAAAGCTACCGTTTCAACAGCAGTCGGAGGAATACCCGATCTGATAAAGCAAGGTAAAACCGGGCTTTTAGCCGAAGCAGGCGACTACAACGGCATAGCGGGATGCTTGCTTGATTTTATTGAAAACAAACCGTTACAGCAGCTACTCGGCGGAAATTTATATAAATATGCCTCTGAAAACTTTTCAACGGATGATATGAAGGACAAGCATATCGAAATTTACAAAGATATTTTAAAACGTGAACATGAAACCGGCAATATGTTTGATGTTATGATGAGCGGATATTATGGGTTTAACAACAGCGGTGACGATGCTATCTTAAGCGCAATTATAGACAGGCTTCGAAGTCAAAAGCCGGATATTAGAATTGTAGTTTTGTCAAGAACCCCTAAAACCACAGCTGAAATACATGATGTTACATCGATTAACCGTTTGAATATCTTCAAAATAATAAAGTCTATGAAGCGGACCAGACTGCTCTTAAATGGAGGCGGAAGCTTAATTCAAGACAGCACAAGCACCCGTTCACTCATATATTACATTATGCTTATGTTCCTTTCAAAACGCTGCGGACAGGCTATGATGATGTATGCGAACGGCATTGGACCTGTTTCTAAGGCGAAAAATCGGCTTAGGGCTAAAAAAGCTCTTGATATATGCGATTATATAACGCTTCGTGAACCGGATTCACTTGAAGAACTTAAAAAGCTTGGCGTTAAAAATCCTAATATTGCTTTGTCGAGCGACCCTGTTCTTGCAATACAGCCGATTGACGGCGAAGACCTTGATAAAATTCTTGCGAAGGAGGGAATTGATAAAACAAAGAAATATGCCGCAATATCTATCCGGCATTGGAAGAATAAAGATGATGATTTTATTCTCAAAATTACCGCAATTATCAACGAACTTTTTGCAAAGCATCAGCTTATCCCACTGTTTATACCGATGCATCATCCTTTTGATGACAACATATCAAAAGATGTTATTTCGGGAATAAAATGTGAGCATGTGCTTCTTAAAAACGAATATAACGTGCGTGAGCTTATGGGCATAATCAGCATCACAAAGCTGACAATAGGAATGAGACTCCATGCTCTTATCTATACAGTAACAGCAGGCTTGCCGATTATCGGCTTAGTTTATGACCCAAAGGTTGAAGCATTTATGAACTACATAAACATGCCGCTTTGCATTGATGCTTCAAATATTGACACGGAAAAGACAGTTGCCATGGTTGATAAAATTATGCGGAATTATAATGAGCTTAAAGATGCTGTTGAAAGGGAAGGTGAACGACTTAAAGGTTTAGGTGGTAAAGATGCTGAAATTGTTATTGATTTGCTGTAACACAAATTGTCTAAAATTTAACACTACTATTACAAAAATATGGGGTTGTTAATCCCGGCATTATCGTTTAAAATAAATATAGCTTGATACTTTTGGTTAGGACTATATAGGAGCTACACAAGAATTAATTAGGAAGAGGGCAAAGGGCACATGTTAGAAAGATTATTCAAACTAGAAAAAAACAAAACTAATGTTTCAACCGAAATTCTCGCCGGAACTACCACATTTATGACCATGGCATATATTTTAATAGTCAACCCGAATATTTTGTCGGTTACCGGCATGGACTGGGGCGCAGTTTTTACTGCGACGGCTATTTCTACAGTTATCTCTACGTTAATGATGGCATTTTATGCAAAATATCCATTTGCGGTTGCCCCCGGTATGGGGCTTAACGCATTTTTTGCGTATACTGTCGGTTTGGTATGGGGCTGGCAAATAGCCCTTATTGCTGTTTTTATTGAAGGTATTTTGTTTATCTTTATGTCGTTTTTTAAAATTCGAGAAGCGATATTTGAAGCTATTCCTAAAAATTTGAAACTTGCGGTTAGCGCAGGTATAGGCTTATTTATCGCCTTTATAGGTCTTGTAAACGGCGGGCTTGTTGTAATGAATGTCCCTGCTGCCCCGGTGACCATCGGTGATGTCAGCAGTTTAACAGTAGCTCTTATGCTTATGGGGACAGTTATAACTATAGTCTTACTCTCGCTAAAAGTTAGAGGCGCACTTCTGTTCAGCATCCTTATTACATGGATAATCGGTATAATACTGCAATTAGCGGGAATCTATGTAGTGGATTATGATTCCGGAATGTTTTCTCTTATCCCGGAAGGAATTTTCTCGGCTCCCCCATCAATAGCAGGAAACAATATTTTATCGGCATTTTCACATGTTCAATCAGAAAGCTTTAACATTGACCTATTTACATTTGTAACAATAGTATTTGCGTTTTTGTTTGTTGATGTGTTTGATACAATCGGTACTGTTATTGGTGTTTCTGAAAAGGCAGGATTTGCTGATAAAAGCGGTAAGCTCCCACGGATTAAAGAAGTGCTTATGTCTGATGCAGTTGGTACTGTTGTTGGTGCAGGTCTTGGAACATCGACTACAACAACTTATATTGAAAGTGCGGCAGGCGTTGCAGAAGGCGGAAGGACAGGCCTTACAGCTTTAACAGTTGCTGTTTTGTTTGGTATTGCGCTTTTCTTCTCACCGATATTTGCGGCTATACCTGTGTTCGCAACAGCCCCGACTCTTGTAATCGTAGGATTTCTTATGATGCAAAATGTTGTTAAAATAGACTTCAGCGATTTAACCGAAGGAATACCTGCATTTATTGCAATAATTATGATGCCGCTTACGTACAATATCGCCGAAGGAATCATTTTCGGAGTTTTAAGTTATGTAATTCTAAAATTGGCAACAGGAAAACACAAAGATATAAGCATAATGATGTACATACTTGCGCTGCTATTTGTTTTAAGGATTATTTCGCAAGCATTTTTTGGCTATTAAAGTGTACTCCCTTGCGCTTTGATTGGCTTTAACGATGAGTGATGAGAGGAAGCGAGTATTCTATGTTAATTCAGATTCCGATAGAAAAAATAGAACACGGCATGATTGTTCATCAAGATATTATATCTGCTATAGACGGTAGCCTAATTGCAAAAAAAGGAACAAGAATTTCGACAAAAAAAGGTGATAAACTTTCTAACTTAACTATCGAAAGATTCCATGAGCATGGAGTTACTCATACATTAGTTAAAGTAGCAGACAACTATTTAGATAATCATCCAGATTTAGCACAGAAACTTGCTAAGCAAAGCCAGCCTCCACAGCCTAAACAAAGCGAAAAGCCCAAAATAGATATAGAAGAAGTATCCCCGCCAAAACCCCCAAAAAAGCCCGACATAGAGCTGCCTAAAGTTGAAGCGCTTGTTGATGATGAATTGCGTGAAATGGCAGTTGACAGCATACGCAACATGTTCAGCATAGCTAATGAGGGTAAAACGACTGAGAACATGACAACAGCATACAAAGCTGTTAAAGAAATCGAAGATGTAGTTGACAAACTTGTTGATTCTTTAGATGAATCAAATTCTTTAGTTCATATTGCAGGCATTAAAAGTTATGATGAATACACTTACCACCATTCTTTAAGCGTTGCCATTCTTTCAATATCTATAGGTCAAAGTATGGGGCTTAGCGGATATGAAGTCCGTCAGCTAGGTCGGTGCGCAATGCTTCATGACATCGGCAAGATTTTAATACCGCAGGAAATTATAAATAAACCGGGAAAACTTACTGATGTAGAGTTTGAAACTATTAAAAACCACCCCGCTTTAGGATCTGAGTTTATTGCAAAATGGAACATAGGAGATATGGCTCTTAGACTTGGGGTTTTAACTCATCATGAAAAAATAGATGGGACAGGATATCCAAATAGATTAAGCGGTAAAAAAATCCCTCTTTGGGGACAGATCATATCAGTAGCCGATGTATATGATGCAGTAACAAGCTACCGTTCTTACCGCTTGCCTATGCCCCCGGCGGAAGCAGTCGAATTAGTAATGAGCCAAGTTGGAACTGCCTTTGATTACGAAGTCGTAAGGGTTTTTATAGATAAGCTTGAACTTTACCCAATTAATACATGCCTTGAACTTTCAAATGGAAGGTTCGGAGTTGTTATAAATAACGAATATGCCATGCGACCTATTATTCAAATGACAGATAATAATGAGATAGTAGATTTATTAAGTTTTGAAAACCTTAGCCATATGATTGTAAGGGTTATAGACTAGATTAATACTAGAGCATGTGCGGTAATTGAGCACACTGACTAAAACATAAAGGAATGATGTGTAATGGATTCACGCAAAGTAATAATAATCGGTGCCGCCGGAAGAGATTTTCACAATTTTAACACTTTTTACAGGGATAACCCTGCTTATAAAGTAGTGGCGTTTACCGCTGCACAAATCCCTGATATTGCAGGGCGCAAATACCCTGCCTCGCTCGCCGGAGAGCTTTATCCGGAAGGAATACCGATTTATGATCAAGCGGAATTACCAAAGCTTATAAAAGAGCTTGATGCTGACGAGTGTGTGTTTGCATACAGTGATGTTACATATTCGACTGTAATGGGCGTTGGTGCAATTGTAAACGCTGCCGGAGCGGACTTTACACTTCTTGGACATAAAAACACGAAAATCAAAAGCACAAAACCTGTTGTTGCAGTAGGCGCAATCCGTACCGGATGCGGCAAAAGTCAAACATCTCGCCGTATAATTGAAATATTAATGTCACATGGCTTAAAAGTTATAGCAGTCCGACATCCTATGCCTTATGGTGACTTAGAAGCGCAAAAAGTTCAGCGTTTTGCAACGATTGAAGACCTTGCGAAACATCATTGTACTATCGAAGAAATGGAAGAATACGAGCCGCATGTAACACGCGGGAATATCATTTATGCCGGAGTTGACTATGAAGCAATTTTGCGTGCGGTTGAAAATGACCCGGACGGATGTGACGTAATTTTATGGGACGGCGGTAACAACGACTTCCCATTCTATGATGCGGATTTGACTGTAACGGTTGTTGACCCGCACAGACCGGGGCATGAACTTGGATATTACCCGGGTGAAGTTACGCTTCGCATGGCTGATGTTGTTGTAATAAATAAAATCGACAGCGCTGATTTTAAAGATATCCAGACTGTTAGACAAAATATAGAAAAAGTTAATCCAAAGGCTATAGTTATTGATGCAGCATCAACGATAAAAGTTGATAAACCCGAAGTTATAAAAGGCAAACGAGTTTTAGTTATTGAGGATGGTCCTACGCTTACCCATGGCGAGATGAAAATAGGTGCAGGCGTAGTTGCGGCACAACGTTTTGGAGCTTCTGAAATAATAGACCCAAGACAATACGCAGTCGGCAGGCTTAAAGAAACTTATGAAACCTATCCGGATATCGGTGCGCTTTTACCTGCAATGGGCTATGGCGATGAACAAATTAATGACTTAAAAGCGACGATTGATGCAACTGATTGCGATTCAGTGGTAGTAGCAACGCCTATCGACCTTGGGCGTATAGTTGAAATTAGCAAACCTTCAGCTCGTGTTGAATACAATTTGCAAGAAATAGGCAACCCTGATATGGAAGATGTTTTGTCAGATTTCATTAAGAAGATTAAAAAATAGCACAAGCGTGAATATAAAAGGCGTGAACACAAGAGGTTCACGTCTTTTATATTTATGTCTGGATTGAGCCTAAAACTTCCCCAATGGCATCATTAATAATTAAGTCCGCATGTTTATCAAATGATGTTGTCGCCTTATTAATCAAAACGAGCTTATCACCCTTGTAATAATTAAGGAGACCCGCCGCAGGGTATACGTTTAGTGATGTCCCACCAATAATAAGCATATCCGCATTTGAAATAAACCTTATTGCCTCTGTTACAACCGCATTATCAAGCCCTTCGCCGTAAAGAACGACATCCGGCTTTATAACCCCGCTGCAAGAGCAAAGAGGAACACCTTCGATTTCTGTTATCATTTTGATATCGTAAGGCTTGCCGCAGACCATACAGTTGTTACGATTAACAGAACCATGAAGCTCTAGCACCTTTTCACTGCCCGCCATTTGATGCAGTCCGTCAATGTTTTGAGTTATAACAGCCTTTAGCTTCCCACATTGTTCAAGCTTCGCAAGCTTTAAATGCGCCTTGTTCGGCTTGACGTTACTATAAATCATCTTATCACGATAAAATTCATAAAATTCAGCTGTATTATTTATAAAAAAATCATGCGACAACATAGTTTCAGGCGGAAACCTGTATTTTTGGCTATAGAGCCCATCTGGACTACGAAAATCAGGAATCCCGCTTTCGGTTGAAACACCTGCGCCGCCGAAGAAGACTATGTTGTTTGTGTTATGTATTAAGTCTTTTAAGATTCTCAGTTTGTTCATGTTTTTCACTCATTTTCTATTATTATACTCGTATCCTCTCAAAACAGTAGCAGAAAAACGCAGAATTTTTTTCGCTAGACCAGGAAAAAGGTTCTTAGCGTACCCGAAGGTACGCTAAGGTTCTTTTGATATGTACCGCCAAGAAGGGCGGCCGCCAAAGGCGGCTTTTGCGTAGCAAAAGTACTGAGACGTATAGCGGAAAAAAGACAAGTTTTTGTTACTGTTTTGAGGGGATACG
>Ga0123352_10000431_pt1 | contig 50838 bp, 39 predicted proteins | sample TergutLab28metaG_FD_89700 | JGI IMG/M metagenome (GOLD analysis project Ga0123352, IMG submission 89700) | Labiotermes labralis P1 segment gut microbial communities from Petit-Saut dam, French Guiana - Lab288 P1 | ecosystem: Host-associated > Arthropoda: Insects > Digestive system > Gut ... | reverse complement strand
CGAGTTAATACAGGTAACTGACTTTAGTGACCAAGCTTTTTTTAAGACTTTGGAAAAGGACCTGCATGTCTACTTATTTCCCTAACCAGTCGCTGCTGGAGGGAAGGTGGGGTGGTCAGACATCTGGCACAACCTCACTGACACACATACCGCTGTGCAGTCACAGAAACGTTTATTGTCTCGAGATATCCTTCCCTGATAAAAGACTAAAACGTTCCATTGAAGATGTTGGCTGTCGATGAAGTGTCAGATTTTTGTTTGAAACCAGAGCTAGTGTATGTAGGTGATCGTTGAGGTTGGCTTATACGTCGTCAGTATCACACGGCACACCCGTAGTTACCAATAGCACTGTTAACGACTCGTGTACCAGTCAGTTTCCGCAATCGTACATAACCACAACGTTTCTGGCCTTTGCGTTGCTCGCTGCCGGAGAGGTGCGGTTATGTAACGAAGCCATTGTTGAGCTCGGATTTTTCGGAGGAAAGAAACAGCTGCAAGGTAGCAATAATTGCTCCGGAAAATAGTAGGGGACAGGTTTCCTTGTGCTAGAAAACGGCCACGTGCTGTCCGGTAATTCTGTACTTTGTTTGTTGATTAGGGCCCTGGATAGCGTCGGTATAACGACTGGGGCACAGGCTGAACGACCGTGGAATCGTGCTTCGATTCCCGGCAGGGGCACCGATTTATCACTTTACCAAAATGTCCAGATTGGGTGTGGGGACTTGCCGAGCCTTCTGTTTAACGCGTACCATGGGATTTTAACCCCTCGGGGTGGGGGGTGGGGTTAAAGCGGCGTGGGCGCGTAGCTGACCATCTGGTGCCGAGGGTGAGTGAGTGGAGCTGCATCTGCACTCCTCCATATGCTTTCACAGAGCTCACAAGGACAACTGTAACTCAGTGGAACAAGGTCCTTCTGGAAAAGTTAATAGTTTCTCAAACTCCCCTGCTCTATGAAATCCGAAGGTTCATATACGCAATCAGAAGCGCCGCCCGCCGTTGTTATTTCCCGACGCAGATGCATCCAGTCCACGCGCTCCCAACCTAGTTTCTTAAGATCCATTTTAGTATTTCCACCTACGCCTGGGGTCTTCCTAGTGGTTTTTCTACTTAGGTTTCCCCACCAAACTATGCATTTCTCTCCCACTCGTGCCACATGCCCACCCACCCCGTTCTTCATTTGATCCCAAGATACTGCGCGATGAGGGGTACAAATCATGAGACTCCTCGTTATGCAGTCAACTCCAGTGCCCTGTTCTCAAACACCCCCAGCCTGCGTCCTTTCCTCACTGTGGGTGACAAAGTTTCACACCACTATAAAACAAGAGGCAAAATTGTAATTCCGCGTGTGTTTTAGTCTTTATTTTTTGGGTGGAAAATGGAGAGGGACGTATTGGCGTTTATTTTTGGATGGCTTATGTACTGGGGCCAAGAGTACCTCAGGCTCTGGGCTTATAACAGTCAGTGGGAGGATGTTTAGTGACTGATTGTAATTGGCGTGAAAGGTAGAGGTCGTAACGTAGTTGTACTGTTGCGCCATTTGCCTTGTGGGACTGAATAGGACCACGAATAACTGGATGACTGGTCTCCGGATGGACTGGGGTTTGACCGTGGGTACGTCTCGGGAATATAAAACAGGCGAGCCTCCCACTTGACGACATTCGGTAATTTTTGTAAGAGTCTGAACACTAGTACCATGAAACGTCATGTTGCCATATGAGAAGCGTGGCCTCGTCACCAGTGCATGTCCCTCGCGCTTGATGCTGATGGAGAGATTCTGTATTTAGAAAGCCTAATTACGAACGTGCTGAATAAGCAGTGTGTTGCAGCGGACAGGATGTGATCCTCCAGCTGTAGAGTTGGGCGTCTGGCTAACGCCGTTGGCTGAAGTTATACGTTACAGAATTAGACAGGTATTTTAAATAGGCCGGATTGGTTGAATGTAGGGCTGTGTTTCTTGGATACGCGAATTCGTATGTTGGGCGCTTTTGGCCTGCTTTTTCTTTCTTAAGGAACGAAAGTAAGCGAATAAGATCGCCATCCTTTGTGTATGTCGGCCTGTTTCTCAGCTTGGACCTTTTAACCATCTAACCAATTTCGTATGGATGTCTTCCCGTTGGATGAAACCCAAGTGACGCGCAAACTTATGAGGTGGGAGCGCTATTCTTGCGTTCTTAGATGATGTAAGGCAGTAGAACTTGGAAAGGTATGTAACTTTCGTAAATGTAATATTTTTGTAAAATTAACTGTAACAACTCGGCAGACGCACGAACATTTTCTGTAGTTGTCGGTTGTATCGATGAGGAATGAAGCATTGGAATTTGATGTGGAGACAAGACAGATTCGTACTTCACAAACGTTGTATGAGATGTTTTGATCATTATCTACTCACAAACGTGACAACGGTGCGGAATTTTGAAGTTTTATTCGACAAATCTGCTTGTTTAAAGCATAGTTCTGCGGCTGCTCGCCTGCTGAGATTGTGGTTTCGAATCTCGCCGGGGCACGGAGGTTTGTCGTGAATGTGGTGTGTTGTCAGAGGTCTGTGCGACGAGTTGATCGCTCGTCCAGAGGAGTCGTACCGACTGTGGTCCGTCGTTATGTGTAATGTAGAAACCTCAAGACTGAAGATGCCATGGCCCGCGTAGGGACGCAGCGCCACAAAAAAAAAATTGATAAAAGTAGGAAGACCCCAACAGCAACAGCCGAGCAGCAGCAGTTGTGGTAGTAGCAATACAATTGAAGGCAGTAATAATTCTGATTATTTAGACCCATTTCGGTGACCATCTGCGCACAGGTGCAGCATGCTGCCCCATGCGATAAATAGGATATTGCCGTGTTAGAAATTTGAATTGCCGAAATAAGACATTGGCAGCACACGTGCTGTGGGTCTGGACGCCAGCAATAGGAAAGTGGGTTGTGAGTCCTACCTGTAACGCCGTGTTAATAAGTACGTTCCACAGGTCGTAGAGAGTGAGGGAGAGGTCAGTATAACCTTAAATGTAGATTGTTTATTGTACTAAACCATCGTCATTTTTTAACATAAACTTAGAGTACATTAATGCGTTGCTGCATTCGTCCCGTTTTGGCACGTGTTCAAAAATTGCGTCGCTTTAGAAATCGCCGTTTGTTAAGGGGATTTCAAATCGGGCTGGGGCATTCAGAACTGATCACGAACGGACATTTCTCTGCATCATTATTGTTGAATCTGCGACCTCACAAGTGTTGCGTCAGCGGCTAAAAAGTCATTTTCTCCACTCATGTTGCGTTCACATCCTTCCATGGTGTGCCGGGCTGACCGGCTGTCAGATCGACCATTTTCGAACTGTCGGCACAATTTTGTGACATGCTGTACTCCCGTTACGCGATTACCATATAGGCCTACCTGTATCAACCGACGCTGGATTTCGATTTGGCGGGGGGGGGGGGGACACACACGTTACGTTGTCCGCCCGTAAAATCAGAATCTCCATATAAATTATCTGCGGTCCGAACTATGCTGTCTCTTCATGTACGAAACTTATCCCATGAACAGAATTTAACGAATTCCTGCACCGTCTGTTGTATGTTACGCGACTGTAGTTCGTAACTGATCTTTGCGACTGTGTACCAGCTAGGGCCGCAAAGCTGATTGCCAAACTGTAGACCCACATGTGCTGCCACGCAACAAAATTAAAATGCCTAATTAACTAAAAAGTTAGGGGCTAGGGAACCGAACCCGTTAAGTACGCTGCACAGGCGATACGTAGGCGTGCTTGTGAGTCACTGGTTGCTTTCAGAATGGCAACCGAACACCGAAACGTCGGGTGTCTGAACTATACGTCAGCGGAGGATGCCTGCCATTCGCATATACTGAACAATTTGAATAAAACTTACGAGAATCTGCAGTGTTATGTCTGGAAGCGAGGACATTTTCAAGCCATTTACAATGCAGGGGGACTGTCCGTGAAATCAGTCAAGAAAATACTGTGACATAGTGTACTTAAACCCCCTCCCCCCTCCCCCAAAAAACCGATTGTGTGTACACCGAACAGATTCGTATTTGAGAGGTGTTCGGTTGTAATCTTGCTCGGGGCATGTATTATCCTCCCTGGAATTCGTGTTGTTCCTCATTTCATCCGTGCCAGTGTCGGGATGGTGCCTGTATTTAGCCTGCCGTCGACTTCCTTCACATCCATTTGTCGATGCATCTTCAGTCATAGTCTACGTTTTTGAATGTGATTAAATAATCCGTACAGAAATAAACGTATGATGAACAAACCGTGTTTGGATTGGAGGTAGGCCTGGGTCATATCGCTCATGCAACAGTAATTTGTCGTAACCCACCGTTACGCATTTTTACAGGAGACAGAAAGACTTGACCGATCCTCAATAGACCAGCAACTACGCTTGTCATGTTCCTTCGAAAGTGTGAGGGAAAGCAAATGTTGTGAGCACCACATTTTGACAGAAGGTGTGTTTGTAACCCAGCTGTGTAGTAATGCTGGAATTTGGTAGACGAATTGTGTAGGTTACGAAAAGCTGCCATTTTGTGTGCGATATGACAATTCATAAAAGAAGACGTTACGTGTGATTGAAATCAGATTCGAAAGTTGGAAGGATGACTGGGTATACAAAATATAACCGGGAAGTCTGAAGGAAAGATACCACTTGGAAGATCTAGCCGTAAACGCGAAGAAGGTGGCCGTATAAAATAGGAGGTCATGAGCTTGGATAACTTACTTGGTACGGGCTTGGCCGAGGAGCCATGGTTCCATTCCCGGTAGTGGCAAGTGACTTTCATCTTCTCCTAGGGGTCCAGACTAGCTTTGGGGTCCATATACCTACCATTCATTTGGTACCCGGGAGTAAAGCGTCCGGGCTTAAAGCCAACTCCCGCTTCATAATCGAGTTGCGAGGTTGATGAGTGGAACTCTACCTCCATTGCCCCACATGCCTTCATGGTATGCAGAGGGACAACTTTAACTTTCCCTTAAAGAAATAGGATATGAAGATGCATAACGGATTCATGTGTATAAAGACAGGGATCATTGGTGAGCTGTTCTGCACGCGGCCATAATACAAGGGTACCAAAAAAGACGGAGGTTTTTCTTGACGGGGTATTACATCTCAAGAACTGAACAGTGTGGACTTTAAACAGGAATATTGGACAAAAATCTGAATTCAGGTGTAGTTTGTAACTTTCTCATATCGTGTTAGAAACGGTAGCATAGTAATCCTCCGACTTGATGTCGTTTCGTGTTCTGTCGTGCCGCACTTAGGTAATTTGTCCCCAGATCCGATATATAAAACCAGACGCGCAAATTCGTGCGTACGAAGCGGAGGATGTCTTCGAATTGTCCAGGTTCCAGTAACAGGTGTGACACTCGACGCTGTTGTTGAAATTCGGAATCAAACGCCGTTGAAGAAACGGAGGAACCCGAGCCCAAGTTACGGAGGACAGTGACACGTTCGAACTTGACTGAGGGGTTGTACTCATCGAAGCTGACGTCCAGTGTTTGAGGACACTGATTCAGACGAACAGTGAGCTGCAGTAACTAGACAGGGAATTACGAGGATGTTTTATATGAGGAGATTCTGAAGGAGAAGAAGAGATCTTTTTCTCTACAGACTTCAGTGCTCGATTATTCAAGCCATTTTCAGGGACTCGTGCATCTCCACCTCTTCTGTTGGGCTTTGGGGATGATCCAGGTTACCGCCTACACTGCCTTCTTCTTGAATTGTCATTTTTTCGGATATTTCATATTCCCTTTAAATTTTGCATGTATATTCTTGGTCAAAACTTTATCTGGAACCAATCTTCCGATTTTAACATTGTATTTGTGGGAAGTGTCTTGACTAATGACTCCGGTCTAGGAAACAATTACGATGTAATTTCGGGTGATGATTGTGCTGTAGAAGGTAGTTTATGTGGTACGATTGGCGGGCAGGGTGTGCCGAAGGGTCGAATTTTGCGGACAGTTACAGTAGAGTTACAAGCAACAGATCTAATGTGGGCTTTGATGAAACAATATAAGAAACGTTTCCACAACATTTCAAACAATATATAGTGCATTGTTTACATCCTCCCATACGTTTTAGTAGCTCTTCATCGTATGGGAAATCAGCAATATCAAAATCAGTTTTTCTGTTTGTCTTACGACAGGTCCATAACCTCTTCCAGAGCCACTTCTCCACAGAGTGCGATCTAGTGCGTCCCGTTTTCAATTCCCATTATCCTCCCGTTTCCTTAGGGTCATCCAGTAGCTTCTTACGTTTTCTTCCTCGTCTTTCTGTTACTTCTGTCCTTCCCTCTATCTTTCCGTCAGTAATGTGTTTTAGAAGGCAGTTCGTACGCAAGATATGACCAATTCAGTTAGCCTTCCTTCTTTTTATTGTGTGTAGGATATTCCTCTCTTTGACTTTGTAACACATTCATTTCCCACATGATCGATCATACTGATCTCCATCCTCTCCCAGTTGCACGTTTCAAAACTTTCCAGGTATTTCAGTTCTGCTTTCGTAAGTGTCCAAATTTTGGCACCATACAAAGATGTACTTCCCAATGTAGCACTTCACTAGTTTCTTCCTTCGGTTTAAGTTCAGAGTGCTGGTCATAACAGTCGTCGTCTTTTTGAATGCTTCTTTTGCCATGGCTGCCCTGGATTTGACTTCACGGGCACATCTGGCATCATTTGCATCAGTATCAGTGTAAAAATGTGCTGTTGGAGCGAACTTGCCGATTAACATAAATGCCGAAAACAGGCCCCTATGCTGTATGGAGGATAATGTTATGTGGTTTAACGAGGCGGGACTTTAGCGTTGTACACACGTATTCTGTGTTCACGACAAGTTTCACGTTACGAGGCCTGATAAGGTTCAGATTTATTCCTTTCTTCCCGCACCAGCCTATTCATCCGTGTTTGATTTTATCGTAAGGAATTTTATAATTGTAATTCCCCGTATTTTATTAGGGCGATGAAGTCGAATTTGGCGGGACATGTGGCGCGATTGGTGGTGGAAATATATGCATAATATTTGTCGCAAAACCTGAAAGGTGTCACTGGATATACCTGAGAGGATAAATAGTAACATGGGTTTGAAAGACGTAGGATTTGTCATGGATGTTAACTGGGTTAATCTGTGTCAAGGTTAGGGGCAGGTGCGGGATGTTGTGAATATCGTAATGAACCTTCGGGCGGTTAAATTCCTGCCATGTTCAGCGACCGTCACCTTCTCAACAAGGCTGATGCTACATGGAATTGGGGTGATAAGATTTTTCCGTGGTTTGTTAGAATATGCTGCATTTTGTAATTAAATGACATGGCCATATCACCTCTTCAGCACTCGTGAGTGCTTTCCACATCATTCTTTGTGCCTGTCAGGATTACTGCAAGAGGTAAAAAAAACGTTAATTATTTACTACGTATAATTATGTATATCTCACCTACGTATGGTTGTAGGTTTGCGTGTTCACATGGACTCGCATGATAAGATAATGATGTCTAGTGCACAGTTATGTACGGTCATTTAAACTAATGCAGATATTTTCATTCAGATGGTACGGCCTGGAGCGAGAATACAATGTCTTGGTCATGGATTTGTTGGGCCCGTCACTCGAAGATCTGTTCAACTTCTGTTCACGGCGGTTTACTATTAAGACAGTCCTTATGTTGGCTGATCAGATGATTGGCCGTATAGAATACGTGCACTGCAAAAGTTTTATCCATCGAGATATCAAGCCTGACAACTTCTTGATGGGCATTGGAAGACATTGCAACAAGGTAGGTGAAGACCTGGCTCTGTACATTTTGTTGTGAGTTAAGTGTTATTTTTATAATTCAGGTGTGTTCCAGGCTAGACATTTTGACACAGCTATGGTATATCTGTTTTAAACTAGATTATCTCAGAAAGTTCGCACTGTGTGACTCTCAACAGGTCGAATCCCTCATGTTCGTCGTTTTAGTGTTCCTTTCATGCCCTTTTTTTTTTTTTAGCCATGCCATCCTTGTGTTCAAGAAATTAATACAAGTTTTCGGGTTTACGTTGTTCACGTTAATTCCATTAATTTGGCTTGGAACTACACTTAAGCTGGCTTCTTTCGGTCTAGAAACTTTCAACATTCGTTATCTAACCATTGTTTGTGGTGTTTCATTATGTAATAACCATGGCTGTGTAGCGGAGGTTTTGAAATGCTCTGTAATATTTTTCCAAGTCCTGTTGTCGCCCTCAGTATGTCATGTAATTTCTCCAAAGCTACAGGTCTGTTCTAGATTTAACCTCACGTTCTTTCTTTAAATTTTACATCACTTATTTTCTTGAGATAGTATTTCTTAACATCAGACAGCGTCTCCCTAACTTTTGTGACCATTGGTATCCATTGTCATTCCGATCTTCTGAAAGTTGGATGCATCAAGTATGCATAAACTTCGTCAGCTATCGAGATGTGGTCAGTGTGCATGAAGAAACAATAGGGAAATTGTACGTATAACGTGAAACTTTGGCGCGTTTGCGTAATGTTTGTACCTCCTCGGCAATCCAAATATCCTGATACCATTTCACCCGTAGAGAGGAGTTTTATGGCGATTTCATGTCGCCGACATTGGCAAAACGTACTTTGGTTTTCATGCGAAGCACCCCGTATTTTTGTCCAAATTTAATCAAATTTGGATTTTCTTGAGAGATATCCGTGCAAGTCCCCCCAGTATAAAATTTCACGGAAATGCGTGCAGTGGGAGCCGCGCTGATACATGCGGACAGACGGTCAGACAAGACGAAGCTAGTAGGCGCTTTTGGTGTCTTCGCGAACGCGCCGAAAATGAGCGCAATGGATTTGTTAACGACTCGTAGCTGCCACGGTAAACAGTGATAGCGAATACTGGAGTCCGTGAACCGATTGGCCAACTAGGACCATTTGAAACCCATGGACCGTGTGGTCAGTGAGACCGTTCCGGAACAAAGTGAACGACATGTGCCTTCGTTCAGGAATGGTACGGGCATACGTATAGTTTCTGGTGACGTTGCTTATCCTCGGGTATTACATTGAATCGTTAAAATTTCCGCTGTACAATAGCGGGTGATACCGTGTTAATGATGTTCGCTAGTTGATCGTCCCGGGGTTAATTAGAAGTAGTGAAGTGAGGTCATGTTTCTGTTTTGGCATTACTCTGTTTGTTTTGACATTTTACTTTTTGATAAACATCATTATTACGTTGTGTTGTCTCACGTTGGAGGGATTTTCAGTGTTCTGTTAACCTCTCTGCATGTCTCAACTTAGTCTATACCACCAACGTTGCTTCGTGTTCTGGCGTTGACTTATTCCGTGACCTACTTCTGTTCTCGCCCGGATCCCACACGGCATTCTTCCATTACCAACTGCTGTAAAACGGCTAACTACTACTCGGGCACTTTCTCTTGGTGATAACAGAGCTGAGGAGGGAGTGGGGAGCTCAGAAGGGTCGTTATGTGCTCATGTTCAAGCATGGAGTGGCGAAGTTACTGGAAAGCTATTCAGATCTCACTTCGAATAATACTCAGCAGTATGAATTCTGGCATTCGTCTACTAACAAAAAGTATTTCTTACAAATACCGATGCGGTCGGACTTACGCCAAAGTGGCTCCCTGGTCGGACAAATTTCACGGTTACCCCAGCCCAGACCAGTTTGTCGGCAGTAACATACGGGCTGAAAGATCTGGAGTTCGAGTCCTGGCAGGGACAAGAGATCTCTCCAGAACGTCTTGACCGGCTCTGGTGCCCATCAGCCACCTATTAAATGTATACACAGGGAGGCTCCTTTCCAAACCGTTGCTCATTATCACCACCACCACCGCCGCCGCCCACAGCAGTAAATTCCTGTGTGTACAGTACCATGAAGGCATATGGGGGAGTGGGGGTATACCTCCATACATTCGAGCACTAGATGGAGGTGAGTGGTGAGCTTCACACGCTAGCTGCGCTACCCTTAAGGAAAGAGCCCCCATACCCATTGAATAGGAGGCTAGCTGGGCCTCAGAGGTGGGCATTATATTTTACCCTTGCAGGGGCTCGAACCACCTTTCCTCTGTTATCTGACCTGTAGCCAAGCCACTACCAAATACACTATCCTGGTTTCTATTATTATTATTATTATTCATTATCACCTTTATGCAGGGTGCTTAATAATTATATACCTGAAACACACCATGTTACTACTACATTAGTTTTGCGGCTGTTCTGTATTTACAATTTGTGCAAAGTGTAATGTTATTTCCCATGTTAAATGTTTTGTACAATTCATATTTGTACTTTCTGAAGTATGTGTGTGTGTGCGTGCGCGCGCATGCACGCTCACAGTGCCCAATATGACTTCTTTTGTAGCTCCTTGATTTTGTGCTTGCCTGGTATGTTGCTCAGGTATTTTCCAGATGAGCGTGCAGTGTTTTCCAGTTGCCTGATTTGTTAACTAGTATCACTTTTGTTTTTACACCCCACTTGTGCTGTATTTCTGTTGTCAGGTTTTTATATTTAAGGTTCTTCTCAGTTCTTTTGGTCACATTTCTGTTTCCTGAAATTGCAGCATCTATTAGTACACATGTTCCTTCTTCATTGTCACGGATTATGATGCCCAGTTTATTGTTAGGGATGGTTCTGTCAGTTTGCATTTGTTGATTCCATGATGTGGTTACCTTACCTTCAGAATTGGTTCCTACTCACTGTTCATTGTTACATATGTACATACATATACATACATACATACACACACACACACTCACCTGTGTGCGTGCTCACGCATGTACATAGATAAGTGTCACAAAGACAGTAGGATGTGGAACAAGTCATAAATATACAATATACAAAATTAAAATGTAAAATACTACAAAAATTTTACAAAACCAGTATTATAAATTGTCTTTACACATACAAAATTCATCTGCAGAGTAAAAAGAGTGTGTATGTAGGTATTTTCGTAAGGCTACTGTAAATTGTTTTTTGTCATTCTTGAGGATTGTCACACTGTGATAAACTGTTGAAAGGTTTTATGCCAGCATAGAATGCACTTTTTTAAAAACAAGGTAGGTTGGCATTTGGTCTATGAAGATTATGCCTATTCTTTGTGTTAGTATTGTATATTTTGAAAAATTTTCCTGATTACTGATAATTAAGCTAATAAATGAAATTATATACTGGTATGGAATGGGTGGAATCACTTAATTGTTTAAATAGACTTCTACCTGAGGTTTTGGGTTGTACACCAACCATAATTCTGAAGATTTTCGTTTGCAAGTGTAAATATTCCTACTATTGGAAAAATTACCCCCCAAAAATTATTCCATATTCTATGATAGAATGAACGTATGTGTTGTAAATTGTTTTTGAGAGTGTTAATGTTACTGCTGTGGACCATCAACCTAACAGCATAATATGCTGCACTTAACTTATTAATCATTTGCTCAGTTTGATTCTTCCAATTTATGTGGTTATCAGTTTGTAAACCAAGAAATTTTGTATTGACTGTTTCTTTGATATACTCTTCTTCATAAACAATATGTAATGTTGAATGTGATTAATTCTTTGTTATGAATTTCATTATGTTCTTTTTGTCTACCTCTAGAACTCATTTATTGCTAGCAAACCATTTAATCATACAAGAGAGAACTAAATTTGACACTGAACAGAAATCTTCAAAATTTCAGCTTGAAATTGTGACATTAGTATCATCAGCATATAATACTGGTTCTGATACAGAACGTGTTCTCAGGGGAGGGTCATTTATATATATTATGAACATTAGGGGCCCTAGATTTGTTCCTTGGGGAGCTGCAAGTTTCAGTTTACCCGTCCGAGAAAACATTTTGAGTTGTATTATGTGATTTTTTGTTTTTGTTTTTACTGATGTTATTTAAGTTTAATTCTTTATTAACAGACCAGCATCCACTTACAAAGTGAGCGTGAATAAAGACAAAGACTGTATAAAAGAAATAGTTAACAAATTTCAAAACAACCCAACCATGTCATTGAATAATTTACCATAAATACCAGGTTATCTCCCATTATCATGTGCAGCAGAAGCACATCTAGCAGAGGGACAGATACTAAACCTAGAACAGTTCTGTTTGTTCCAAGCAGCACAAATATCAACCATCTCAAGAACTGAGGGACAGAATTAGAATCATTATAAACGTTTACTGAAGTGATCTTCTTTCTTTTGACTTTGCCCATTGTCTTTCAGTGTAGATACAACATTTCAGAATTCAGCTGTGCTTCTCTCTGCAGTTAAAGGAAAGGTAGTAAGTAGTACTACAATGAAAGTTAGGCGATGGACAAAATCCAAAGAAAGAAGATCACCTCAGTAAGTCATATACCATCTTCAGAGACCATTATAAATATTTGTTTGAAAACAATTATCCCAGTGGTAACATAGATTTTGTTTCAACTTTGAAAATTTAAAATTTTGTAATATTGTATGGAACGTTCCTAAATTAGTTATACAAAAATCTCCTGTCATAACTTGTGAACTAGAAGTAACGGTTTGGTCAGGTGCATTTCAAAAGTTGCACCTAGTCCTCAAGTTTTCCTTCAAACCACCATGTGGCATTTTGTGGTGAAATGTTTGACAAAATGGAAAACGAAGATGATTACCTGAATAAAATTGTGTTCACTGATGAGGCTACAGTTTATCTGAGTGGTTATGTTAACCACCATAATGTAAGAACAGTAGATACAGAGAATCCACATGAGATCGTAGAACATTTGCGGTACTCGCCAAAACTAAACGTTTTTGTGCTATAAGTTCTGTGACAGTATATGGCCCTTTCTTCTTTTGCGACACCAACTGTAACTGGCATTAGTTTTCTGGACATGCTTAAAAACTATTTCATACTACAGCTACAGCAAGATATGAACAGAGATTTCATTTTTCAACAAGATGGGGCACCCCGCACTTCATTCATGAGGTTACTTCTACCTCAACCACATGATGGTTGCTAGGATTGGACGTGGTGGAATGATAGCTTGGCTACCATGATCACAGGATTTAACACCCCTGGACTGTACTGTGTGGAGATACGTTAAAGATAGGGCTTTTGTTCCAACTCTTCTGGCAAGTTTGGAAGAACTACAGGCATGGATAAAACAGAAGCAGTTGCAATCATTGATGCATACATTATTCATAGGATTTAAGATGAAATCACAGATGAGACATCTGCTGCCTGACATGAGGAAATCACATTGAACACCCGTGAATATCTGTAGAAAAACTTCGACATGTACTGCATTTTGTGATACATAGCATAATACTGTAAGTTTTCTACTTCTGTGCTATTCCACTTTAGTTTTGTATAAGTAATTTAGGAACGCTTTGTGTATAAGTGTATTGTTACCAATAAAATAAATAAAAAAAAATGTTGTGGCAAAGGGCACTGTAAAAAAGAGTAAATCACCATCATAAATGAAATAAATTACAGTATTTGGTATTTTTAGTTACATCATGCTAATCAGTAATGAGAATTTTGAAAAGCATAGTCTCCTGCCAGGATCAACAGCTGAAACTTGCGTAGGTTAGAAAAATTTGTGCAGACAAAATAGGTAAAATAGGTACTGGTGTTTGGGAACGAAAGTTTTTAACAAAACTGGGTATATGATAAACTTTTGTGACGGTTTTGATGCAGAGTATAAAATGGGAAGGTAAAGATGTAACTTATGTAAATAGATGAATGGAGGGCAAGCCCACTGGACAGGAATTTACTGTGAACAGGTTGGAGATGTGTAGAAGGAGCTGAAGCAGTTTCATAACAATATGCTTAAGTCCTCAACTTAGGGCTGTAAGGTATAATTTCTGGTTAAATTTAGACTCATATTTGCAGAAATGTTGGGGTTAGTTATTGCGTTTAATAAATTTGAATTCGTGAATGCTGTGAGATCTTTGGATTGCTTTAATTACTATATGATAAAAGGAAAATTTGTTACAAAGTCATGCCTATGCTCTTAAAATTGTGTAAAATTTTAATTTCCCCCAACCAGAAAGCAAACAGGAACTTTGTAATCCTTGTGCACCCAGAAGGCAGAGTCTGACATACAGCATTATTCAGCTGGACATTGGCTCTCTAGGCTGAGGTTTCCTTATAAAGAGGCTGGTCATGGGTAGCCAAACTGTTTTAACATGAAGTAGTCACTGCAGGACAAATATTTTATAGCTAGACATTACCTTGTGAAACTTTCTGGGACTTTTTGTGTTCTTTATTACACACTGTCTCTTAGCCAGTGAGTGGATGTTTGTTGGAGCTTGTGTGGAAGAGTTGTAAATTCAGCAAATGAGCCACAAGTTTGATTTAAGGAGTGACGAACATAATGAACCGTCCCATCTGCAGTGGTTGGTATTTTTCTCAATGCTCTGGTGGTCGGTGGTTGACCTTCTACAGAGAAGGGTTGGATGTGATCCCAGACCATCCCTTGTGGGATTTGTGTTGTACAAAGTGGTGCTGGGATGGGTTAAACTCTGATTACGTCTGTTTTCTTGTCATTTTCATCCCACTTGCATTCGTATATGTACCATTATTGCTGTATAATCATAGCAGTGTATGGTGCCATTAAATAAAATATTTCTCAGTTGTGTCCTTAACATATGCTGTTCATCCAAAGTGGTTACATTACTTGTTTTTTCCTCAGCCGTCTCCTTTTTGCACAGAATTTTTTGCTGTGATATTTTTTGTAATGAAAAGTAATGAGTGATTAATGATTGTACTTTCCTTTTAATTTGCTGTAGCTGTTTCTGATTGATTTTGGTTTGGCAAAGAAGTACCGTGACTCACGTACAAGACAGCACATTGCATACCGTGAGGACAAGAATCTAACAGGGACGGCACGTTATGCCTCCATTAATGCTCACCTTGGCATCGAACAGAGGTAAGAAACACTGCAATTTTACCATGTCTGGCCGTCATAACTGAATGTGAACACTGGAAGAGGGGAACATTTCTGGTGTTTGAAAGGTGCACAAGTCCCCTTTTCCAACTGACATATTCAGGTATCCTTATTTTCTAGTTCATAAAATGACATGTTTTATGAGGCAGATTTAAGGAAAAAATAATTTGTACACACTTGAATCTCAATTCACAAATATTTTTTGAACACAATGATTGAGCAATATGAAGTCACTGAAATATTTGTTACTACCATTACACTCAAAATTGCTGTTGTACTTTTTCAAAGCAATACATCAAGTCTGTACCATCAAGGGAATAACTGTTCTCACGTTTGTTGAAGACCTTATAGTTTCACGGTTCCGTGCCTGTCATAAACCTGTAATGCCAAGAAGTTGTCCCAGCAAAATCAAGTCATAAACAGTGTGGATCCTTCTGTTGCTGGACAGAGTATGGTTTTTTGTTTTTGATCTGTACATTTCAGCACTGTTAGGTTCTCTGGTTTGTTTATGCAGAAATTCTAGTCATCTGTAAATGAGTATGTGCTACAAGTTCACATGTAAAGTAAAGCAGTCCCTGTACTGGTCTAATACAGGCTCATAGGGTTCCAGGATGTTGAGGCTCCCAGATTTTGAGACAGTTAGCACATGAAGGTGGTAAGGCTGTCAACCCTATGCACCAGGCTGCCTTTACACACCAGGAAATATCCCTGATACTTATTTCTGTTAGTGACTAAGATGACCCCAGAGCCATGGTGCAGCGAGAGGGTTTATGTCAATCAAAATTTCCAGTGACACCACTGGGAGTCGAACCCATGACCTTCTGGTTTGTAACACAGTGCCTTGAAAACGTAAAATGATTATTAATGTGGACACTTTAAAGAGAATGTTCTTTCAAATTTCACGCTGCATGAGAGTGAATTGTTACCAGTGTGTTGAAAACTTGTGCATAACTCTTATGTAATAGATTTTGTAAACAAAATGTCAGTTATTGTCTGGACCACTGTATGGAGTATAGCAGTAGTCTTTAACCTATGTAAATTCTTACGCAGACTGTGAAATATTTACTACTTCTTTCAGCCGACGAGATGATATGGAATCACTGGGTTATGTCTTGATGTATTTCAATCGAGGAAGTTTACCTTGGCAAGGTTTGAAAGTAAGTAAAACGACACTAATAGGAGTTATTAATGGGTAGTAGCTGTGACGTTTGCTTACAGTAAACACGTTGTAGTTCCTTTAATTTAATTTGAATACTGGCATGAACTTAATTGAAGAAAAGCAAGTGCTCTTACACGTGCCTGTAAGATATGTAGAATTCTCTCGTGTGGTGATCTCTGATTATCATCATTAATTCCATCTTGAATTTGTGCAAATTTACACCATAACTTCTGACATACTGATTTCTTGCTTAAATCTCTGCATGTGTGCTTGTATATCCTATTATCTGTGATTAATTTAGTCTGGATATCTCCTTCATGCCGTTTTATGTGCTGTATTAACATAATTTCTATTATAGTACCTGTTGTGTACACCTACTTCTTAAAGTGTTACATGAACTGATAAACACAACCATACAGATCTAATATATTGGTTTTATTCAGCACTGGTACGTGTTGCAGCCATGTGTGTCAGCCATCATCAGGTGGGCCTCAGTTCACAAAAGGTGTGAAAAGGGGAGAGGCTTCTCCTAACAAATTGTGGTGTAAAATTTAAAGATTACTTGTCCTCTTGTCCACAGATGTGTACACCATTTTACAGTAACATTATGAAGAAGAAAAGTTTAACTCTGATAAGCAAATTGAAACCCATTAAGGTGGAGGTAAAGTTTTAATTGTGCATGCCATGAACCCATTCTTGACCTTGGCCCTTGATGGATGCCAGTGGTCGGCCTCACAGCCTAGCCTATTTAACTCTGGAAAAAGGAAGCTGGGTAAGGCCCAGAGCCAGTATGGAGGGTTTGGAGAACAGAAAGTTCTCTTTCTCCTGACAGGAATCAAACCCCAAACTTCTACATTGAGAACAGGGAAGTTACACATTATTTATGAAGACAGTTTGTTTTTTTTTTTGCTTTGTGTTCCAGGCTGCCACAAAGAAACAGAAGTATGAGAAAATCAGTGAGAAGAAAATGTCCACACCCGTTGAAGTTTTGTGCAAGGTAAACATACGGATCTTCAGTTCTATATGTGGTGACAGGGTCTTCAGGAATTTCCATTATGTACATTACTTCAGTATTTTGCTCAGCTTTATAGAGGGACTCACTTTGATACCACTTCTTGATGATTCAGTAAATGATAGGAAAAAGAAGTGACTGAATATTGAACATCCATAAATTTGGTAATTTATGCAGAATAGAAGATTCATGTATCTCAACAATTGCAGTGAACTGTAGATTTCCTAAAATAACTAAATTGGCCTAACTGCAGAATTAATCGGAAATAATGTCAAGACTTTAGTAAATGGAATTATAGGTGATTGTTGCCGTGAAATGTTTTCTACATGAAGAGGGTTGTTACACATAATTGTCTTTAGTGTGGGTTGTGACTATCTACTAACTTATCTACCAAAAAAAGTCAAATTCTTTCACTGTGAAACTTTTGCAGTGTATTACGAAGGTAGTTTTTTTTTCCTGTAATTTACCTAGAATTCATATTCATCTCTTAATTTTGTATTTTATCATCCTTTGTTTTGTGGTGATTCAGGATGCTGTGGACATGGCACGAAGATCACATTGTTTATACCTGTATGGTGTGGTGTTTTATTTGTTATCCATGCATATAGCAAACATTTTTGCTTTGCTTTTTTGTGAGGCAGTAATGCATCTTTTGTAATGTGCAGGTCTGTTGGCCGAGTTATAGATAATGTCACTCTTAGCTGCATTTGGAAGACAGATTGTCTTCAAGAATTAGAGAAGTGAGGCTGAAGAATGTTGTGGCCTGGAAAACAAAAGGGTTCACTAGTGTGAGGCATTGTTTTTTTGTCCCTAATATTTTACCTCGTGTTATGTAGGGGTTTCCTGCCGAATTTGCAATGTATCTGAACTACTGCCGAGGTCTTCGTTTTGAAGAAGGTCCTGACTACATGTACCTCCGCCAGTTGTTTCGTATTCTGTTCCGAACATTGAATCATCAGTATGACTACACATTTGACTGGACTATGTTGAAGCAGAAAGCCGTATCTTCAGGTACAGGTGCCGTAGCTACAACAGGTGCTGCAGCGGGCATCCCAACACCAGGTGAGAGGCCTTCTGCAGACACATTGGCTGTCCTACCTCCCTCCTCACTCACCGTCAGCAAGGATAAAGAGCGTCGTGACAGACGTGACTAGGACTTCACACCTTTCCTGTTTGCAGTGTCACAGTGGATATGCCAGTGTCCTCCACTGCAGACAATTCCAGAATCCTTCCACTTCTGTAAAACCGTGCAGTCAGTATGTAGATGTGTGTGCGCTTCATTGTTGGATTATGTGCAGTGCAAAACAAATGCAAACTTCTTCCTAAAGGACTGTTGAGTACATGGCTGGCCATGTGTTGAGAGTGATAAGCGCTGTTAGAATGGTTCTAAGAAAAGGAAGGTTCAGTATATCTCTTTCATGTGAACAGCAGTTTATGACAATTCTTTTTTAAATTATTCTAGAGGGAACTAATAGAAGGTAATGTAATTTAATAATTTTGTACTAAACTGGAAGAAGTTTGCTATATGATTTGTTATGTGTAGTTGTTTTGTGTTTGACCTTGAAACTCCTTTTGTTTGGTCTGTGGTTGATTATTTAAGTTTTTTGGATAATAGTTATGATCTTTAAGAGGTTTTCTGAATGAATTACGTAGTAACACACACAGGCACTCAGTTTACTATTAATGTAACATGGTAACCAAAATTGGTGTCCTTTTTAGATGTTGTGTTTGAAATGATGGTTTCAAAATTCCATTTTTCTGTTCGAGTTATACATTCGATGTAGTTATTCAGTAACTGAGATAACTGCACTGTAAATTAATATTCTTAAAACATGACAATAAATTTTGTTTTACATAATCAAGTTTTTGTGACATTGTTCAGTGTGAGGGTAGAATATATTGATTTTCAGACAGCACTTCAGGTAAGAAAATGGTTAACATATACTGAATGTGTGATACTTATACAAGAGACACCATGTTTTCCCTCATGACCTCTGCTACCTGTTTATTACTCATGTCCTTGATGTCTTGTTGAAGACCAGAAGAGTGAAAACTTCAGGTACAGTAAAAAATCTTTAAATCTGCAGAGAATTTGTGTATGTCTTTGGCTGCATCTAGTGCATTCCAGCCTAAAAGTCCTGTTTCCTTGTTATGAAGTTTGATATATATGGTAAGATTATGTTCTTTCTTGGTAAATGAAGCCACCAACATTTACAAATTCTCCTTGCACTCTGTCAGCTCAGAGCTCTGGCATCTCAGAGGTCCCATTCATTGTCCATCATCAGGCAATGATGTCATGAGCAACTTCCTTAGTTTGTCCATATTAATCTTTACAGTCTGTTTCCACATCTTGATTCACTTATTGGACAATTAACAGTGGGATGGGACTTCAAACAAACATATGAGCAATGTGCAGGGGTTGCCCATCATATCATTCCTGTATGAAACTATGTATCTTTGCTCTGAGTTGGCAAGCTTGTCAACCGAGAGGATTTTATTAGTTCTGGTTGTCATGAAAGCTTCAAAATATGACAGTTACACTGTCTGAGTGGTCTTATATGTGAAGACATCATCCACCTCTGGGGTTAGAAGTGCTGAGCAGAGCTTTTCTTTATTACCTCATGTGTATAGTAGTGTATTTTATGATATATTAATTGGTTCCATTCTGTGATACACAGGAACTGTGGTAGCAGAGTTGGTATAGTGACTAGGTTACAGGCTGGAGACTGTGGAATCATGGTTTGATTCCTGGCAGGGAAAAGAGAGCTTTCTGTTTATGATGATCAGACTGGCTCTGGGACCTACCGAGCCTAGTGTTCAGTGGGTACACCAAGCCATTTTCATGTGGGTGAATTGGTTGAGGCATGAAGCTGACCACTCATCTTCATCTAGTGCTGAGTCGAGTATCTGTGCTATCCCCGTATGTCTCCATAGCATGCATGGGGATGACTGCACACACTGTATGATATACACCACATTAATTTTTACGTTATACAAACGTGGTGTTATACATCTACACTGTACTGTTCATCACTACTTTACGGAGTCTTTTAGAGACAATCTGAAAATAACCACAAGGATGAAGATAAGTTAATTTAAACTGAGTATTCTTACACCTGTGATGGTTTTTCTTTCATTAATATTAAATTTGCTCTCCATGGAGTAATTCTTAACAATCTGTCTCTTGCGTGTGTGGGTACCTCCTTGTCTAGGTAACTTCTGCTGTTGGACTTGGTGTGGCTGGTAGTAGCGTAGATGGTAGTGGAAAGTAGGAGGTGTTGTTAGTGCTGTGAAGCTGATACCTGTATTTTGAGATATTCTGTCTGATGTGTAATGACTCTTGATGCCCTGTTGCAGGACTGTATTTAAAAAAAAAACAGCTAACTATGTTACGTGCGTTTCTTAAAAACCTTCTGTACTCTAGGACACGTGGGCTGGGTAGCTCAGTCAGTATAGCAAATGTCTATGGGCTGGACAGTCTGGGATCGATTCCCGGTGGGGACGAGATTTTTCGCCCGTCCAGACCAGCCCTGGGGCCCTCCCAGCCTCCTGTAAAATGGTCCCGGGGGTAAAGTGCGGCCAAGCCGTGCTGCTGACCAATCACCCCCTGTAGTGCCACGGTCATGGAAGAGTAGAGCTATATTTCTACCCACCCTCTGGACCACACTGGGCCTGTAACGGGATCACTTTACCTTTTACTCAGGACACAGAGTGACATATGAACAGAGTAGTAACAAAAGGTACACATTGAGCTAAGTCATACAGACTGATTTCAGAATTATTGCAAGTTTCCTCACTTTGAGCTACAATTGTTGTGCCCATGCTGCAGATAAATTGGTATATTGATGTGTTTGGAATTAGCATGGAACAGCAAGAGAAGTCCAGAAAGATAGTCCTGAAGAACCTATTGGCCCGTGCTGTTATTGGCTGATCCCAATGCTGATGTGCGGAATCAGTGTGCTTGAATTTTGAAAAATAGTTGGACAGGTGGCAGTGTCACACACTGTGTACACAAATTGCATGTATTTTCATGAACCTGCTGTGTGTTTTATTTCCAACCAAACAAATATTCCTACCAATAAACAGCTTAGATTTTCTTCAGTTCAGTGTATGACACTACAGTGGTTGTCCATTGGCAGTGTGGATGTATTCAGAAACGCTTCCAACTGTACTAGCTTTGGCACATTTCACACGAATATGGTGAGCTAATGTAAGCTCCGCATGATGGTAGGAGGATTTAAGACAGAAAAATTGACTCATGCTGTCAGTAATGTAACGTGATAAGTTTGTAACTGTTATCCATGTTCAGTTTTGGGATGCAGCCAGTGGCATAACTAATCATATGGGCTACTCCTAACAGAAATTGTGAATTTAAAGAAATCACTGAAATATCTTTTATTTGGCTTAAGAATTTAAAATTTGTTGAGTGTAGAAAATCCCCCCCCCCCCCTTCTATTTAAGATGTTTATCTTGAGGTTCATTTTGCTGCCCCTTGTACTCTTCCACCTGGGTAGCCACATCCCTCTCACCAGCTATGCCACTGGGTACAGCATCCTATTGTGTGTGTAAATCACATTTATTGTTAACGTAAATAATGTTTGGTTATTTAACATTTCAGTTTTGACTGCATGGTTTGACCTTATTTTCAGGTCATCATCAGGTCAGTATTTAAAAACATAGAGAAACATACACACACAATATGCAGTGTAAACTGTATTCATAGGTCATTCATTGTTTCATATCACCATGTATTTTGTTGCACAAACATACTAATTACACTAATAAATATGCTTTATTGGGGAATAACACCTAATTGTCTACAGTTTTCTTCCTACATTTTTGGGCCCCTTATGGACAATTAGCAAGGAGAATGTCAGTTACAAGGAGATGTTACCGCTATATGTTGTTGCACATCATAAAAGTAATTATACATTAACAAATTTAAATTAGGCCCATAGGCATAACTTGGCTAATAACTTGGGGGGGGGGGGGAAAAATTAAGCTTTGGGTTTTGGGGGCCAAGGCAAGTGGGGATTGGTTTGAACCAGCCTTTAATAACATGGCCCCCTTTTCAATTTTTTTTTTTTTTCTGCCTTCATCTCGATAGCCAAAAATACTATTCTTTCATAGAAAAAATATTTGGCAGACATTTGGCTCTACCATGCCCCCCTAACCCCCAAGTTATGCCTATGAATAGGCCTATTGTACAAACTAGTTTCACAGTGAATCCTATCACAGACATGTTATGGTACACAGAACCAGACTACATATGATTCAGGCACTTTATCATAAAGAGTGCATACGTGAGGGTGTGTGTGTATAATTAAATTTTTTTTACCATGAGATGTTAATGACACAAGCTTTGTCTTAATATCAAGTGTGTGATTTTAAGTGTGTAACTACACAATTACAAACCCCAAAACTAATAATTGAAAGATTTCATATGAAAACTACAGACACAGAAGTATTGCCTTCTCTGCATTTTTACAACATTATTTTATATTTTTAATGCATAATTGTTTTCATGACAAGTAACACTGTATCTTTGCAAACAACTCCATGTACTTGATAATACTTGATGATTTCTCATGAGGGATTGGAACATGTAGGAAGGATATTGTAGACATTTAAAGGTGATTAGTCAGTAATGTGTATTTGTTGGTTTAATTACTGATGTTCATGCAGAAATCATGACCTCTTGATGACCTAGAAATAGTCAAAACTTCAGTGTTACAGACAGGAAATTAGTTGTGTTGATAGTGTTGTTTTTAGTTGATACAGCAGTTCAATGTTGAAACAAAATATATTTGAATTTATAAAAAATGTTGCTATTTGTAATAAAAATTTAATTTTCCTCAATATTGGGACTTGTAATAGTATTTATAACCCCTTTTGTATCACTGTGTGACTATACTTTAAGTTTGTGATCTCTTTTAATTGGCAGCTTGTATTTTTTTCCTCCCAAGCATTTTGATTTAACAAGGTTTTATTTAATTGGCATGAGGCCTGGTGGATGTAGAAAGTCTTTAAATTATTTAAGTTATTCAGGGCTTGGTCAGTTAGTGGTATAAGAATTACTCTGTATAGTGAGATCATTACATGCATATAACTGTAATTTTATAGGCACATGTGATTTGCGTTTACAAAATTGTAATGTACACATGTCCCTACCACTGCAGCTTAGTCATATCTGTGTAGCAAGGGCTAATTCTTCAGAGGAAATCAGCCAGAGCATGTAGCTGACCACCTCCATGTAGTGCAGACTTAAGACTACTTGGTACTGGTACCTGAGATGTTTTTGTGGCATGGCGCTTGTGAACTGTAACAACTTCATCCTTGTCTTAAATGTATACAGTAGTGTCTTAGTATGTGTTATGTATTGGGATGATGAAACCATCACATATACAGATTCTGAAGCATGGGAATCCATTTTCAATAGAAAACTATTTGGTTCCAAAAACTTTGAAATACAAGTAATAAAAATACAGAATAGCCTCAAAGAATGTATAAAGCCTGATAGTTTATTTGTAATACAATAGAATGACTTTTTGGAAGCATCAGGTACATTGAATGATCAACGGAGATTCTCATTATGTGAACAATGTATTCAGTCAACCTCACCTAATGAAAGTGGAGTTGATAGAGCCCCTGCCATTGGTCAGATGAATTTATTGCAAGTACATAGACAGGATGGCTGAGTTACTATCTTGGCTGTAATATAGGTGGAAGAACTGAGGAACTGTGGTTTAAATTTTGGCAGGATCAAGGGTATCTTTTTTCTGTGTGACATCCAAACGTGCTGTGATATCCACCAACCTATCACTGGATACGTGGGGCTGTTGCCTTAATGGTAAAGTAGCCAGGGTGTGAAGTTTGACCACGCATCTCTGATACTGTACGAAATTTATGTCATACTCCTTTCTTGTGTACTACATAGTCAACAGTCCCCTAGTTGCCATATGATTTTGCAGTTTCCAACAGATCATTACCATCATAAATTATGTTTTTTCCACCTAGCACGTACGCCGTAGTATGCAGGTCACCTTGCTTTTAGCAGCCGACAGTTTTCATTCACTATTTTTAAAACACATTATTGTCAGTTGCATCCAGACATGCATTGTGATCACCCTAAGTAAACCATTTTCTACTCTAGCCACTTTGCATTACAGGAAGTCAGTTTCAAGTTGATGTTTCAAAATTAAGAAGATGAAGTCTAAGTAACAATAATCAAAGAAGGCATATAATCAAGTTATATAGGAGTTACTGATTTAGAAGTTGATTGTATAGGGCATTACTGCTGCTCTGCCATGTATCTTTATAGAGTAGCATGCTCTTAACCCTTATCCTGGTAATGTGGAGAATATGGTGAGCTTCTAATAATGCCAGCAGATGGGATTTAACTCGGTGTTTAAAGGGTTAATCATGCACAGGTACAGTTCTGCCTTTTACCAACAGTTGTCAAGCAGGAAGAAAGCCTGTTTATCGAATTCCACTATTGGGGCTTTTTTTTTAAACCAAAAGTTGTTAACATGACTCGAGCGAGGAGCATGGTAATGTGCACCAAGACTGGAAGAAGACAACAGGAACGAAACAGATGGTGGTAGTGTACAAAAGTGGTGAACCATTGCATTTCTGCAAGATTAAGTGGACTGGTTAAAACACTTCTTTCATTGGAAATTGCAGACCATTGTTTGTATGTAGAGTGTAAAATCTTTTTGAAAATTCTAAAAGTGCTGTATTTAAAGTTTGTAATGTCTCGGTATTACATGCTTACTGTGTATTTAATACTGTTTATTTGGTGTCATAAAAATCTTTTAAATATTGTATGGTACGCTGAAATTACATGTATATATTTTTAAAATACATGTGTAATTTTGTAGGTTTAAGATAACTTTTTAGTGGTTATATTGATTAGGCCAAAATTATAATCACCCCTTAACCCTATTTAAAGTTATTTCACCTGTGGTTAATTGTGTACAGTTGTGCGTTGTGAGTGGTATTTCACGTGAACTTGTACTGTTAGTGAATGGCAGTGTTAATAATTGTGCTGTGAGTGATACTTGGGATCAAAGTGTCAATAATAATACTGTGGCAGTGTTGTGATATATAAAGTGGAATTGGATATTAGTGGATCAGAGTGAACAGACAGTATGGCTGGCAGCAGGAACATGTGGACAGTGAGGGACTGAATTAGTGCAGTGTTAACAGGAGTTCTAGGTGCATATGAATGAAACAAGGGCTTTGAGGATGGTTTAAAAATGCTGAGAATCGCATCTGCACCAACAAAATGTCAATCAATGCAGTTTGTCACAACACCACATGTTATAATAATGTGTTAATTGCCTTTTTATATATTGTAGGCCTATTATTATTATTATTATTTGCATTGCATTTTCTAAGTGCAGTACCCCACTTTGTGTTAGCAAGTTATTATGTTAAGGTTATAGTAAACAAGGGTAGTGTTGTTAAAATAGTTAGCATTTAAAATGATTTCTGTAAGTCTTTCAGGGATTTGTTGGGCGTATTGTAGCTGGGTGAACAGTGGTTTGCTTCATAAAAACTGTAACTTGCTTTCACATAAACTGTGCTAGCATCAGTCCCAGTTTGAGCAAGAAAAGCATTCTGTGGGTTTGCATGTCTTGTAAGTGCCAGAAGCATGCAGGGTATCAGGAAGAGTAAGATACCTGAAACAAGAGTGAACAGCAGAAAGGGAAATTAATTTTTTGAAAGCTGTAAACAGCAGCAGCAATATTCAAATTTATGTACTAGACCAACAGATTTCTTTACTGCATGGATATGGACCATGTTTAGCAGCAGAAATACCATGAACCAGTGTAATTTCAATGATTTATATTGTTGGGCTAAACCAAGAAATTCAAAGTCCTGGTTCTGCAGGTTCTCTACTGATGATGTGCCTAATGTTCACTTGAGCAACAGATTGAGTGTACTGGAAGGTGATGAGCATAGCACTGGTCTGTTGAAGCATGTGAAAAACAAAGTAAACACACTTGTGGGGAAGACAGAGAGTCAGAAAAGAAAGACTTAATTGTTTGGAATTAGGCATGGGCAGTAAACTGGACAAATGCTCCAAGAAAGCATAGTATTTTTAAGCCAAGTGCACCTCATGCTATTGTCGAGAACATGGGGAAGCTTGGTCAATGCCTTACCAAGGGAGATAATATAGTTACAGTGGGAGGGCCAGGGTAGAAATTACCGTTACTCAATTGAAAAGGATGCCAACTTCATGGTAGAAAGGATGATTTGTAAACCTCTTCAAGAGGCATAGTAAGGTGTTAATGAAGGGGATGAAAGGTGTGTGATTCTATGAAATGTTGATGCCCTGAAGGAGCATGGCATGTTCCACCTTGGTGCTATCGACACTACTGCCATTTTGAGGGTAAACTGCAAGACACATGTCCTCCATCTAAATTCACGGGGTGAAAGGAATCTTGTGCCTCTTATTGCTAAGAGGTTGTATGGTGATCATATGCTAGATACGAGCAGTATCCCCGTTTATCAACCCCATGTAAGAGCCTGTCCTTTTTTACTGTAAAAGCAAAAGTACAGAAGTGCTTAAGATATACTGTTTGTAAATACATGTACTTCAGAGAGAAAGATGGAGGCGTACATTCATCAATTTTAGCATTGTTATTGTAAATGAAAAATGTAAATTCATCTAATTCATCTTTCGTCAGAATGTCGGGGGACTAAGAAACAAAATTGATGAATTAATAAATTGTTCTGGCATAGATGACATAAATCCCAATGTACTATGCTTTAGTGACCATCACATGGAGTAACAGGACCTACTACATGTCACATTGCTGGGTTATATATTAGGATTAAGTTTCTGCCATCAACATGTACAGGAGTGAGGTGTGTGCATTTTTGTTTCAAAACCTCTAATTTCAACAAAATTGATATCTGACCTAACTGTAAAAAACAGGATTTGGAAACTAAATCATTCAAATTAATTGTATCGCGTATACAGAGCTCCTACAGGACATTCTAATCAACCTTAAAAAATCCATATGGTACTCTGAAATGTCTCAGTAAACCAAAAGCTTAATTTTTCATTTGTGGAGATTTAAACACATATTGCCTTATTGAAAGCTACTGAAAGAAACAGCTAGCCTCATTTTTAGCAAGATATCATGCATCATGTACAGTGAAATTTGCAAGACAAATTTTGGTTGAAGTACTGTCATTGATAATATATTTGTGGCTAACAGTAAACTAAAATCATCATCTACATCTCTAATAAATGGCCTTTCAGACCATGATGCCCAGTTTCTCACAGTTACATTATCTGCAACAAAAAACAAAATTCATTTGAAGCAGTGAACTATACAAATAATGAAACAATCACAACCTTTTAGACACTACTACAAAGCAAAACATGGGAATCTTTTTTTTTTTAAATGAACATACCTGCCTAAATACAAGACAACCCCTCAGATAAAACTTCTGGTAAGAAAAAAAATTTTTGTATTAATTTTGTACACTCAGTACGTGTAAGATTGTATGTACCATGTACCTTTCCAGAGAGCTGCTTTAAGTTGTCTTTGAACATTTCGTTCACAACATCTAGCACCAGCAGAAGTGAGGCTATATCCCCATGTATGAACACAAGGTGTTCATGGAACTACCAGTAATTGCTGGCTGCTTTTGTATCTGGTGTTCTTTGTCCCTAAATGCATTCAAGACCAGTATCCCGCATTCTCTCAAGTGCATCCCCAGCCTTCGGTTCCACACCACTAACAGCCTGTTAACAGGGTTGGTGTCTGACAGTGATTCCTCCCAACAGTTGCTTTGTAGGACATTGTTTTACGATTTGTAATAATGTATGGTGACAGCTTGCTAGCATGAGAATTGCACACATCTTTCATAATCCAGTGTTTTAATTGCCACAGATTTTGCTCCAGTATCGTTGACAGTATAGGTGGACATCATATAAAAGTACATGGACGTTTCCTCAGCATTTCATATTTGGCTCAGGACGTAATTGATCTTTTTGTCTGAAGTCTTATTACATATTGCTGAAAAGCAACAGAGTTCTCCCTGCAGTCTGCTGGCAAGCTTATCACAGCGAAGTTGTATGAAGAGAGAACCCACTCCTGTGCGTCATAAGCACAGTCCAACCCATGTTGGTCGTGACATTATGCTTTGTGATTTATGTGTGATCTTGCAAGTTCCCTTGCTTTGTATTTCATTGTCTCACATGTAAGCAGCACTCCATATTTCTCTTCAGGTACACAGACTCCATAATTTCTTGTTCTAGTTCTTGGAGGTGTCTACGTTTGGGGCTAGTGACATTTTCTGGTCGAGTCTGCTTTTTATTTCCTCTGCCTTTATACATTTTCTTTTTAACACTGAACATTCCTGCTACGTAGAAATCGTTTTCTCAGCATAGTTGATCATTGTTAGTTTGGGATCATGCAGGTTGTGCTTGTAGCCCTCTTTATGTGCCCTGACATTTTAGTGGAATGACAAATGACTGAGCATTATCATGAATTGTAACTAATACTGGTACAGCATGCTTTAGTCTCTCTTTCATCTACACGTGATGATTTGGCACTGCAGGCCATGGTTTGGCTTGGCAAGATCTGGTTTAGCACATCATACGCAAATTTTAGACAACCTCACATATTTAAATTCCTAATTTAAGGGAAAGTCACATCTTTTATTCAAGTAAATTTGGTACTAACTGTAATGTCCTTTACTAAATATTTCCCATGCTAGTTTTAGAATTACATATAGAAGTACAAGCAACAAAAAGAATGACTGGATTACATAAATAAGAATGCCATGCAAATATACAAGAAGGCTATACACCTTCACCAAGAACAGCAGTGATTCAAAAGCAGAAGTATGTTACAGGCAGTAGAGTAGTACCCTCAGTAAATTATAAAAGAACGTAAGAAGTAATGCTACAATAGACTTGTAGCAAAACCTAATAATAAAATAAAAACAAAATAGAACATTATAAAGAAAGAGACACGGAAAAGTACATTCAGCAGAACAGGTGTCCTCCGTGCTTATGAAAGTTGAAAAATTGAAGAATCCTGAAAACATGACATGCTGTTGACGATTTCATATTTACAATTACTGAAAAATTAGATATATATATCATGTGAGAAAAATCTATTGCTATAAGATCTGGACTTCGAAGCCAGGTTATTAGTCCGCTTCTTCGAGTTCACTGATTGAAACGTAGCGTTTAGAGCATGTAAAACCTTTACGATTGCAATTGGGTGGGATTCTCTCCTTTTGAACAACAGTTGCAGCTTGCTTTCTGTGTCCTCAGTATGTAACACAGCAGACGGTTTCCAACATGTTTAGCTAAGTGCCTTCCACACCCGCTCACTTTGATCATCATAGAAACGTCAATGAACCTGTAGAAAGTTCTTTTCTCAGAAAACCTCATGAATTTCATTGAACATGATATTTGCATATTTCATTTCTTTGGAAGTTTTCTTGCATTTTATACTTTGTTTGGATTTTTTTTTATCATGTAGTCTTGGCTGCATTTATAGCATGCTTGGATTGTAGTTTTGAGTGTACACTAAGCCCTTGTTTTGTGCTCCATGTGCTGTATGCCTCGTTGCTTTACTGCACCTTGGCAATATACACCACCTCTTAATCTGTGCTGTCTCATTATCAGCTTAATGTGCTTTGGCCAGCTGCACTCTATTGTGCTGACCCTTACCTATTCCATTATTTCTTATGGGAGTATCATTTTTTATTTATGCCAACTTTTTCAGAAACACAGCTAGGGCATAAAACAAGTGCTTGGAGTACAAAGTTTTAAACTGTGACACACAGTGACTACCTACATGTGATATCCTTACACATTCAACAACCTCTTCTGAAGTCTTTGGTCTGGTTGGTATGAGTTTTGCTGTAAAATGCTTTTTGTTTTGCATTTGAGTAAAATTAGTGATGGATTAGTTAGACATGTGGAGATTCTCTTCCAGACATGCGTATGAAACTGTATTGAATGGTTGTGGATTTGAACACAGTTAAACTGCTGATGCATTTGACTTTCTTCTGAATGGATACCATTGTACTGACTGCTAGGCACAATTCTGCCACTTCTGAGAGTGTCAAGCCTAGTGTGCATGGATGCATGTACACTTGTGCACCAGGTAAGGAAGACAAATTTCCATGAGTTGCAGAACAGTTCATGTGTCCCAGGATTGTATGGCTCAAAACTGGTTGCACATTAAACTTTAAAAACTAGGGAGTTGGTTTTTGATGATCCCATATTATGTTTCTATTAAAAATGATAAAATTCATGTTTACAAGAGTAGCTTTTACTTTACTGAATGGGGATTTTATTCAAAAGTGTTTTGGAAATGCACATTCTAACAAGTTTTTCATCCATTTAATAACCATATTATGTTCTAATTGGCATGGAAAATGCACATGTGTAAGTGCTAGAAATGGTATTGGAAAATGAAAATTGGGAAATACGTCCTCACTCTTCATGGGCTGCTTGACCACGAGTGGAGGCAATATATTCATCTGAAATGTAGGGAACTGTGTACTGGATGACTGCATAACATATCAGAGGACTCAAATATCCCTTAGCACTGCTGTAAGAACATGTAATCTTGGAAATGAGATCCTCTGCAGTTGAACATTTGTGAATTCTGAGTTAAAAATAAAAGGTAAAGTTGTTCCTGTTCCTGCCACGAAGGCTGTGTAAGAGAAATAGAGGTGTAGCCCCACTCATTCTTAACCTCAGCACTAGATGGCATTACATGGTTGACATGCACTGGCCACCTAACCTCGAGGAAAGAGCCTGCCAGTGCCCATTGAACAGGATTCTGGTTGGGCACCAGGGGACATTGCAGAGAAGATGGAAATCCCTTGCCTTTGCCTGGTGTCAAACCCTGGATTGTTCATCCCATAGCCTATTTACTATACTGACTACACTATCCTGCTTCGAATTCTTATTGACAGTGCTGAATTGTGCAGTATAGAAAAGGAAATTGACAACTTTTTTACCTGGTCATGGAAATGTCATTGATTTGATGGTCTCGGCCACTCTCACGTTCAAAATGTGTACCTACATACTTTCAGAATACAATGCATATGCAGGTGTTGATGTGACGTGTTAGAATGCATAACTGCTGCTCTCTTGCCACTTTTTCACTTACACTTCTCATAGGAGCATGATAGACTTGAGTACATTATACATGTTTGTGTGTTGATAGTCTGATGTTTAATGAGACATTACAGCTTTCAGTTTCTAAATAGTTCCTTATATTTTCTAATCTCTTGAAGCTTGCTTCCTGCTGTATATGTCTCTCAACATTAGTGGTTAGAAGTGACTGGAAATTATAAGGCCCTAACAAGGGGAGGCAGTGGACTGAAACACATCACTTCAGTTCACCTTCTGCAGTGTTACAGTGGACCCTCATATTTGCGGTCAAATTATTACTTGTTGACACTCCACTGTTTTTTTTTTGTCATGTGGAGTAACTTTTACACTTTTTCTCTATCACACAGTATTTCATGACGATTTGTGTGTGAAATTTTTGGGAAAATTGACTGTGGTAGGGGTAACCATGAGTCCTCATGTGTGTGGGAATATTTGTGGAACTGCAACAGAAGTGGGTAAACTGCAAAAATCAGGCACGTGAACACTTTCTGAACAATGTGATACACTGTATGTAAGAAAAATAAGTTTGTGTTGATTCCTAATCCTGGGGAATAAATAGGACTCTTATGAGATGTAATTTAAGAAAAAAAATAAATGGTATATATTAATTTGCAATTTACTATTGATTCTTCATTGTTTCTGACATTCAGACTGTATAAGGTCATTAGTGAAGTCAGCCTACTGGTTCACTTCTGGACAAGGAAACTACTAAAAATGCTGATAAACATGTGAAATAGTAGTGACAGAATTTTTGGCATCTCCCAAAGCCATTTCAGTTGTAATTATTAAAAAATATGGCCTCCATAGGAATTGATCTCCAGTCTCCATCCATGTTTGCAAACTTAATACCACTGTGCTACCATGAAGAACCTGCTTGTGTGACTTTTAAAGCCCAAATGAATAATGTGGGAAGTATGGTGGCGTATTACAAACAGCAGAGTATTGACACCTAATATTTTGGCCATGAAGTCAGAATATAGGGTCCACTACCACAATGCAGAACCAGAACCAAATCAGAGGGTATCAGTGGACTGGCTACCCTTGTAAGTGTTCATGTTTCTCGTTCAGTTCTTAGGTCTTTTGTACACATGCACAGTGTATGTGTCTTAGAGGAGAGAGAGGTTACAATACACATGAATCAGTTCAAACTCAACAACGAGAGCGGATGGTAGTAGATCCGTCTAATCAATACCAGAAGCTGTAATTACAGTTGTATGAGCTCCTGATGATGGGTGTCAGCACGTGAAACATGTAGAGCTGCCTACAGAAAAGTAATAAACTGAATAAGTCGCATCTTGTTGGACAGTTATTAAATTAGGTTTTTTTCAGTTCATATGTAAATTTTCACATATTTTGGTATCCATCCATTCATGTATGAGAAATATGACATGTTTAGTCCCTCTGTTCTAATTTCAAGCATCTAGTGGGAAGGTTGGGTAACTTGTTAATGTTAAAAAGTACACAGCATAGAATACATCACATTTTATAATTACTTCATTTTGTCCTTTATCTGTGATTCTGAACAGAACAGTATTTTTGAAACAGGTTCCCTTCTGCCTGTAGATGTGCAGGAAGTCATTTACTTGGTTGGCACTAAAGTTGGGTTTGAGCCCATTCAATCCGAATACACATGGGCCTTAAAATGGGCCCTTAGTGCCCCATAATCTGATACCAGGTCAAAGGAGCCCTGTTCCTTTGGTAAAGTTCCAGGTGGCCCTCAGACTTAGACTTTGAATATCCTTTCGGTCCAAGAAAGAGGAGCCCAGATATGTATGTCTGAGTGAAGCCAAGGCTTCACACACTCACAGAACGTAGGTTGCGGTTTCTTCCTCTGCTCCACACATCCTACATTGGTGCTGTTGTTCAGCCCCATTAAGGGAAGATTTCTTCTCAGGGTATTATATCCAGTAAGAAGGCCAATAACAACCGTGGATCGTGTCCTGTAAAGGACAAAAATCTGGTCTTTGTAGTTGGACTGGGGCCCGAAATCAGTTTTCGAGCCTGTCTCTGAGCACTACAAGGACCACGCCACATTTCCAAATGCTGCTTATCCACCCAGCTTTTTATCTTTCTTTTTATGTTCTGCCTAGAGACCCCCCAAGGACGGCTCAGGTCCTACAAACTTCTGATAAGAACTGTCTCTCGCGAGCTTGTCGGAAGTTTTGTTTCCTCATACCCCACCATGTCCCGGCACCCAATACAGACCCAACATGTGCTGGGTAGATATATCATTCAGCGTCTTTTCGCCCTGTTGTACGAATGGAGATGCTTGGCAGCCTGAAGGGCTTTCAGAGCCACCTGACTATTGGAGCAAATACTAACATATTTCTCTGACCTAGCATTAATTTGAATTTCATACACACAGGCCAAGATGGCGTATACCTCAACTTGAAAAACTGTAGCATGCTGGGACTAAGAGAGAGAGAGCTGTTCAAAATCTCTGAACAATCTATATTTGTTAACTGCCCCCTGCATGAGTCTGGGATAAAGTTTTGTCAGTGAGTAATGATAAAATGACAATAAAAATCAAACCAAACCAAGGACCTAGTCACAAGTATGAGTTTGGAAGAAACAGTAATTAGCATGATTAAAACATTACCTGCTTACCCCTAGTGCCTTCTTTGGGGTCATGTCAATTTTCAGTTTCTTTTAAGTCAGATTTGTTGGGTTGGGTTCTTGGTTTGACTTGAGGATTTTGTTGTTGACTTCTTTTGCTGTCTTAGAATTTATACCACTATATATAGAAACTTATCAGTAATGAAATTTGCTATGGAGTATAAAGACTGGATGCATGTTGTAGATAAACACCACTGTGCCTGTGTGTGGCTGTACTGTGTATCCTGGCATGTGCCAGCTTCTTCCACAGCTTCACTGTTTTGTGTTCAGTATTGTAAGTCGGAGTGCTTTTGTTGGAGAATGATGTGTGCATTAGACATTCTGAGAAGACTGGTATGAGGGTGACTGATACTTGACACGTGATGTGACAGAGATGCAAGAATGAGTTGTGCAGAAGTTTCGATTGCCTCATTTTACAAAGGGTCAGATGTCCATTAAAGTGACAGACATCTTGGACACATGTCAGCAAGTATAAACAGTGAACTTTGGCTTGAAGCGCATGATTATTCATGTCAACTGAAGATCTGAGAATGTAGGACATCTTAGTAAAGTTGTTTACATGATTTATGACAAACAGAAAATTGCTCATCTATCTGGTGCACTGGAATGTGCAGAAATGTATGATTGATGAAATATAGGTCTTTGATGATTGTCTGAAAAGGAATCAGTATTCACAATTGAAATCCCCATCCTTGCCATGGCAGAAGAAAGCATGCCAAATGCACAGCAAAAGCTAAGTTATGCCAAGTGTTTATTATTATTATATTTATCGCTTTAATACCTGAAATAAACCATGTTTCTAGGGTATGTAGTGTTGCAGCTGTTCTGTATTTACAATTTGTGCTACATGCAGTGTTATTTCACACATGAAATATGTTTTGTACTTTTACATTAGTACTTTCTGAAGTATGTGTGCAGCACCCAATATGGCTGTTTTTTGTATTTCCTTGTTTTGTGCTTTTTTGGTGTGTTGCTCAGGTACTGTCTGAGTGATTTTGAGATGGTTCCATTTGCGTTTATTATTACTAGTATCGCTTTCGTTTTTACATTTTACATATGCTCTATTTATATTGTAAGGTATTATTATTATTATTATTATTATTGTTGTTGTTGTTGAGGAGGCCAAGGCCCACCCAGGGCTGTAGAGCCAATGATGATGATTGTTGTTGTTGTTGTTTTTGTTGTTGTGCCATGCACCATCAGTATCTTTACAAGCTAAAATGTAATATAAAATATATATAATTCAGTCAGACATGACAACAAAGTTGTGTCTGACTGTATTATATGTATTTCATATTTTATATTATACTTTAGCTTATATTCAACACAACAGGGATGTCTCACTTGAAAATCCTTTACAAGGTTGGGCTTTTGACCAACAGTTCTATGTACGAGGGTTAGATGTTTCTGTAATGTGGTGATAGTAAATGTCCTCACAAGTGGGAGTCTGGAAATTTGTTAATTTGCTATGAGAACACCTTGTCTACTCATTATAGTTCAAGTAGCTAAACACAGTATTTTACAAGTGATAGTTTTCCTGCTCACAAGACTGAAGGTTGCCTGGCATGGTATTACTGCTAGCTTATTACAGTGGTGAGAGAAAAGTGTGATGGCAGGTAAGGAAGATAAAACATCATGCTGACATTCTGTTATGACAGGGCAGAAGTATGGGTAAAAAAATGGTATAAGAATGTCACTGTGCATGCCATGAAGGCGTATGGAGGGAGGTATATGTCCATGCATTAACCTGGCACTAAATAGAGATAAGTGCTGTCAGTCATTCCCAGGCTGCTTTACACATGTGGAAAGAAACCCTGGTACCAAGTGAATAGGAGGTTGCATGAGCACCAGAGCCATTCTGGACATTCTGGAGAAGAGCAAACTCTCCTGGCCCTGCTGGGAATTGAACCATGATTCTTCAGTCATCTGTCCTGTAGCCTAATCACTGTAATACAGAGTACAGTTTTTATGTAGTTCTTCTCTGTTTAATCATTTAAGCTAGTGTACATACTTACATGCTGTGTGTTGCATAATACACAGCTTCATTCAAAAGTCAGTCGGTCAGTATTCTGCACAAAGATTTGGGTGAATCAGGGTAAAGTAGTGTTACACTTTGAAATATTAGATTAGAAGAGCCAGTTGGGACTAAGTAGTATAAAGCTTATCTTTTGAATGTTCCCTGTATCATCAGATTGCACAGTTATTAGTTGGCATTGTCCTAGTGCAACTGTGTATACACTCATGATACATGTTTGGGTCATATGATTGTTATTTATTGTTGCAGTAATCATTGCCACTTGTCCAGTAGTGATGTTTTCTTGACATTCAAGTTCTCACATCATTTCTTTCTTGTTGCAGGTGGACGTTAATATATAAAACAAGCTTTGATGTTACAGAAATAAAACATGACAGACGGAAGGCACAAGGGCTGCAAATCTGTCATGCCTGCAGACTAACAGGGGGTAGTCTGTATGCCTTCTGGTTGGAAATAGAACATTAAGGATTGTTTCAGTGATTAAAATGTAGTAACCATGATTTGAAAGCAGTAAGTTTTGATGTGTTGCAGGAAGATGTGAAGAACTGACTAATCCCTTGTTTAATTTTGATGGACTCTGTTTGTTAAAATTGTGTCAGAGCATGTGTATGTGTGCGCGTGTGTGCATGTATGTTATACATACTGGTATTGATGTGTTCTTGTGTCCAAAAAAATAAGAATGCGTGAATGGAAGCTCAATATTTAAACATTTCACAGTCAATGTAAAAACAATATTATAAACAGTGAAACTTTTTTGAGTATGATTTCTTCTTCTTTGGTTTAAAAAAAAAAAGTTAGAAGTGGTTGAAAATATGGAAGGTTTGAAAATAAAGGATTCAACAGGAGACGTCATTTGTTGGTGGTTGTGTGCAAGATGGTATGGGGGGTGTGGAGAGAGTAAATTATGAAACAGTGTTGATAGAGGTTTTCCTTAGGTACAGTTCATATTAGCTGCATTTTATAGCTGTCATTAAGTTTCTGCTTATTCAGTTCTAAAACAATAGTTTGCACATTATGGATAAGTTTGGGGGAAAAAAACTGCAGCTGCCAATTATGTTGTTAATTAACATTAGTGCTGTGTTTTGAGTAGTGTGTCATCCACAAGAATTGGATACATAGTAACCTGATTGCTATAGCAAAATAATTTTAATATAAATTGTATATAGTAAGTGGGTTGGCTTATTTTTATTTCTTACGCCAATGATGGATGTTTCCCACATGTGATGTCTTTTTTATTACTTATATCCAAATCAAATATGGCACTTTTATAACTAAAGTATGTATTTTACATTTGTCTTCTAAATGAAGTATGAATTGCACTCTTGAAGCCAATATTTTGTGACCTACGTGTCAGCCATTGTATGTTTATTAGTTACTCTAATGAATTGGTTTATTATGACTCCCATGTGATGAAGCTTTGTCTATGTTAATATATCTCCCTGTTCAGCTAATGGTGTGATATGATGTCCACAGAGTTTATGCTTTTCTTTTCTTGTCACAGAGTTAACTATTACACAGATCTAGAAAGGATTATACAGTGTAGGAATTCAGTTCTTATTACTCAATTTAGGGACTTTGAAAAAAAAAATATATATATATATGAGGTATTTAGTGAATATGTTGACAAGCAATTTAGTGTGTATATAAAAGGTATGAAGATTGACTAATTGATGCGTTTGGAATTTAGTGTGCTGCAGTTATAAACAAGTATGTGACTGTTTAGGCGAAATTCTGTGATTCGTTTGGGTTAATTCAGAATTGATATGAAAAAACATACATGACTATGTATAAATATCATAGGCCTATTATAATATAATAATCTTTGTTGTGTTGCAAAGGATGTATTGTTTCCCATGTAAGAGCCCCTTAAAGGTTGAAATGGGTTGGTCTTTTCAAAAGGTTCCATTGCTTCCTGTCATATTTATGGTTCTTATTCTCCACATTCTGTATTAAAGGGTTGTTCAATGGAAGAGGATACTTCCTGTGGTGTTAATTGAAATTATGACACAGTTGATGTGTATCGGTATGAAGATTGCATATTTTTAAAAATCGTGCAGATGAAAATTCATACAGTTGACTTGTGAAGTATTTATACATGTAGTAAATGAGGTATGAATTGTTATGCAGAACAGTGGACACTGTATGGTCTTACAAGAATCCCAAATTGCACCTTTGGGGCTATGTTTAAGATTTCTTTGTGCATTCATATGTAGAAGTGGAAAGAACTGACATGAACATATATTCCCAAAGTTACTATGATACTGCCAGAGAATGAACTGCTGCAAGACCAGTACCTTTAGATAGATAACCAAACTCACCATTCTTTGAGATAAAAGGAAAGGTAAAAGTTTCAAAGAACAAGTTGAAGCCTTCTGCCATGACAACCAAGACTGTTGTATTTGCAGGAGTGCAGTTTGCAGGTGATTTTTATTTCCGTTCATCGTAGGGTTTCTTAACACAAGAAAATGTTTTCTTAGTTATCGGTGAGCTATTTCATAGAAGTTCTTGTTATCGTCAATAATGTGATTTGTCAAAAAGTCATGTCTGTTGTGTACTTCGAACATATTACTGTAGAAGTAACAGATACTGACAATAAAAGTGAAGTAAAACTTATCTGGTGTGTCTGTGGAACTCTGAAAATGTATGAATTCCCATCTCTTGTTTCTTGCAAGTCCCTGACAATAAGTTTCTGTGACAGGCTGTCAGAGTTTATAATTGTTTTCACCAAGGAAAGAAATGTGAAAATGGCAGTTGTATAATGTTGCCAGAAATTTGCAGTGTTTTTTTAAATATGAAGACAGTCTCTCAAGGTGAAAGTGGAAAAATATGAAATGAAGCCGATACCAATTTTGTTGAGCTGCACTGAATTATCTGTTGATATACTGTATTTCCTGGGAAGACTGACAGAAAAAGTACATATACTTGACTCTTGTAAATTTGAAAACAATGTCAAAACTTACCATTGTTTCATAATCATACATGTGCCTAACACGTATTGCTCTCCACTGTTGCAAAAGCCAGAATTTCTGCATCCTTGTTTCATTCCACCTTACAGTTTTAACCACTATGTATCTGCCCTAATTCCTGTCCTGCTTCTTCCACAGGCGTTAAGACTTTTCTCTTCACCGTGTGTAGAGTGGCTAGGGCCTACGTGAAAGCTGATTAGCTGCTTCTGGGGCTAGATTGATTGGATTAAGAACTTGATCATTCACCTCATCTATTTATGTGCCGTTCTGTAATGTGCAATTTCACAACCATTCTCTCAAAGTTTTTGGTATGTACTTCCTTTAAAACAGCAAATGAGTGTATATGACATAAGCTAAATTGCAGTACTGATGCTGTTGTGTAAGTATGGTCTGTGTGTGCACCATGTGTGGCCAGTTTATTGTGCTTCATGTTATGACCACCAGGGAATAAAAAAAAAAATTCTAGCTCAGTTTGTTCATCTGCAGCAACTATACACACGTAAGTTGTGGTTTCCTTTGTCATCATGTAGTGGCAAGCCAACACTGATTTTCACTTTGAATTTCTAACAACAGTTGCTAAAACACATGAATGCTTTGAACTATTTATAGAACCGAAGCAGTGTGTCATGTGCATGCCTTCAAATGGTTTAAAAGATTCATAGTGGGGTGTGAGGACTTGATAATGATTCAAGAAGTGGGTGGCTGTCAGCTGCTCAAAATCTGGAAACAGTTGCAAAATGTCATGAACTGGTGGTTGGAGACTGTCAAATAACACTAAAATTGGTGATTAACTACACATTACTGGGGGGGAGACTGTCAATTTGTTTGTGAAGATATGAGAAGGGAGAAGTTGTGTGGGATGTTTATTCCACACTGTATCACAGATGAGCAAAAGGAGTACAGAGGCACAACTTTGACAGACTTGGCATATTGGACCAATCCATGCAGTTGTATTTTTTGTGACATTGCCCAGATACACAGTCTTGTCATGTGTATACCCCTCAGAACACATAGCATGTATATGTTAATTCCACACTGTGTTTCTTTTTGGTATATGCTGTTCAAAAATGGCTCTGCCTTTGCAGAGCCAAGTCCTTTAATCAACTGCTAATTATTCTGTTAGGCTGCAAATAATTAGCATGTGTGTACCTCATCAGATAAAGTTTTCAGTTTCCATAATTGGTTATAATCTTTATCTGTCTTTACAGGTAGAAATCTCTTAATATTAGATGTAATGTCTCATTTCACACTGCTTTTGTAAAATGTCATAATAGCCTGCTCTAGTTTAACGTGGATTCACTGTAAACTTACGGACTACAGGTACAGAAGGTTGATAGTGTGTTCTGTCAGTCCATTGCATGTTGTTTGTACCAGTAATGTCATCTTTGTCACTGTCAGTGTTACGATTATTCTGAGGAATGTCTTCATCTTTTGAAGAATGCACGTCAGAGTCAGCTTCTAACATCAATTCTGGTATGGTTCATTCAGATCATTTTTAAGCTATCCCAGTATTTTGGAAGTAACAAAACTCTTCACACATCTCACAGTGTACCTAAACCTTATGCAGTGCCATACAGCACATTTTATTGCTGTGTCAGGAAACTCGGTTGCTGAGTGGAGATGGATATAGACAGTAAATGTAAAAATCTTGTACAGATCTTATGGCAGAGTAAAGGAAATTTACCTTTGGTCCCATATGGTACTAATTTACTTGAGAAAAGATTGTGTCTCTCCCCCCATTGAATTCAAAGCAGGAACAGGAACCAATTCATTTCACTGCCAATGTAAGCTTATTATTCAAGAATTAAGAATGACTTATGTCAGGGAATAGGACAGCATGTTCATGTAAAGTCTATTCATTTAGTAGTGCAGTATACTGCATATATAATAGTACCTTCTGCAATAGATTATTTCATTAACTGACCAGTAACATAGACATTAACAAATTTAAGGATAATAAAATGATTTATTGGAGTGCATCCCGTTGTTTTTGTGGAACGTACAAAAGCAAATCATTTACTATCCATTGAACACAACTACCTTTCTGTATAAAGATACTTCTACACTTGTATTGCATTTTACCCTGCTGTAAAATATTGTACTGATGGCCTGATAATGATCATTAATGACCAAAACATGTAGCTGTATGTAAATAAAGTAAGGTAGTTGTGTTTGATGGATAGTATGCGATTTACTTTTGTATAATAAATTGATTGTGCCTAGGTGGCTTGTCTCAAAATTTCGCGCGTGTTTGGATGGATTCATTTTTGACAGTGTACTCTGTTTGAGCCTTTTAACATTAAGATGTGTGAAATACAATGGATGTTATGAACAGGCACCTAAATAGGCGTTTAAAATGAGAAAGTTACAGCCGCCAATAAGTTGGGATTTAAAGGCCACATGCCAACTAATGATTTATAATGTTCAAATGTACATTCTTTCTCTTTGCACTAGGGAATCCCATTCACCTTGCTTATTTAGTATGTTATTGCAGGTTATAGAGTAACGTGGGCGGCAATTCCTTGAATCGCATTGTAACTAATTCTGCTGGGCATGCGGTGGCGCAGTTTGTTGAGGCACTGCGCTACAAGACGAAAAGTCCCGGGTTCGATTCCCGATGGTGTCATTGGAATTTTTCATTGACATAATCCTTCCGGCCGCATTATGGCCCTGTGGTTGACTCGGCCTCTAACTAAAATGAGTACCAGGATTATTTACTGGGAAGTAAAGGCGGCCGGTGCGTATGGCTGACCTTGCCACCTTCATGTGCCGACTGTCTTGAAATCTGGGAGCCTCAACCTCCTGGAACCCTCAGGGCCTATCCAGGCCTGTAATTGGATTGCTTTATGTTTACTCAGTCTGTAACACATGCCTTGCGCTCAACACACTAACTGTAATCGCGCAGGTTCTGCACCCCCTACTTTTTAGGCTTTCGCACTGGTGCTATAGATGTCTTCATTCTTTTGTGATTTGGCGCCGCGTCGCTGGATGAATGATGTCCAACGTTTCGAGACAGCATCCTCATCTTTCAACCCATTAGCCATCATCCAACGACACCCCACATCCCACAGGCACGGTGACCTCGGGTCCACACCAGATCCATGGTGTTCATCACTCTGTACATTAAACCTTTGGTCGTCAAGTTGCTGTGCCTGTGTCCAATGGATCGTAGATTCTTTCAACATCCGTGCATTTGGAGTGCTAAAAAGCGATTTATCTGTGGGAATTAAAGTCGCAAAATGGTGCTGTGTAGTGGTCCGTTTTGTAAAACCCTTTTTCGAGTAAATATGTTAAATGCTGCGAAAACATTAATTTCACGAATTCAGTAGTAATATTAAGAATAACTTTGTAGAATGACTTGTTTTGTTTTGTAGAAAGTAACTAAAATTATTTTTGTCTACATGATGTTTTAATTCTTCGTGAATTTTTACGCGCATTTCTTTGCAGGTTTCTCAAACCGTGCCTGTAATATGTACAAGATCGTTTCATCCGTCATCCGCTACCTTGGCCATTGTGAGTTAAAGTTTTGAAAATTCGAGTTCTTCAAATTTCGTTTCTGTAATTTTACCACAGTATGTATTCAGTGTCGATGTGTTGCTAAAGATGCACGGTATCAAACATGTAGATAATATTATTGACAGGTATAAGGGGCGGTGTACACAAGTTACCGAGGTAAATACCCAGCCAATTTTTCGGCTGTAGTAGTGCTGAATAACATTTTCATCTCTCATTTCCAATATTTGGCACTTCAAAGCCTCGTGTACATTATTGACTGAAAATGAGTGTGCAGATCAGCTAAACCTGTTTGCTGTTTTTAGAAACAAGCTAAACGAAATTACCAAACGTACCTTGTTGACAGAAATGCAGGATTTTGTGCATAGCAGGAACACACTTGTTTTGAGCTCTGCATTGTTCATCACTTTGCTGAGTTCTGATTTAATGCACTGGCTGATATAATTTATTAATCTGATTGAATACCTGTGGACTGAAGGGCTAAGAGGGACGATGCTTATAGATGGGAGCTGCCCTGCCAAATATTGACATTTTTGCTATGATGGCTGCACTGATTAGTGGTCTAGGTTGTTAATCTTGGCTGAGAAATTATGTGTAGGAAAGCAAGGTGGTAGAGCATGCAGGGTTGAGTTTGTATGTGGTTGACCACTTAGCCGGATTTGGTCAGTTGACCTATAATACTCTGCTGGTAGGTTGGGTGGGTTATGTTAAGGATGAGTTCTTCTATATGAGGCTGGTGTATCAATCTGCAGATTGTGTGATCTTATTACCTTGCATGTAACATTTCTTCCTAGAAAAAAATATTAAATCTGATTGCCCCATTCAGACAGTAACTCGGTGTGTAAACTAATTGTATTTAACACTTGGCCGTCACTTCAATTTCAGTTCCTTGTTATATGCTTAAACTTTGCTACTTGTGGGCCACTTCAGACCCCCACGAAACCTGTGGCAGTATTGTTTGCTTCTGTGTATTACACAGTGTCTGTTGGTGGTGGTGTGTATAGGCTGAGCTAGGTTCAAGTTTACATTCTGCTGATGTTGCCAGTGAGTGATTTTAATGATTCTTTTGTTTTGCTTGTTATCTGTATTTTATTTTTACACTGTATGCACTCAGGACACACATGTGGACACATTGTTTCCCTTTAAGAACCAAGTGTTTTTCCTGAATAGGGCTGATTTTCATTGAGTGTAACTGGAATTCTTGTGCAGCACTTCTCCACACACCAGATTTCACTCTTCAGGTATAAACTGGTTGTATGGTATATTTTATTTTTTTATATTTGGAATGACTAGGTTAGGTTAGGTTAGGTTAGGTTGGGTTAGCTTAGCTTGGCACAGGTGAGGGTAAGATAGTTTATATTGATTTAGAATAATATGGGATAGCATATGTTAGGTTCGTTAGGTCATTTTGTGTTGTGTTGCATATGTTGATGGCATCATTTGTCTGTTGACAACACTGTTGTACACTAGTTCTATATTATTTTTCTTATATAAAAGGGTAGATCATGCATTTGTGGACTTTGTCTAAAACTTAGTAGTTTTTGTTTTTGGTATTCAGGTGCCAGCAGGAAATTCTGCCTTTGAAGGCTAACAAACAAACAAAATAACTAACTAAGTAATGAGCTTCATGGAGCAGAGTCCTTGTGAAGCTCATAGTTGTAGAACATTTTTGCTTCCTGAATTCTGATGATGTACTACTAAAATACCAGGCTGGGGATGGCCATGTTACTGCCACAGATTAAGAAATAAAAGCTGCAGGGGTGAGCCATATTTATCAGAAATTAACAAAAGTAAGGTGCACTTTGTTATTACAGCCATATTTTTCTTTAATGCCTGTTTCTTCTAAGGTAATTTCTGAAAATATTATTTACAGCTGTAATTATGTTACTGTTACTGAAGATTAGTTATGAAACACTGGTCACCTGTCAACATACAAAAACCAACTTTACATGCACTGGAATTTATACACAACAGTGCATGTGTTGTGTATAAATTCCAGTGCTTGTTAGGTTGGCTGTTTTTGTTTATTTCCACACTATGCACAGTACATGCCCTATTGGTCACATCATCACCATACAGGAGATCTCAATGAACATACAAGACTTTCATTTTGTAAGGTTGCCTACTTAGGGCTTGGTGTACTCTTTGGGAAGTTCCCAACATAGTCTTGTAAAGAACTTAATGAAGTGGTATTACACTTTCATGACTGTGGTTCAGAGAGTGGTTTTGATAGAGCCAGTCTTAATCTGTGGCTTAGATATTCTACATTGTGTTATAAACTTTATAATGAATGGTGTTGATGTCTTTGCTTACTATGCTTTATTTCCTTGTAATAGCAAGCACCAGTATCTAAGCCAGAGGGTCGTACAAAGTGTACATTGATTCCCGGAGATGGTGTTGGACCTGAGCTGGTTTATTCTGTACAAGAAGTATTCAAGGCAAGTACATGCATTCACATAATTTAAACATGTCATTCTAGGTGTAGATATAATACTGATTTCAGGAACATTTGACATTGAAAAATTTGGATTTTACGTAGATATAATCAGACAGAGTGATACAACTGTCTCATAATCATAACAGTTCAATCACTTTTAAGCCTGTTAATTAGTCACTGCACATCAGCACATAGGAAAACATTATTGGTGATGGTAATTAAAGAACACAGATGCTAGTTCAATCATTGGTGTAGGAGGAAGCAAAGTAAGTATGTGTGTACAAATCTTTCTCTTCGTTTTGGAATCTTGTCTTGAGATGTACTGAGGTATGGAAAATTTTATCGTGAGTCCATTACTGTGTGAATGTATAATATTTTGCTCATGTTTTAGGCTGCTGGTGTTCCAGTGGACTTTGAAACATTTTTCTTCTCAGAAGTCCATCACACAATGAGTGCTCCACTAGAAGATGTGGCCAAGTCCATTGCTAACAATGGTATTTGTCTTAAGGTATAACAGCGACAAAAATATCATTTTTGTGTGTTAGACACATAGATTAATTTTATTTATACTATGCATGTGTGTGTTTGTGAGAGAGAGGTATCGTTGCTCACAGCAGTGATCATATTAGCAAACAAAACCCATCATTTGGAACTTAGTATCATACATCTTCTGTGCAGTTGTCACACATAAACAAGTTTATTACCAACTAAGGGCACCAATATTTGATTTATGTTCAAAGACATGTGCACTGTTGCTGTGTTGCTTGTTGATCATAAATGGTAATATATATATAAATAAATAAATTAATTAATGGTACTCTGCTCTTAAGTAACAGTGTATAGTATTATTATTAAAATTGTATTAAAATTATAATACAAGCATAGTGTTAAAATTTAAACTGCTGTATCCACACACCATGAGAGGATGGAATTTTCTTCCAGTTTTAATGGAGTGGAGAATCTGGTAAGTGAACACTGTATATTCTCCATGAATGATCATACTGTACTGAACTTCACTTTATGTGATTAACATTTTTATTAATGTGCACATTTTTTTTTGGTGGAGGAAGTAAGTCATTAAAGATGTGTGTGACACAGTTGAGCTGTAAAGGTTTGATTGTTCATAGAACTTGTGTCATGCAATTCAGTTTGTTTCCCATTTTACTTATGTGTTATATGCACTAGGAAGCATCCTACAGTTGCCTCAGCTTGGAATGTGTGTCTTTTGTCTATCTTAGGGCATCCTTGCCACCCCTGATTATAGCCATTCTGGAGAATTGGCATCACTGAATATGAAGCTGAGGCGTGCATTAGACCTGTATGCCAATGTAGTGCATGTGAAGAGTTTACCTGGTGTTAGATGCCGCCACCAGAATGTGGATGCTGTTATCATACGTGAGCAGACTGAAGGAGAGTATTCTGCATTAGAACATGAAACTGTTAAGGTATATTGGAACTGCAGGATTGATTTTTTGTGGATTTAACAGCTGTGTAACTGTGAACTGAGTATTCAGGTCTTCTGGGATGTGATGCTGTGTCACTGAGTGAGTGGTTTCTGACAGGATTTCTTGTATGAGGATCACAGAGTAATCAGTGGGCATAGTGGCACTAAGATTATTGTCAGGAACAACTAACAGTTAGGTAGGTCTCAGAACATGGATTAGTATTAAATTAGTCACACACACACATTGATGTTTTGCTGCATCTGCAGTTTCTTTACTTGTACAGTGGCATATCATTTTTGCAGTTTGGGAAGAAATGCGTGGTTGTAGTTTGTGCCACACTCTATTGTGGTCCATAAATTAAATTACTTTTGATGTAATAACAAAATGGACATTATTTTTTGTGAACAGGTTTGAGTTAATATGTCCACTGTATAGGGCTTTAAAGTTTGGAAGAGAATTAATGTGATAGACAATAGAACTATTCAGTGCTTTGGACTGGGGTTAAAAGCAATCAGATGGTGGGTTTGGATGGTCGTGTGTAACTTACAGAACTGAGTCAATTTGAAGGTAGGGACAAGTTGTGTCGAGAAATTGGTGGTTGAACAGAAGTAATGTAGCTGTTTCACGAAACACTTACTGACTTTATACTCCAGAACAGTGATGTTTTTCATATTTTAAACAGTGGAACAATTGAAAACTCACACTGCCTACTGTTGCATTATCAGATGCTGTTTGTGTGAGGTGATAAGTTTGGTCTCAACCTTGTTGATCTTTTCACAACATGTAATAAACACATGTTGCTGCACACATGCATACATTGTTAAAGTGGTACATAAAAGTAACTTGATGAAACAGTGATCTTAATTTATGTAAGTATACAATGGAATGAGCTGCAAATATACTTGAACATGCATTATGGCAGAGAATGTCCATCACAGGTGTGTTAATACCCATTGTGATTTATCTGCAGTATGAATTCTGTCTTAGCACATTTGTTTTAGACTTTGTGTATTGAATAAGTTATGGCATATGACGTGAAGTACATTTGTGTGCAGTATATTTTTGTGTATACACTTTAAAGTTTTGAATTGTATTTTACAGGGTGTTGTAGAATGTTTGAAGATTGTGACAAAAGCCAAATCAGAGCGCATAGCGAAGTTTGCTTTTGATTATGCAACAAGGAACAATCGTAAGAAGGTGACTGCAGTTCACAAAGCAAACATCATGAAGTTGGGAGATGGGCTTTTCCTGAAGAGCTGTCAAGAGGTATGTAGTAAACAAAACTAGAGGAATATACTGTCTGTCCATCTTCTGGTGTTCTTATTTGAAGGGTACAGAATGAAATGAGAACATCATTATCTAAAGATTTTTTTTTGCAGAAGGTCAAATTACATTATGTTAGAAGTTGGCTGGTTCCTTTGCAATTAGAAATATGCATTCCTTCCCCACCCTTCATGTCTTTCATTCATTCATTCATTCCATTGGCACAGGCAGAATGCGACGATTCCTTGCTGTTCTCAGGAACTTCTTCCATTTCTGTCTGTTATATACCCTTTCCTTCCACCCTTTTCCACCAATTAGTCTTACTTCCTCCCTCGCTTCATCTTGCCATCTATTTCTTGGTCTACCCTCAGCCTCATTGTTTCCAGATTCATATATAATACTTTTTTGGGAGTTCTTTTTTTTTTTCCCCCCCCATTCTCTGTACATGCCCAAACCAGCATAATCTAGTTAGCCTCATTGTCTCTTATAGTGGATTTTTTAACCATTGGATAAATTTCTTTATTGGTTAACATTCTCCAACTTTCTTTTTCATTGTCATATACTGGGCCTAAAATTGTTCTGTACACTTTCCTTTCAAAAATGTTTATTTGCTTTCTGTCTCTCCTTGTTAGTTTGTAAATTTCTGATGCATATGTTAAAGTTTTGTGCATTATTGTGTTCTTTAGTCTTAGTTTTTTTAGATATATTTTTATTTCTAAAAATTTTAGCCTTCATGTCTGACAAAGTTAAAAGTCTGTGAATGTGAGAAATACCACTCCCCCTCTATGTGAAACAGTATGTCTCTTCTGCCATTCATAATAAGGAGAAAAGTTTAAATTCTGCTCATTGGGTGCTCCTGAAAAACGTGGGCAGGCAAAAGCCTGGATAAGTAAATATACAAGAAATACTTGTAAGTTACAACAGTACAGAAAGAAATGGAAGGAAAGAATGTGAACAATAAAGAATTGAAAATATTTCTGCGCCTAAGTTGTGTGTGAATGCCAGTATTGTGTGCCCTGCGGCATAATACTGGTTTCTTGAAGATCATATAAATTGGAACAGTTAACCTGTAAAGTATGTTTTTCTTGTACCATGTAGCTTCCTGTCTTTAATCGCACAGGTTTACAAAAGCTGGCATGAGAACTTTAAGCATATAGGTGCCTAGAAAGGAAGGAGTTGTGTTCCGTGTAATCAGTACAGTAGGCACAAATCTTCTGCATTGAAATCTCTGTCCATCATTCCTGTATACATTCTTTTCCTGCAGTATTGTTCAATTCTTGTCCCAAAAAATTGCCCATATTAACTGTGTATAATTATATCAGATCTCATCAATTTACAGCATCAGTCATTCAGAAGTCTTGGTCCTGATCCACAATGTTCCTGGAATGATTGTTTCTGAGAAGAAAATAATGAAAGTAATGTGGTGTTTTTTTTTTGTTTTTTTGTAAAGTAGTGATACACTGTCTATACTGGTAAAGACCATTAAAGATGTAATGAATGCTGTGCCATGCCTTAGCAAAGTGAGGATTGGAAGTGGAGCAGTGAGGTTGGTGGGCTACATGGAGAAGGATGTTGATACACATATAAATGTGACTTTATGTACACTACTATGAGAAGTTTTGCTTTGCCTTTGCTGATTTTCATGTTAGTCACCAGTGCTCAACAGCAGTCTGTTCAGATCCCTCATACAGAATTTCACCCAAATTGGACAGTAAGTGTGGAAAGAACGGATGCAAAAACGTGTGCAACCCTAAGAAAAGTGGCTTTCACAGCACTGATTTTCATGAAACTCACAAACTCATTGAATTTGTATGGAAATCATGTGTTCAAAATTTTATCTAAATTGCTTGAAAAATGTAGAAAATATGGGCAACATTTCTTTTTTATCCTTAAGTAAAGTATGCCTTTCAGTGTGCCGATTTTCATGAAACATGCCTTGTGAACTGCTTCTTGTAAGGACCTCCAGTACTGAATTTCATGAAAATTTGACAACCATTATAGTTGCAGATACTATGTTAGAGACAGACAGGCATGATCTCCATGTAAGTTGCTCCTTTTACTTGATAAAGGATGCCTAAAAGTGATGTGCATACAGTATGAAAGTAACTTTTGTGTGTTATAGTTGTAGGTGTAAGTGTAAAATGTGTAGTTTTCTGTCTCCATTCTTTACTTGTTTTTCTTTCCCACAACTGTTGTTTTTCCACATCCTGATTTTTCCTGCAGTTCCCTCAGACATGATGGACAGACATTTCACTATTGTGATGTCTGTATGCAGATAGGAGGATCTGAATATAATGCAGTATGCATTACATGAAGTGAAGCTCATTAATCACCATTTGGTTACTAATGTTTTTCTTCTTTATATTTATGTTGTAATGCTGTTCATATCACATCCAATAGTAGTGTCAAATTCATTTTACATGTCTGTATTGGAGCCATTGATGTTAGAATGTATGATGGTGGTGTATTTTGATAGTGTTTTTCTGTAACTGAACCTGCTCATTTCTCTTTTTCTTAATACAGATGGCAAAACTTTATCCCAAGATTCAATTTGAGACAATGATAGTGGACAATTGCACCATGCAGATGGTTTCAAATCCGCGTCAGTTTGATGTGATGGTAACACCAAATTTGTATGGCAACATTGTAGACAACTTGGCATCTGGTTTGGTTGGTGGAGCTGGGGTTGTAGCAGGAGCCAGCTACAGTGCAGACTGTGTTGTCTTTGAGCCTGTATGGACACTATTTTAGCTCCCTTTTTGTTTTTGTAATGAAAGCTAGCTAGATAGTACTTTCATGTCTCTGTGCTCCCACCCCCACAGTAACTCTGGCACCAGTGGATGGATTTTAATGAAAATTAAAATAGTAATTCATGCTGCTAGGGGTCACACTAGTTTGTGAGTTGGACAGTCTCATTTTGATTCCAGGGATGGGCAAGAGATTTTTTTTTTTTCTTCTCCAAAACATCCAGACCAGCTATGAGGCCCACTACAGGGGTATATGGGACTCTTTTTCCCTGTGATAATGTATCTGGGATATGAAGGTAACCATTCATTTCCATCTGGTGCCAGAGCTAAGTATGAGTAGAGCTACACTCTGTTCACCATATATATCTTCATGGCTTAAACAGGGAGCAATTTTACATTACCTTGGCCTATGTAGGACAGACTGTAATACATTCACATAAGCCTTTAACCTTTAGACGCCTAACGTCAACTATAGCGGTCGTACCGCATCGCTAACCTCCAAAGTTGCATTTTATATATTTATTCAACAAATATAGGTACTGAATATTTTAAACATGGTATATACTCTCCGTTTTTTTCTCTTCAAAATGCAGTTTGTTT